>Ga0222719_10002672_pt1 | contig 16183 bp, 22 predicted proteins | sample C33_34DmetaG_FD_165039 | JGI IMG/M metagenome (GOLD analysis project Ga0222719, IMG submission 165039) | Estuarine water microbial communities from San Francisco Bay, California, United States - C33_34D | ecosystem: Environmental > Aquatic > Marine > Unclassified | place: USA: California... | reverse complement strand
GCTAATACTTACGAAATAGAAGAGCTAATAGAATACGGATTCACAGAAGAAGAGTTGGAAATAGAAGAGCCGGAATATTTAGAGGAAGAGACAGAGGGAGATGACGACATACCAGAAAAAGCCCCATCTTTAACCGTTAGGGGTGACCTTTACGAATTAGGCGGCCATCGTCTTTTTTGTGGTGATAGTACCTTGATTGATGATGTTGAGAAGTTAATGGATGGGGCTAAGGCAGTACTTTCACACAATGATCCCCCCTACGGCATGAAGAAAGAAAAAGACGGAATAAAAAACGATAATTTAAACTATGATGATTTGTTAGAGTTCAACAAGGAATGGATTAATTTACAATTCACTTTCTTAAATGATAACGGGTCTTTTTATTGCTGGGGCGTTGATGAGCCGTTAATGGATATATACAGTGAAATTTTAAAGCCATTAATCAAAACTCAAAAAGCGACTTTCAGAAATTTGATCACTTGGGACAAGGGGAACGCGCAAGGGCAATTAAGCGAGGGGAGAAGATGTTACACTCCAGCAGACGAAAAATGTCTATTTGTTATGTGCGGCGTGCAGGGATTTAATGAGAATGCGGATAATTATTTTGAGGGGTGGGAAAATATACGACAATATTTAGAAACTGAAATAAAAAAAATTGGTAAAAGTGATAAGCAAATTGCAAATGATTTAGGTTTTCAAGATGGTAGAACAGTGAATCACTGGTGGGCAAAATCACAATGGCGTTTTATAACAGAAGAAAACTATAAAAAACTACAAGACTACTGCAAAGAAAACAAAATAGACGCATTTAATAAAGAGTATGACGCATTTAATAAAGAATATGACGAGCTTAAAAAAGAATATGACGAAATTAAAAAAGAGCATTACAGCACACGGGCATATTTTGATAATACGCATGATAGTATGACAAACGTTTGGGACATTAAAAGAACAAGCCAAAAAGAGAGAGAAGGGACAGGGAGACATGCTACCCCTAAACCCTTGGAGCTATGCAATAGGGTTATTATGTCAAGCAGTAGAGAAGGCGATATAGTAACGGATTGGTTTTTAGGTAGTGGGTCAAGCCTTATAGCCTGCGAAAAGTTAAACCGTAAATGCTATGGCATGGAATTAGATGAAAAGTATTGCGATGTTATCGTTAAAAGATATGTGGACTACTGCAAGAAAAACAACAGGCCGTTTGAAGTTAAAAGAAACGGGGAAGTGTGCAGTGATTTTGAATAGGTAGAGACATGCTATAATTGAAGAATAACAATTGTAAAACAATCAGTTATCAATCAAAAACAATGCAAGGGGCTTTTTTATGGTATTTAAAAAGGGACAATCAGGAAACCCAAACGGACGACCAAGAAAAGAATTCACAATCAGCGATCTATTAAGAACTAAACTAGAAGAAGAAGTTGAAGTTGTAGACAAACAAACAAGGAAAAAGCAAAGGATAAAGAATTCTGATTTAGTAGTGGATAGGATATTAGGAGCAGTTAGGAAGGGTGAAAAATGGGCGATAGAGTTGCTATTAGATAGGATAGAAGGAAAACCACAACAACGAATAGAACAGACCACAGAGATTGAGGGCAGCCTTGAGATGACGCAACGGCCAAGCATTGTATTTTCAACGGATATTGTAACCCCTGCAGAAAATGAAACAGAGTGACAATGTTATTAAGGTACATCCAAAGTATGAGCCGTTATTCAAACTTATAAATAACGAGAACAAAGGCATAAGATACGTACTAATAGAAGGGGGGCGGGCAAGTGGTAAATCATCAGCGGTTGCCCTTTTCCTTGCACATTGTACCTATAAGCAAAACTATAGAATACTATTCACACGCTACACCATGACCAGTGCCAGCGATTCAATCATTCCAGAATTTAAAAAAAAGGTAGAATGGATACAATGCGAAAACGATTTCTACTATACAGCAAACGAGGCCATAAACAAGAAGACAGGCGTTAACATACTATATAGAGGACTAAAACCCGCAAGCCTTACCGCTAACAGTGCTTTAAAATCCATTTCAGACGTGAACATTCTAGTCATAGAGGAAGCACAAGAGTGTTTTGATGAAGAGTTATTTAATCGTGTTGATGAGTCGATCAGAACTAAAGACGTGCAAAACCTTATCATACTCACCCTAAACCCGCAGACGGTCGACCACTGGATCTATAAGCGTTTTCACAAAGACAAAACATCACCAGACGGAAGGCGAGACGATACGCTATACATAAAAACAGACTACCGAGACAATCTAAAAAATTTAGATGAGACCTATATAAAAAACATTGAAAAAATAAAAGTAAATAATTCCTTACAATATAACAACACATACCTTGGGGAATGGATAGAACAACGTGAAAACGCCTTATTTAACCGATCAATGATAAAGAAGGCGTGCGAAGACCTAGAACTAACAAGCTATGAAAAAAACGGGGAATATTTGCGAATAGTTATTGCTATTGATCCGGCGGTGACATCTAATAAAAATTCAGATGAGACGGGGATGGTTGTATGTGCGGAAAGGGAGGGCGACCGATACATCATATTAGAGGACTATTCCGGACGATATACGCCAAACGAATGGGGTACAAAAGCGGTTGAGCTATACGAAAAATACAACGCCGATTGTGTGGTGTGTGAGGTGAACAATGGCGGGGATATGGTACCGCAAATAATCCGCAATTTAGATAGCAGTGTGAACGTTAAAACAGTACGAGCGACAAGGGGGAAAGTGTTGAGGGCGGAGCCTATTGCATCGCTGTATTCAAATGATAAGGTAAAACACATCCAATCATTTCCCAAACTTGAACAACAAATGATAAACTATACAGGAGAGAAGCACCAATCAAGTCCAGACCGATTAGATGCCTTGGTGTGGGGCTTAACGATTTTAAGCGAAAACAAAAACGCAAACTTTGATTTTTTTATAGTTTAGGGAATTAATAAAAAAAGGGGCAAACATGAACTTATTAAACATCTTCAAAAAGAACAGACACATAACCACTGAATCAATACCGATGAATAATGCGACTATAGCACCTAAAGACTACAGCGACAGAGAACATTTTAAAGAAGGCTATAAGGACAATGTTATCGTATATTCATGCGTGCGGAATATAGCCTTAGAAGTGGGTAAAATCCCTTTAATCTTAAAAAAAGGCGGCGAGTTAATAGAGACGCATCCAATACTTGATATCCTTAACAAACCGAACCCAACCACAACGGGGAACGATTTTATTGAATCATTAATAACCTGTAAGTTATTGACTGGTAACGCTTACATACAAGCAAAGTACGAAGACGCAGACGACAAACTCGAAAACATTAACAAGCCGCCTGTGTTCTTAAAAGTTTTAAACCCTATGAAAATGACACTAAAAGGGCGATACGATAAAGTTGTTCTCTATGAGTACGAGATAGACAACGGTAAAAAATATATTTTCCGTTGCGGGGCTTATGGTGATTCAAATATATTGCATTTGAAAGAATACAACCCAACTAACTCTTATTATGGACAGGCTCCCTTGTTTGCTTGTGGGCTTCAAACGCAAGTTTTCAATGCCATCAGTGAATTTAATTTTAACTATATAAAAAACAATGCAAAACTTGACGGCTTTGTAAATGTCAACGCCGATTTATCACATGAGCAACGAAAGAATTTAGAGAAGGCATTCAACGATAATTTTGCGGGTACTAAAAAAACTGGAAAGACACTCGTTACAAGTGGTGGAGAATTAACATATACGCCCCTTGGAAGTACCAAAGAGATGGACTTTCTAAACGCAACAAAACTCAACGCCCAACTTATCGCCCAAGCCTTCGGCGTGCCTTATGATTTAATCAATACCGAACAAGCAAAGTATGACAACTTAGAAAAGGCGAAAGAATTACTCTGGGACAACCAAGTAAAGCCACAACTAGAAGACCTCATCCGCTCCCTTAATAACTGGCTATGCCCTAGATATGGCGAGGGGCTAAGCCTTTGGTATGATGAGTCAAAAGTGGGAGCAGTACAAACAAAAAAGGACAGGTATAGGCAATCGTTAGAAATGACAAACTTTATGACCATTAACGAAAAAAGAAAAGCTATCGGCCTTGATCCGTTTGAAAGTGACATTGCAGACCAGCTATTTTTAGAAGCGAGCAAGCTACCCATAGACTACCTAGGCAATACTCTAGAGAGCCAAGAACTAGAAAAGATGTCGAATCAACTTGGGATGATCCCTGTAAAATAGATGAGTCTTTTTTTAACTGGGAAGGCCAGAAGGTTAGAAGAACTAAAAAAAAATAGGCTGATCAATATAATAGCCCTCAAACACTCTGTTAGAATCCGGCGAGACATAAAACGCTACATGAATACAGTCATAAAACACTTCGAGGACAGAGGAAGCCTCCCAGACTACGGCGCGAATATAGATCACACAATAGACTTGAACAAAAGCGTTTCTAAAATGTATATGCAAACAATAAACGTATTTTCCAAAAACCAATTTGAAGCCATTGAAAGAACCTACAAAGGCATACCAAAAGAATTCTATGACACCATGATCCTAAAAGAAGCCGGCGAAAATGATTATATACAAAGTCTATTTTATCGCTTGAGTACTTCGTGGATATCTCAAAACGCATTAAAACAATCCACGCTTATCTCAGAGACTAGCAGAGCATTAATAAAGAACATTTTAGATGATGGGTATAGCAACGGACTACTTAATAAAGAGATAGCAAAAAAAATGCGTAAGGCCGTGCCAGTGATGAGCGCTTTTAGAGCGGCAACAATAACAATCACAGAAACGCACAATGCGGCCACTTATGGCGATTTAACCAGTACAAGCGTGTACAACGACCAATTTAATCTTAACTTGATGAAAGAATGGGTAGCAACAGAAGACGAGCGGACACGAGAAGCACACAACGAGGCAGACGGCCAAAAGGTAGATATGAACTCTACATTTGTTGTCGATGGCGAACAACTTACACGACCGGGCGACAGTGCAGGCAGTGCAAAAAATATCATCCGGTGCCGATGCTCCCTTGGGTATGGGCGGGCTTGATATATGAAAAGGGAAAATTTAAAATATAATGTAAGGGGGCTTATATGGCACTAGAAGACATTAACACCGTACCACCAAAGGAAGCACAAGCAAACGCAGCCAGAGGTTTAGAATTACGTAAAAAATGGGGGCGTGGTGGTACTGATATCGGAGTGGCTAGGGCTAGGAACATTTCAAACGGCGATTCATTAAGTGAAGACACCGTTAAAAGAATGGCATCATTTAATAGGCACCGTCAAAATTATCGACCAGATGAAAAAGAAACCGATGGCGGGGCAACGGCTGGCACTATTGCATGGCTTCTGTGGGGCGGTACCGTGGGCGTAGATTGGGCAATAAGAAAATCAAAAGAGTTTGACAACGAAAGGAACAAAAAAATGGAACCTAACAATCTGAATTTTACTATTAAAGCGTTAAATTTTAACGATGGCGACGAAATGAGCTTTGAGGCATATGCCAATATTTCAGACGTTGAAGACCATTCCAACGATATCATACAAAAGGGCGCATGGGATGAAGTTATAAAAAAAGCAAACGAAACAGGAGAGAATCCCAAATTATTATATCAACATGACCATAAAAAAGTAGTCGGTGTAATAAATAAAATGCGTGAAAATGAAATTGGCTTAATAATTAACGGTAAATTCATTGATACAACACTCGGCAGAGATGTTTACACAGAAGTAAAGACAGGGGCAATCAATCAAATGTCCGTTGGATTTTCTATCAAAGACTATGAAATAACAGAAGAAAAAAAACGAATTATCAAAAAAGTAGATAGATTGTTTGAAGTGTCCTTCGTAACATTTCCAGCGAATGAAGGCTCAAAAGTGATCAGTGTAAAAAGTGACGGTGTCATAAATGTGCGCACCCTTGAAAAGATCTTAAAAGAAAACGGATTATCAAACATGGAAGCAAAAGCCATTATTTCAGGCGGTATAAAAAACATTAAGACTTGCGAAAAAAAAGAATCCGAATATAAAAGCATCTTACAAGAAATGGAAAAGGCCATAAGTATTCTATCAGTATAGAATGTTTACTTTTTTAAGTTAAAGTGCTTTAATTGATAATATAAAAGACTAAAGGGGTGTATTTATGTCGGATATTAATCAAGAAAAGTATTCATTTTTTAAAGAGTTAAAAGGGTTTTGGGAATTGCTCGGAATTTTTCAAAAGTCGTCGCTTGTTTTTGGGTCAGTATCTTTTTTATATATTGTGTTAAGTTAGACCATGAGATCAGAAAGCGCACAGCCAACCAATAGAGTCTTGGTACATAGTCCACGACCTCAACAATTAGGAAGGCCAGAAGACACAAGGCCAGAAGAAACGCACAGAGACCAAGGCACACAGACAAGACAGCAGAGACAAAATCAAGATATACAAATACAGCTAAACGTTATTAGTAATACAAACGTGGTAAACAATCCATTTGAGCCACCAATAGATGCTCGAGTGGATACAGAGATAGTACGAGAGGGGAACAACGTTGAAATTTTCACAGATGCCATACTAAACCCGCAAGTCTCAGAGGCAGAGTATAATTGTGCGGATCGTATAAAAAAGATCAAGGATTATACTATTGGCGCAATTGCTTTTTGTATATTGGTTTATTTGTTTGTTAAAGAAGTGACAAAAAACGGCGACTGATACCCTCAATTAATTATGCTATAATTTAATTATATTGACGTTTTCGAGATGAAAGCGAAAATATACCGTGTGCGTGATGTATACAAAAATTATAAATTTTAAAAAAAAGAGGTATAAACATGTCTAATGATATCGAATTAAAAGACCTTGTTGATTCATTCAATAAGAACTTAGCGGATTTTAAAAAGTCAAATGATGAAAGACTTGAAAAAATTGAAAAAAGCGAAGCATATGGCGAACTTGAAGGAACAGTGAACAAACAGGTTGAGTCTATGTTAGCAATTGAAAAACAAATTAGCGAACTAAAAACGATCACTTCAGAAATGAACGCAGAGTTTAACAGTTCCAAAGAAGAAAAAGGGGCATCCCCTGAGCATGTAAAAGCATGTAACCAATACTTGAAAACTTTTAACCCTCATTTAGTCGTTGAGAAATCATTTCAACAAAGAATCGACACAGACGGCGGACTATTAGTAAGACCAGATATCGAAGCGGGAATCTATCAAAGAGTTTTCGAAACGTCGCCAATGCGGAACGTTGCAACGATTAAGACTATATCCGGCAACGAGTACCACAAGACAGTTAGAAAAACTCAACTATCATCAGGTGGATGGGTCAACGAATTAGAGCAAATCGGGATAACTAATAGCGGCGAGTATGGCGTGGTTAAAATCGGCGTGCACACGCACATGGCATTCCCTGAAATTTCCAATGAAATGTTTGAGGATTCTTCTTTCAACATGGAGCAGGAAATCGTTACAGAGGCCGGACAAGTATTAGACAGAGAGCAAAACACAGCTTTTATTGCTGGTAACGGCGTTGGAAAACCAAAAGGGATTACAGCGTATGCGGCTTGGTCCGGAAGTTCTTACGAGTTCGGAAAGTTGGAACAAGTAAATTCCGGAAACGCTACAGATGTAACAGTAGAAGGATTAATAGAATTACAAAACTCTTTGAAAGAAGAATATCAATCATCGGCTGTTTTCATGATGGCACGTGCGACATTCGGCGCATTAATCAAGAAAAAAGGAACGGATAACTACTTTTTCAGTCCTAACCTTGACAGAAACGTTGGAACGCCTTTCAACCTACTTGGAAAGCCAGTTGTGTTTGCTTCTGATATGCCAGCTTTAGGAGCAGGAAACTTATCTATAGCATACGGCGATTTTGGAAGAGGCTACACAGTGGTGGATAAAGCTGGAATCCGTATCATTAAAGACGAATACACAACAGTAAACGCTATCCGATACAAAGTATCAAAAAGAGTTGGCGGCGGTGTATGTGACTTCGACGCTATCAAGCTTCAAAAAATATCCGCATAAGACATAAAGAAAGGAACAAAGAACCATGAAAAAAGATTTATATAATAAAATCCTTCAAAAAGTGGCATTCAATACTCAAGCCATAGCAACAGACACCACAACAAACGGCGAGATCATCGATCTAAAAGGATTTGACAGCGCAACATTTGTTATACAGTCCGGAAGCCTTACAGATGGCACATATACGCCATTAATCCACGAAGGCAATGAAAGCGACTTGTCAGACGCTGCCGCAGTTGCGGACGCTGATTTAATTGGCACAGAAGCGGGAGCAGCGTTTGCATCGACAGATGACAACAAAGCAAAAAAATTAGGGTATGTAGGCGGAAAAAGATACATCCGTTTAAGCCTTGTTTCAGCTTCAACATCAACCGGCGGCACATTGTCAGCGGTTGCAGTTTTATCCGACGCAGATATTCGACCAACAGACGCAGAATAATCTGATATAATAGTGGTAAGGTTTGGGGGAACACTCGCCCCCATTCCTTGCCGTTTTAAAGTGTTCACAGTACACTAAATAACAAGTGGTTTTAGTATGTGGATATTCCCCCCATGTACTACCCACTTAAGACAGGGGTAAAAGATGAAGAAAATTATTTTTAATTGTTATAATTGCATTCAGTTTAATAATCAAAAAGTAAAATACAATAACGGCGATATAGTGGAGATGGCCAGCGATAGAGCGGATTTTTTTATTAAAAGAGGCGTTGCGAGTTTGTATATAGAACCTATCGAAGAAGAAAAACCAATTGAAAAAATTTTGCAGCCAAAAAGAATAAAAAAAGTCATTAACCCAAAAAGAATAAAAAAATAAAATGATTGTTAAGATCATCCGAGAAATCACCTTAACAATAGACAACAACAAAGAGAGTCTAAAAAAAGGCGATTTGTGGTGTTTACCTCATGAAGTTGCAAGCCAATTGATTGATGAATGTTATGCGGTTATTTTTTACGGTAAAGTAAACAGCATATACAAAGAAAAACACATACCAACAAAAAAGGCCGATAAGATCAAGACGGTAAAAGATGAAGGTATACAGGCGAACAAAAAACATAGTAAAATGAAAAGGTTAATTAAGACCTTGTTAAGTTAAAAAGGGGGGGCCTTATGAGAGCCAGAGAATATTTACAACAACTAAATGTAGACGATAGCGTAACGCTAGAAATAGGCGAGACTATAAGTTACCCACTAAATACCTACGGCACGTCACTTGTTGGGATGATTGTTCCCTCTTCTTTTTCGGGTACTGAATTATCAATACAAGGGGCATTGAGTGGCTCGGGGCCTTTTTATACCATGAAAAACTCAAGCGGTGACGCTGTAAGCATTACAATTAGCGGGGCGGGCTATTATGCGTTAGCTCCGCAAGATTTCACCTCATTACAATTTTTAAAGTTTGTGAGCAATGCCACTCAAGTAAGTGAGGATTGCATCATTCAAGTAGTGACTAGGGCGATTTAATGAGCTTATTGACATCGTTAATAGGTACAGGGGGCGGGGCATTAGATCCGGCGAAGTCTTACGATGGGGAGGCAACTGTATATTCAGGGCTACCCGATGCCACGGCAAACACTAACAAAATTTATTTAGTATCTACGGATGAGGGCGTAAATCAAGCAGGCTTTTACAAGTCGAACGGCTCAACGTGGCTTTATATTGGCCACGACTACGACACACTCGACGACATACCAGACGGTACAACCAATAAAGCATACACACAAACGGAAAAAACGAAGCTAGGATCCATAGAGAGCAACGCAATTAATAGTAGAAATTCATTCACTCAAAATGCGGGGCAGTACATAGCCACGGAAGGAATAAGGGCAAGAGATATTGGCGGTACGGCCTTGTTAAACGATGGGGGTACAGGTGGGGTTGTTGTATATGATAGCGGTGACGTGGATATATTAACCAAGATGACGGCAAGCGAAATCAAGGCGAGGAACTTAAACGGCTTAAAATTGCATGATGATGGCGGTAATGGATTAATTGTTAAAGACGGCGGTGACGTTGAAGTTGACACTAAGGTTGCAACAAATATAATTCAGGCAAAAGATGCAAACGGACTTAGGTTAATAAATGATGGTGGCAGCGGTATCACTGTTGAGGATAACGCAGATGTACGGCTAACTACTAAACTTTTAACCAATAAGGTAAAGGCGAAAAATAGTGTAGGTTTAAGCTTGCATGAAGATGGAGGGAACGGCATTTTTATACAAGATGGTGGCAATGTAGGTATTGGGACAAATTCACCATCATCAAAATTGCACGTTGATGGGGACATTCGTGGAAACCGATTTGTTGATAATCAAAATACTGGACGCTATCTTGATGCAAGTAGTACGTCAGAACTTGGTAATTTAGTTATTGATAATGAATTGAAAATCAGGCGAACAGGTTTTCGTGCGGGTTCTCATATTGCAATGAGGTATTCTACGTATGCTTATCCCGGAGGGGGTAATTATAATTCAGTTCAAGGAGCTTTAGAATTTCGTGCGCCTCAAGGTTGGGATAGCAACGATTTGGTTTTAACTTTAAAGTCAGAAGGATTCGGGAATAATTACGCACAAGTCAATGGAAATTTAAGTGTGAGTGGTTCGGTGTCAAAAGGTTCAGGATCATTTGATATCCCCCACCCAATACCAAGCAAGAAAAAAACACACAGGCTCCGGCATTACTTCGTAGAAACGCCAAGCGCGGGCGGGAATATATATAAGTATAAAACAGAATGCAAAGAGGGCGAGAACCTGATAAAACTGCCTACATATTTTCAGTATCTAAATAAAGATAGCCTTGTATGGGTGGCACCGTTTCGGCATTTTGGGCGGGCTTATGGTGAAGTTATGGGTAACTTTGCTAAAATAGTATGTGAGAAGGCCGGAACTTATAACATTTTAATATTTGGCGATAGGAAAGACGAGACAGCCATGAAAGATTTTAACAAGTACGGCATCGAATACGAAAAAAAAAGGGGTAAACAATGTCACTCGAAAATTTGAACAATGAAAACGAGATAATAAATATATATAACCGGTTTATAATTAAAAGAAGCGAATACAACAAAATAGACGCAAAGCACACCGCAGAGAAAAACACTTTAAAAGCAGCACTAGCAAACGAAATCAACCAATTAAAGGCGCACCATTGTTATCATGAGAAGGCCACAGCAGAAGAAAAAACAGAGATGGATGCATTACTTGAAGAGTTAGTGCCTCTTGATGTTGTAACGCCTAATATTGGGGGCGTTGATGTACTATAAAACTAGTCTAGTTACTGCACCCACAGAAGAACCCATCACGCTAGACGAACTAAAAACACATTTACGAATTGATACAAATGCTGAAAATACCTATTTAACCAGTTTGATTAAAGGGGTAAGAGAAACGATCGAATTAAAATGTGGGCTGGCTTTAATTACTCAGACGTGGAAACTATTTTTTGATAACTTTAAAAACTATAATGAAAATTGGTGGGATGGTATAAAGGAACTACCTGTTGGGTACTTCTCCCAAAAAATTATTGAGATACCAAAAGCACCGCTTCAAAGTGTGACGCATATCAAGATATACGATAACTCAAACATAGCGACAACTTTTAGCACGGATAATTACACAGTTTTTACTTATGCAGGGGTAAGCCCTTCAAATGGTCGTATCATGTTAAAAGACGGGGCAACGTGGCCTTATGTTGAAAGAACCGTTGACGGCGTTGAAATTGAATTTGTGGCAGGGTATGGGTCAGCCGGTGACGTTCCCCAAATGATAAAACAGTATGTACTAGAAGAGGCGGCGTATAGGTTTGAACATCGGGGCGATTGTGATCCGGCAACCCTTAACAGCCCAATAACTAGAAATGCATTAGGGCTAATTAAAAAGACTTTTCTATGAAGTGCTGCAATATTACAACGAAAGACTTAAAACATCGCATCGATATTATTGATTATTCCTCTACTATTGGGGCAGGGGGTAAGGTCACAAAGTCGCACACAGTAGTAACTAGCTTATGGGCAAAAATAACACCTAAGACAACCAATCCACTTTATGAGGCATTAGGGGCAAGCGACCAGACAACGCACACAATCACTACCCGATTTTATAGCCCTTTAAATATCGGCCACTTGATACGGTTTGGAGATCGTTTTTTTGCTATCCGTTCCATTATTAACATTGAGGAACGTGGTAAGTTTATGCAAATTGAATCGGTGGAAAATAAAAAGTATAATGTAAGTATATAAAAGGAGTGAAACCATGTATACAATAACAAAAGAAGAACACGAGCAAATTTTAAACGCATTATCAGAGCTAAAATATAAAGAGGCATCCCCATTTTTTGTTTTTTTTGATAAAAAGTTCAAAGAAGCCAAAGAGACAGAAAAAGAAAAAGAAAAAAAATAATGTCTAATAGCGGGGGGACTACTACGGTTTCAATAACTATCGGGTTTAAAAAGTCATTAGAAGCTATTATTAATACATGTAAGCCGGAAATTATTGCAGAGATCACCACCCAATCGAAAATATTACAAACAGCCATGAGAAAGAACATCGCCAAAGGGAGCAGGACAGGGCGCACATATAAGAAAAAAAGCGTAATCCACCAATCATCTGCTCCAGGTGAGTACCCAAAAACGGATACCGGCGAACTTGTCTCGTCAATATATAAAGAAGATTTAACCGAAAAATTAGAATTTAAAGTTGGCAGTAATAAAAAATACGCAAGACATTTAGAGTTTGGCACTTCAAAGATGCAAGCCCGCCCGTTTATGTTTCGAACATTCAAAGAAAACAAAAAAAATATTATAAAGGGCATATCTCAAGTAATATCTAAAAATGTTACTGAAAGCATAGAAAAGAATAAAAATAAAAAATGACGATTGCATTATTTGATATTCAAAAGGCCATATTTACCACGTTAAACAATGACGCAAGCCTTGGGGCTTTGCTTGGTTCTTCAAGTTCAATAGTCGAGAACCCAAGACTTATTGATGAGCCAGCATTCCCATATATTGCCTTATCTTCTCTTAGTTCTCAAAAGTTCGACACCAAGAACACAGACGGCACAGAAACATTTTTAACACTAAATATTTTTTCAAATGATGGCACAAAGGAAAAGGTATCTGCTATACTTGATAGAGTACATGCCTTACTACATAGACAAACGCTAAGTTTAGAAACAAATAGCTTTGTCTTATGTTCATGGGATGGACTAGCAGACATTTTTATAGATGACTCAAATGATGCCATAATAATGCAAGGGGTCATACGATTTAAAATAATAAATACGAAGGGGTAAAAAATGGCAAATAAGGGCAACGAACAAGCAGTAAAATTATATTCCGGAACATATTCCAGCAAAACGTTAATCGGCGAAGTAACAACGCTAGGACTTACAATCAATTCCAATCCAGTAGATGTTACGTCTAAAGATTCAGCGAAATGGTCCACAATGTTATCAGGTGGCGGATTGAAAAGCGTTGAAATATCCGTTGGGGGCTTTGTTTCAGATGATACACAATTTGAAGCACTACAGACGGCAGCAATAAGCAGAACAAATGATACCTATGTATATGAACAACCTTTGCTTGATTCTGGCAATTCTACTCCTGGCTATTATGAAGGAAGTTTTCAATTGAGCGCATTTGCTTATGAAGCAGCAGGGACCGGCGACAATGCCTACGCATTCACGGCGACACTAACCTCTACAGGCGCAGTAACTTATACAGCTGAAGCATTATAAAAATTAAATGGCTGAAAGTGTGAAGCGGTACGTTAGCTTAGAGATTGGCGGCAAGACTTACGAGCTAGACCCCAACTTTAAAAACTGTTCAATGATTGAGCAGGAGTTAGCGTACTCTTTACAAGATTATTTTACCAAAATATCAAACGGGCTAAGCCCTACATTGATCTATAAACGCCTTATTATAAAAACAGCGATACAAGAGCCGATCAATATCGAAGAACTTGAAAATTGGATAATTGAGAACCCCCTGTTGTCCACTGAGAAAGTTGTTGAGTTTTTAGTTGAAGCATTACGGCTTCCCCGCCTTGATGATCTAGTAAATGAAGTAGAAGATAACAACGAAAAAAAAAACTAAATTTTAGAGAGCTTGCAGAACATTATCAGGCAGCACTCACAGCGCATATCGGTTGGACGGTGAAAGACTTTGAGCAGGCACGGTTATATGATGCGGTGTTGTTGGTTATGGAAAAGAACAAACAAGAAGAAGAGACGGCCAGCTATAAAAAATCGAGCCTAGACCCACGATTTAAGAGGACAGAAGCATACAAGAAATGGAAAAGGGGGCGTGTAAATGTCTAATTCAGAAATTGCAGGGATTTTAGTCAAGTTAAAAGTTGACACATCCAACTATCAAAAGGAACTAAAAAAAACGGAAATAATGACGCAAAGTTCCGCCGGCAACATGAAGGCCACTTTTAGATCGTTAAAACTAGCACTTGTGCCACTACTCCCACTTATTGCGGGGCTAGCCATAGGGACTAAAGTTATAATGGGAATACAATCACTACGCGAACAAGTCGACGCAATGCAAAAAACAGGGCTAAAATTAGGAGAAACAACCGAAAACCTAAGCCGATTAAAATTTATTGCTGAACAGTCCGGAATCGGTTTTGATACATTAAAGTCAAGTTTAACGGACATGAATAAGAAAATAAGTGAAGCAAAAATGAACACTGGGGAGGCAGTGTTAGCATTGCAAAAGTTGGGACTATCTGCCGATGATCTACACACTAAAACACCCTTTGAGCAGTTTATGACCATTGCCAAAGTTATTCCACAGATTGAAAATGCAAGTGAAAAAATATTTATTTTAGATAAATTAATGGGTGGGGCTGGTACGGAACTGCAACAAGTTTTTAGTATGGGGTATGACTCTGTCAAAAGACTAGCAGACGCAACACCAAACGTAATCACACAAGAAACGGCCGACAGAATTGCAGAGTTTAATGATAATATGCATATTCTAATCGAAAATATTAAAAGTTTTGCTTTGCCTATTCTTTCCAAAGTAGCCGAAAAAGTGAACGATATTTTTAGTATATTTAAAGAAAAAAGCGAAATTGAAAAGGCACAAAATTCAATTGAAGCATATACAAATTCTATCAATGCCGCAAAGGATCAAATAAAAGAGCTTGAAAAAGAACTTACATACTTTTCATTTTCTAACATGAAATATATGACGAGAGAACCAATCAAGCAAGAAATAGAGGCACACCAAAGAATCATTGAAATGGCTGAAAAACAAAGGGCACAACTAAAAGAAAAACTTAATTTATTAACAAAACAAAAGAAAACGCTTAACGAAGTAGAAGAAACAGTATCTAAAATTGATTATTCACCATTTACTTCTAAAATTAAACAGCTTAATGACATGGTTACTTTATTAAATGAAGGAGAAACGAAAGACTATATTAAAGAAATACAAGAGCTTGAAAACACTATCAAAGAGTTAGAAAGCCAAGTATTTACTACTTCCGATAAAATAAAACAATATATGCTAGATTCTACTGATACTTGGAGCGACAATTTAACAGACGCGATACTATCTGGGAAAGACTCTTTTAGAAGCCTCGGGGAGTTCGCTAAAAACATTTTAGACGATATCGGGCGGCAGCTCATAAAACATAAAATAACGCAGCCATTAGTTAAGGCCGGTGTGTCGTATTTGAGCGATGACTTTACAGGGCAAGTAAAACAAGGCTTGACCAAAAGCGGACAGTTTTTGTCTAATCTAACAGGCATAGGCGGAAGGATGTCAGCCCCCAGCCTTCGAATAGATCAAACTATAAATATAAGCTCAGGGGCGGAAGTGTCGGAGATTGATCGGAAAATAGCGCAACAAGTTCCGAGTATTGTAGAAGCCGCAAAGGCTGGTGTCGTTGAGGCTTCCCGAAATAATCCGGTATTTAGGAGATAAAAAATGGCCATAAATTTTCCATTAACTAATTTTGTAAATTCATCGTTTAACATTGAATTCAACACCTTAGAATTTAAAAGCACGTTTACGAATACATCGCAAAGAGTAGGACTTAGCACTGGCATTTGGTCCGCTCAATATTCGCTTCCTGTAATGGATAGAGACGACATCGCAGTATGGCGGGCATTTTTTGCAAGTCTACAAGGC
>Ga0222719_10002669_pt1 | contig 16195 bp, 10 predicted proteins | sample C33_34DmetaG_FD_165039 | JGI IMG/M metagenome (GOLD analysis project Ga0222719, IMG submission 165039) | Estuarine water microbial communities from San Francisco Bay, California, United States - C33_34D | ecosystem: Environmental > Aquatic > Marine > Unclassified | place: USA: California... | reverse complement strand
TGACGATGATATACTATGCGCTCATTACAGTTTTGCAGATGCTGATGACCGGCAGGGGTTACAGGGCCTCACCAGCCTTGCTGATAAACTGCCGCCAGACATCCATGTAACAACTGGTACCATCCCTTATGAACGCAGCCACGCTTACTGGAAACTGGCTGAACCATGTTATGACATGAATTTTTGGACAAGTAAGCAGGCCCATATAGCAGACCAATGCGATACAGATAGTAGCGTAAAAAACCCATCTCGAATTATGCGCTTGCCGGGTACTGTCAGCTATCCAAGCGCCGCGAAGCAGACCAAGGGCTATATGCCAGAATTGGTGACCATGAAGTTGGGGGCTAGCGGATGTCTTTAGATCGCATTGAAGATTGGGATAAATTCCTAGAACCACTTAAAACTGCCGCTAACAAATCATCAAAACCAATGCAAAATTTAGATCGTGAATTAGCCTCCAAAGCTGCCCTTTCAGACGACCATTGGCATGACAATATGTTGAGATTAATTGGCAGCTGGGTTGCAAAAGGGAATACCGATGAGGAAATTCATGTGCTTGCTGCAGCGCATATATTGCCGGGGCACACGCCTGAACAGACATATCGAGAAGTGCAGAAAATGATCGACGGTGCACGAGCAAAGGGGTACGGCTCAAAAGCTAAACCCATGGAGGGCCATCAACTCTACACTTCAACTGAGCCACTACCCCTAATCAGAGATTTTCCATCGCCAACGCCATACCCAATCAATGCGCTGGGCGACCTTAAATGTATTGTAGAAGCCGTTCATAAATTTACTCAAGCACCAATCGAAATTGCTGCAGCGTCCGCCCTATCCGCCACTTCATTGGTCGTTCAGGGGCATGCAAATGTAGAAACTTTAGGTGGAGATAAACCTTTATCTCTTTACATGCTTACTGTCGCTCGATCTGGAGAGCGCAAATCAAGCTGTGATGATCGAATTATAGCCGCAATAAAAAACTTTGAGAAAGCGCAAGCCAAAGATATGGAACGCATTTTTCAAAGGCATAAAAACCAACATGAAATCTATCAAGCAGAACGATCAAAAATTACTGCATTGCTGAAAGCAAAACGAGGCGGGATCACTCGTCAAGAAGCTGAGAGACAACTCGAGTTACTAGGGGCAGAACCAAACCTACCACCTTCGACTGATCGTATCGTCACAGAGCCAACCTTCGAAGGCCTCACAAAAATGTTCAAAGACGGACAACCCTCGCTTGGTCTGTTTTCAGACGAGGGAGGCCAGTTCTTGGGTGGGCATGCCATGAACGCTGACAACAAACAAAAGACACTTGCAGCATTAAATGATCTTTGGGGTGGTAATTCCATCCGGAGAACTCGGCAAGGCGACGGTGCATATCAACTGCATGATCGAAGGCTCGCCATACATTTGATGGTTCAGCCAAGTGTTGCCCATCAACTACTTTCAGACCCCCTTGCCGTAGATACAGGCTTTCTCGCAAGGTTCCTTATCTCAGAACCAATCAGTACAATCGGCACACGCAGCCACAGAGGGTCAATTCTGCATAGTCAGAGCATCCAAGACTTTTATAATTGCCAGCAGGCGTTATTGGAACGCGAGATGCCTGTTAACCCCGATACGGGAGGACTTGAGCCTAGGCTATTAAAGTTATCGTCAGAAGCTCGAGAAGTTTTGATTGAATTTGCCGATGAAGTAGAGCGTCAGCAACTCAAAGGTGGTGAATATGACGCGATCACGGGCACCGCATCTAAGTCTGCTGAACAAGCAGCAAGACTTGCGGGAGTTTTAACTCTTTGGCGCAATTTTCAAACGGATGTAATCGATGCGTCCGAGATGCATCATGGTATCGAACTGGCCAAATATTATTTAAATGAGGCTAAGAGATTAGTTGAAGTCGCCATAGTGTCACTTGATCTACAAGCTGCAGACAACTTGTTGAAATGGATTTCAGAAAGGCATGGAAACACTTGTTTTCTGTTCTCTGATATCCTCCAAAATGGCCCTAATGCGATACGAGATAGTAAACGCCTTAAGAGTTTGTTCGCTGTTCTTACTGAGCACGGGTGGTTGATAAAAATGCCAACTGGAACCATAGTAAACGGGAAGTCCTGTAATACGGCTTACCGATTAGCGGAATTAGCAGAGGTCTAATTTATGAAGTCATTAAAGAAAAATTTCGTCCATCTTTTATCAGAAGTAAGCCCCTTTCATTGTCGAAAGTTAGCGATCTGTGCCCTGGCTCTTGGACTATCTACGCCAGTCAATGCTGAATATTTGGCGTATTGTTTGGAGAGCAAAGGGCAGTCCAAATATCTGTCAGAAAACCCGACACAGGAACAGTTTAACAATGATGGAATGTCATCATTAGTGTTTGCTTTGAACTACAAGAATGAAGCCGGTAAGGGCGTTTACTATATAGATTATAAAATAGGGGAAGGCGATTGGCAGAGAACTCGTCATCCAACTTACATGTTGAATTACAACCCTTCCAATGAAACATACCTAATCATGGTAGATGCCTCATCCGAAGGATATGTGGAGACCTATCTTTTCAGACTAGACGGTGAAAACCGCAAGGATGATAGCGATTTAAAAATAGGTGAGGTTGTTTGGACGCAGTCCAGAAATGGAGGTACGCCTAAGGCCAGTATGTTCAGGGCACCTTGTTTTTATAGGTGAACAAGGTTCTGTAAAAACGTTTGCTAATCTTGCTAATCCGCTAATCCTAGGTACCCTAGATCTTCAAAACTAAAGCCTATCCGGACCATAAAGCGGACACCCACCCCCCTTTTTTCGCAGCACAGCAGATAAGACCTTCGCCCATAGGTTGGCTCAAACGGTCACCTCAAAAAATTATTATAAAAAAATTACACATAGCGCCCTATCTCTAGCGGCCACATCAAAATTGTGGTATCATAACACCCCATAAGAGGTGATATTATGAGATTAACAAAAGGTAACGTAACTATCGGAGTGAATACGCGTTTTGGCCCCAACTGGCCGGGCATCAGATGCCTCGCAAAGACACGTCGGGGCACCAAGTGCCAGAGAGCCGCTTACAAGCACAATGGCCGCTGTGCCCTCCATGGGGGACTATCGACAGGCGCACGGACTCAGGAGGGCTTGCAGCGCATCTCAGAGGCTAATATCAAGCACGGGCGGCAGACGAAAGATAAGCTAGCAGCCCAGCGCCACGCGGCGAAGGTCGGGCGTCGGGTTATGGGGGAGCTGAAGCAGCTCGAACGCCGGCTTGAGGATGCGGGACTTATGCCTGATGATTGAGGGCTAGGCAGTTGGTGAAGATGGATTGGCTCAAACATTAGCCAGAAACGGTTCCACCAACAGCGGGCCGTTTAATGACTTAAATCTAAACCCCGCTCTCAATCAATCCTCCACATTCCGCAGCGACAGCTCGTTTCTTCCGCTGTATATCCGCAAGTTAAGATCGTGAAGCTGACGCTCATACTCTGTATTTCCACTGAGGGGTACAAGGCCGGACACATGACCGCAACTTGCAAACATCAAAGTCACTCAAATTAACCCTTGCATAAAAGGAGCCGTCCACACATGACAGTACCGTCCCAAAGACTCTGACGTTAGACATGCGAGGTGCTGACAGACAAATGACAGTTCGCATCAGATTACTGTTGCAGCCTGACACTATTCACTCAATAGAAAAGCATTGCTTTTCTAGTTTATAGAGCCTTACGCTTTAGTTGAATATTATTAAAGGATACCAAAGCGTGACCGTAATTCATCAAAATACCGAAGTTGAAAACTCAATTTCAAAGGAAATGACCGTAAGCCTGTGCAAAGACCTTTCGATTGCATTGGCGAAATTTCCAAAAGTGCGTTTGGGCCATTTTCCAACCCCCCTAGAGCCGATGGATCGGCTCAGCGAACTTCTTGGTGGTCCCCGCCTTTGGGTCAAACGTGACGATTGCACTGGGCTTTCGTCTGGCGGAAATAAAACACGTAAACTCGAATATTTGATGGCTGATGCACAGCAGAGCGGCGCCGATACGATCATCACCCAGGGCGCAACTCAGTCAAATCATGCCAGACAAACCACAGCCGCCGCCGCTAAAATGGGGATGGATTGCCACATATTGCTTGAGGACCGCACCGGTTCGAATGATCCAAACTACATTTTGAACGGCAATGTTCTGCTGGATCGATTGCATGGTGCAAGTGTTTCCAAACGCGGCAGCGGTGCGGATATGAATGGCGAAATGGAGGCCGTCGCTGAGTGTCTGAAGCAAGATGGTAAAAAGCCATACATCATTCCTGGCGGTGGTTCCAATCAGATTGGAGCTTTAGGTTATGTTAACTGCGCTCGCGAATTGGCAGAGCAGGCCGTGGAAATGGGTCTGAATATTGACGCTTTGGTGCACGCAACCGGCAGCGCCGGTACGCAAGCAGGACTGGTTACAGGTCTCACCGCCATTCAAAGTACGATTCATCTTCTCGGGATTGGTGTTCGTGCGCCACAAGAAAAACAAGAACAGATGGTCTTTGATCTGGCTGTGAGAACGGCAGATTACCTGGGAAGAGGGCTGATCATTGAACGGAGCAGTGTGCGAGCCAATACAGATTATGTGGGTCCAGGATATGGCCTGCCAACGAATGGCATGATTGAAGCTGTCAAATTGCTTGCCCGTACCGAAGGCCTTTTGTTTGATCCTGTCTATTCCGGTAAAGGTTTGGACGGTCTCATCGCGCAAACCAAGGCAGGGTATTTCGACGGAATGGAAAATGTTGTCTTCCTCCACACCGGAGGGAGCGCTGCCCTATTTGGTTACTCAGAAACTTTTGAACTACCGGGCTACACTCAATAAAAATGAAAAAAGTACAAAAATTCAACAAAGAGACTAACTCTATGTCACTCAAAACCACACTCGTAACAGCCACCTTTCTGACTACTATAAGTCCCACTGTCTAGGCAGTTAGGGTTTCTATTGAACCATTACTTGCGATAAAATCGCAAGGTAAGATACAGTGTAAAACAAGGGCTATAGTCCGCTTTGATTGAAAGTTTTGAGATGAAAACAGTTCCTCTTGTCGGATACAGTAGTGCGCTTTCGGGGCGTTCGGGTGACCAGATTGATTTTAAAGTGTCCTCAGAGGCACAATCCCCATATCAGGCTCGGCTATTTCGCTCGATCTGCGCGGATCCAAATCCGGCTGGTGCGGGACTCATCGAACACGCCTGCGACGATTACTTCCCGGCCCAAAGCTTTGCATCACGCAAACAACGCTTTTGTCCCGGATCCCATGCTGTCAGCGCTACGCCTGTTCCGCTCAAGGCGCTGTCTACAACGTCAGTTTCTGTTCGCATTTTTCCAACCATGATCAGTGATATTTCTCAGACAATTATGTCGTTTGGACAATTTTCACTGAGCTTGACCCCACAAGGGAATGTCGTTTTGCAAATGGGGAACGCGCAGATTGCGACACCTGATCTTCTTCCCCTGCACAGTTGGTATCAACTTGATGCGACAGTACAGGCCTCTGGCGAGATGACGATCAGCGCGACGTCGGTGTCAAGCAATACGATCAAATCAGAGGCTGCGACCAAAAGCACCATGGCATTGGACTTAAACCAACAAGACGTGGTGGTGATTGCCGCCAACCTGACAGATGGTAAGACCCACAATTGTTTTAACGGCAAAATCGAAGCGCCTAGTATTAGTGCCGATGGCAATATAATAGCCGCTTGGGATTTTGCACAGAACATTTCGGGAATGACGGTTCCGAGTCATGGCGCACTGCAAGGCTGTCCTGATTTGCAATTGGTACATGCGCCAACAAGGGCAGTGACAGGCGCGCTTTGGGATGCCAGTGAAATGAATTGGCGACACAAGCCGGAACATTATGGAGCAATTGCGTTTCATCAAGATGAAATATACGACTTCAATTGGGAAACGGATTTTAGTTTTGTGATACCGCCAGAATTGCCGTCCGGCGCTTATGTCATGCGGATCAGTTGTGGTGAAAATTACGATGCGATCCCGTTTTTTGTCTGTCCCGAACTGGGCAAACCAAACGCAAAACTTTGTGTTTTGGTGTCGACTTTTACATATGTAATTTATGGTAACCATGCCCGACCGGACTTTGATTTATCGTGGCTAGATCGGATCAAAGATTGGAATGCCTATCCACACAACCCAGCTGTATTTCCACAATATGGGTTGTCGACTTATAATAATCATGCGGATGGTTCGGGTATTTGCCATGCGTCGCACAGGCGGCCATTATTTAATATGCGCCCTGGTTATTTAACATTTGGTCAATCAAGCTGTTCTGGATTGCGTCATTTTCAGGCCGACAGTCATTTGATTTCGTGGTTGCATGCCAAGGGTATCGACTATGATATTATCACAGATGACGAATTGCACACCGATGGCGTTGACGCCATCCGCGATTATGCAGCCGTAGTCACAGGCAGCCACCCTGAATATCACACGTTGAGAACTCTGGATGCGCTTACCGAATATCGTGATCACGGTGGCGCATTGCATTATCTAGGAGGTAACGGTTTTTATTGGCGTATTGCGCGCCATCGCGAAGATCCTGCTTTATTGGAAATTCGACGTGCGGAAGACGGACTTCGGGCTTGGGCTTCGCAACCCGGCGAATATTACAATGCGTTTGACGGCGCTTATGGTGGGTTGTGGCGGCGTAGCGGCAGGGCTCCTCAAAAGCTGGTTGGGATTGGATTTACAGCTCAAGGCATATTTACGGGAATGCCGTATAACCGAGTTTGTCGCGATCCAGATTTTGACTGGATTTTTGAAGGTATCGATGAAGATGTGTTTGGTGATTTTGGTTTTAGTGGCCATGGGGCTGCCGGATTTGAGCTGGACCGGATAGATCCGATGCTGGACAGTACGCACAACATTACCATTCTTGCGCAATCTTATGATACTGATAATGAATTTATGTTGGTCCCGGAAGAGCAACTGACACATTTAACCAATTTGTCAGGGGGCCCAGAAGAAGAGGCCAAGCGCGCCGATATGGTGTATTTTGAAACCGTGGGTGGAGGCCATGTGTTCTCTGTTGGATCTATTACCTTTTGTGGCAGCCTGCCATGGAATAATTTTGACAATTCAATTTCGCAGCTTTTGTTAAATGTTTTGTCCCGCAGCCTTGATCAGGATTAAAAAATTGTGACTCTATCCCAGAATACTATTGAAATTTGGTCGCGTCTGGGTGCCGAATGTGGCCTCTAACGCAGCTCCAATGCGCAGCGTCAACGCTTCTTGAGATGCGCGCGCAGCGATCTGAAGGCTGGTTGGTAGGCCTGTTGGCGTGGGCTGAGTTGGCATAGCTAAGGCACACATATCGAGATAATTGAACGGTCGGGTGAAATGTCCAGGCGATACGTCTTGATCAATTTCTGACAGCAAGGGAGCGGCCGAAATAATGGTCGGTGTCAGCAAGGCGTCAAAGCCTGTGAGTGCCTTATTAAACTGCTGCATATCTTTTTCTCGGGTCCGCAGGCGTTGTTGGTGAGACGCATGTGTCATCATACGCCCGGTCAACATACGCTTACGTACATCTTCATCTACTCGACGACTTGGGTCTTCATACAGGTTTTTGTGGTGAGCATAGCCTTCGTATATCGTCAGGGCACCGTTCGCATTGGCAAGATCACCATAACGCTGCGGCGCTGTAAAGACCTCTATCTCGACTCCAAGCGCCATAAGTCTCCTGACCGCATCATCGTAAGCCACCAACACGTCGGGGCTGCAGTGATTGCGTTCGCAGGCATCTAAAACGCCTAATTTTAAACCTGACACGTCGGCCTGAAGGCAGGCAAATAGATCAGACTTTTCCTGAAAGTCGTGATCGATAATTCTGGCTTTGTGGCCTTGCATAATCGCCAGCATCAGGGCTGTATCAGTTACCGATCTGGTCATTGGACCTGGGGTGTCCAATGTGTCTGAAAGTGGCATAATACCATCTACTGGCAAACAAGATTTGCTTACTTTTAAACCCGTTAAGCCGCAAAATGCAGCCGGCAAACGAATAGACCCACCAGTGTCTGTGCCGGTCGCGCAAACGCTCAGGCCCGCTGTTACGGCCACCCCTGAGCCCGAAGAAGAGCCCCCAGGAACACGTGGATTATTTAAATCCCATGGATTTAAAGGAGTACCCATGCGCTGGTTGGTTCCCCAACCACCCAAAGCACTTTCAACCGTCTTAGTTTTGCCTAGCAAAATGCCACCCGCAGCGAGAAGTCTGCGCACAATTGTACCACTTTCAGTCGAGCGGCGATTTTTTTGCTCGATGGATCCGCAGGTAGTGATCTGGTTTTTTAATTCAAAAATATCTTTTAATGCAAATGGTATGCCGTGGAACGGCCCGATCCTGCCAGTAGTCGCAAAGGCGCTATCTGCCGCTTGCGCTGCTCGCAATGCCTCATCAGCATAGACCACTTGAAAACTGCCCAAGGTGGGGTCTAAACGTGCGATCCTGTTTAACTGAGAGCGGACGACATCGCTAGGCTTTAGGCTACCTTTACTAAACGCCGTCGAGAGCGCGGTTATGGACATAAAAGCATGGGATAAATCATCCATGGTATCCGACATTACGTTTAGGTCCTTCTAAAACAGGGCACTCGCGATCATAAATTGGCTTAGCGCTCCCAGTGTTGCCCTGGAACAGCAGCCAGAAGGTCACGGGTATAGCTGTGTTGTGGTGAATCAAAAATATCAGCAGTAGCACCTGTTTCAACGATTTCGCCATACCGCATCACCGCCAAGCGGTCACAGACCTGTGCGGCAACCCTCAGATCGTGGGTGATAAAGACCATAGATAGATTCATTTTAGTTCGTATTTCATCCAGCAAACTCAAGATCTGGGCTTGAATCGATACATCGAGAGCCGATACAGGTTCGTCCGCCACAAGAATTTCGGGGTTCAATGCCAAGGCGCGGGCGATACCAATTCGCTGTCTCTGTCCACCAGAAAATTCGTGTGGATAGCGATTGAAAGCGCGCTCATCCAGGCCAACAATTTCAAGCAATTCAAGAGTGCGGGCTTCGGCCTCCTCTTGGGTTGCGCCTTGAATGATAGGTCCTTGCCTGATGATCTGGCCAATTTTTACCCGCGGGTTCAATGACGCAAAGGGGTCTTGAAATACCATTTGTATTTTTGCCCGCCACGGTCGCATTTCAGCACGGTTTAAATCACAAATATTGACCTCATTAAGTATGATTTGACCGCTATCGCTGTCCATTAACCGTATAATACAGCGCGCAAGCGTCGATTTTCCAGACCCACTTTCACCAACAACCCCGAGCGTTTCACCGCGGCGTAATTCAATCGTGACATCTTTTACAGCATCCACAACGCGGCTTGGTTTGCCAAACTTAAAAAAGCTGGAGCCACCACCAAAAGTTTTGTTTACATTCTTAACTTCAAGCACTGTCTCTTCTGAGCGCGCTCTTGCTGAGCGCGGCAATAAGCTTGGAACTGCGGAAATCAGCGCTTGTGTATAAGGGTGTTCAGGATTGTTGAGGACCTTATCAACAGTACCTGTTTCAACCACGTGCCCGTATTGCATGACCGCCACACGGTCGGCAATATCAGCCACAACACCAAAATCATGGGTTATAAAAAGCACACCAGTCTGGTGTTCAGCCTGCATGTCGCTTATTAATTTCAAGATTTGGGCCTGCGTTGTCACATCGAGCGCCGTTGTTGGCTCATCGGCAATAAGAATTTTTGGCTCAAGCGCCAACGCCATAGCAATCATCGCTCTCTGACGCTGCCCACCAGACAACTCGTGGGGATAGGAGTTAACGATTTGCGCGGGGTCAGGCAGCTGTACGTCGTCTAGCAGTTGTATAGCCCGCTCGCGTCGTTCAGCTGCAGACATGGATACGTGATAACGAAAAATCTCATCGATCTGACTTCCAATGGTCATGACTGGGTTTAGTGCAGTCATTGGTTCTTGAAATATCATCGAAATTTCGCTTCCACGTATTTCGCGCAGGCGCCGTTCGGTGACCTTTGTCAGGTCTTCACCACAAAAATCTATTTGGCCTTGAGAGACCTTAACATGAGGGGCTGGTAGAAGTCCCATCAGCGCTCGCGCAGTCAAAGATTTTCCCGAGCCACTCTCGCCCACGATGCATAGGGTCTCACCAGGGGCAAGATCAATACAAAGGTTTTCCACTGCCAATAACCGTTCGGATCCTTCAGGAAGGCTAATATCAACGTTGGAAATTTTCAGTAAGCTATTGGTCAATTGCGTTCCCTCAAGCGTGGATTTAAGGCGTCATTTAATCCTTCACCAACTAAGTTGATGGCTAAAACAGTTATTAGAATGGCGATGCCGGGGAAAGTACAAATCCACCAAGCAACTCTAAGCATTGAGCGGCCATCACTAATTTGAAAGCCCCAACTCATCACATTTGGGTCACCTAATCCTAAAAAGGCCAAACCACTCTCGATCAGGATTGCTGTCGCTACCATTAGGGAGCCAATTACGATAATTGGGCTCAAGCAATTAGGTAACATTTCTTTAAGCATTATACGGTAATCGCCCATTCCTAGTGTATGACATGCCTGCACAAATTCACGATTCTTTAGTGCTAAAAATTCACCCCTAACCAGACGTGCTACCGCTGGCCAGGAAACTACAGTTATTGCAATAACTACACTCTCAATAGATGGTTTTATTATGGCCACCAATAGTATCGCAAAGATAAATGAAGGGATGGTTTGAAAAACCTCAGTAACCCGCATTAAGACATCGTCCACGAGCCCTCCGTAATATCCAGCAAGTGCACCAAAGATTACTCCAATAAGTACAGCCGCAAAAGTTGCAATTAAACCGATAAGAAGTGATGTTTTAGCACCGTGCGCTATGCCAGCAGCTACATCGCGGCCAATAGAGTCACTACCTAATAAAAATCCGTTTTCGCCAGGTTTAGAAAGTGGGTACTGTGAATAAAGAAAAGGATCACCAGGGTAAATCAGACTGGCGATTGATGCCACAAATATTACTAAGCAGAGGATCAATAATCCAAGCACAGCTGATCTGTTGCGTGAAAATCGTTTCCAAAAATCGTTCATTTTAATTAACCTCGATTCTTGGATCCAGAATACAATAAATAACATCAACAACTAGATTTACTGCAACAACAAGAACAGAGGACAAAAGAAAAATACCCAGCAAAAGGTTCAAGTCTCGAGCAAAAAGAGACTCGAATGCGAGCATACCCAAACCTGGCCAAGCAAAAACAGATTCAACAATCACTGAGCCTCCGATTAAGGCTCCAACCTGTACCCCTGCCATCGTCACTACTGGTAAAAGTGCGTTGCGCAGTACGTGCACGAAAGTAATTCGACGTTCGGACAAACCTTTTGCACGTGCTGTGACCACATAGTCTTGACCGTATTGCTCCAGCATCGAAGCTCTCATCATCCGAGTATAGAGTGCTAGGTAAAATAGTGATAGGGTAATTGTTGGTAATACAAGGTGGTGTGCGATATCCTTGACTCGATCAAAACCTTCGTAAAATGCAGCGCTATTTTCCATACCGCTAGTTGGAAACCAATCATTTTTTATTGAGAACACAATGATCATCATCAGTCCAACCCAGAACAGGGGAGTGGCGTAGGTGATTAAGGCGAAGACGCTAATTAGCGCGTCTTTCCATGTGTTTAAATTAACGGCCGCAAGCAACCCGAGTAAGATCCCAAAACCCACAGCGATTATAATTGTGCTGGTCATTAAAAGCAGCGTTGCCCCAAATCGGTCGAATATTAGTTCATGGACAGGCATTTCATGCCTAAATGAATACCCAAGGTCCAATTGAACTACATTTTTAAGGTAGACGGCTAATTGTACAGGCAGTGGCTGATCGAGACCAAACTTTGCGCGCATTTTTTCCATGTATTCTGGGGTTGCAGACCCCGCTTCGCCAGCGAGTACGTCTACCGCGTCGCCTTCGGCTAAATTAAGCAGGAAAAAGTTCATTACAACGATGGCAAGAATTATGGGAATACCCTGCATCAAACGTCTTGCAACATAGTGCAGAATTTTATTTGATCTGTTCATACCTACTTCATCTTTGACGCTAAATTTAGCTATACTGCTTTGTTTTATAATAATAAAAAAGATGAGCTGGGACGGCCCAGCTCATCTATGGTATATTTTATTCTTCGAGATAAGCGTCGCCAAAGGAAGAATACGCCCCCATGGCTGAACCGTACGCCCCCTTTAGTTTCGTATTGTAAACTGTCAGAAACTCTAACTCAAAGAGGTTTACAACCGGCATGTCTCTAGCCAGAATATTTTGTATTTCCAAGTATATTGCTGATCTACTTTCAGCATTTGGCTCTTTCATTCCCGCTCCAAGCAGCGCATCCAGACCTGCATTGCTGTAACGCGACGAGTTCACGAAGTGAGTACCCTTGCGGATCATATTTGTGCCATAGTGGCGGTGGACACCAAGAACCGGGTCAGCCAATTGGTAGAAATAGTTCAGGTTCATTTCGAAATCATAATTGTGGTAAATTCGCTTTAACCATGTTGGAACATCTTCGTACCGAAGTTCGACTTGGATTCCGATCTCACCTAGCACCTGCTGAATGTATTGACCTCCGCGCTTCCAATCTTCGCCGTATGGAATTAAGTCGAACATCGCCTTCATCCTAACGCCGTCGCTGTCTTTTTTGTAGCCTGCGTCATCGAGCATTTTATTGGCTGCTGCTACGTCTCCATTTGCAGGATAGTGAGGCATTTTTGCATGAAGGCCAGTTGCGGCAAAATTGCTCGAGAGCGCGCTTGTTGCTGGATTTCCATAGCCAAAAAAGATCGTATCCAACATGAATTGCCGGTCGATAGCAGTGGAGATGGCACGACGCACCACGGCATCCGTGAACGGGCCTTCCTTGGTATTAAACTCGATCAATGCCATTGGATTAATCATCGAGTAACCATCTGTAGTAATTGAGATATTATCTTTTTCTTTATTCAGTCGAACCGCTTCAACGTTTGATACAGCGTTGTATGCGGCATATAGGACCTCACCTTTCTCCATGGCTGACGCACGAGTCGAGGCGTCTGGAATAAATCTACCGACGATCCTATCGATGTAAGGGCGACCCTCTTTCCAGTAACTTTCATTTTTATCTAGCCGTATATATTGACCTTTTTTCCACTCAGTGAATTTAAAGGGCCCTGTACCAACTGGATTGTTAGCCAGTTTCGCGCTTTTAATATCTTCTCCCTCAAGAAGATGCTTTGGTACCATTGGCGACTCATATGCTGATAGTGCACGCAGCATATAGGGCGCCGGGTTATCGAGGTTTAGAACTACAGTATGGGCATCCGGAGTATCAATACTAGAAACTTCTTTGAATGAGTTCGGACCCCGAGGGTGAACTTTTTTCAAAACATCCATGATCGTGAATTGGACGTCTGCTGATGTAAAGGGCTCGCCGTCGTGCCACGTTACTCCCTTGCGCAGATTAAATGTCACAGTCTTGCCGTCTTCGCTCATATCTACGCTCTCGGCTAAAACAGGGATCATTTTGCCGTCATTGTCATAGTCGAATAAGCCATCATATATTTTTGGGCCTAACAGGCCGATCGGGCCAGATGTTGACACATATCCTGCCATCGTAGGCGGTTCTGGCTGGACCAGAAATACTAACGATCCACCAGACTGTTGCGCATAAACAGCGCCCCCGCCAAAGGTAATCGCTGCAGTCATCATGACGGCATTCATAAATTTTGTTATCTTCATTTATATTCTCCTTTTGGTGATTGCGCAAAAAATGCGCATCTATTTGAATATATGACGCTCAATAATTCCACTCAAAAATACTACGATTTAAAATCTAAAGAAGTCAACATAAGCTTCCATCTAAAATTAAGCGCTTCTTTTCAGTTGGATAGTACGAAATTTATTTAATAAATGTGAATTAGGAAGAGCTGAATAAAGGTTCTTAATTGATATCACACAACTATCTTTTAGCGTAATAGTAATGGCTACAATGCTTAGACTGCGCTTTAAAAGCTTATAATTCCATCGTTGCAAATTCACACTTGCTCAGATTTAGTTCCACAAGATAGGTGCGCTATAGGTATGTTTGAAAAACACCAAGTGCGAAAAAGCAATAATTAAGGAGACTAATTTGACCCAGCTTGATCGCGACCTGCTAACCTCCAGCCATTGGGGAACCTACTGTGTTGATGTCACTGACGGGCATGTAACTGCGCTTCGTGATTTTGGACAAGACCCAGATCCATCACCAATTGGTCACGGAATTGTTGATGTGTTGAATGGCCCGACCCGAATTACTGCGCCGATGGTACGCAAAGGCTGGCTAGAAGGTGGCCCAGGGGCCGCATCAGACAAGCGTGGAGGTGACGAATTCATCGAAGTCAGCTGGAATGAAGTTAACGACTTGATCGCAAAAGAATTGAGCCGAGTGAAGCGCTCTCACGGTAATAGCGCTATTTACGCAGGCTCCTACGGCTGGGCAAGTGCCGGTCGCTTTCATCATGCGCAAAGTCAACTGAAACGGTTTTTGAATTGTATCGGCGGCTACACAAGCTCAAAAAACACCTATTCATATGCAGCAGCTGAGGTTGTTGTCCCACATGTAATTGGTGACTTTAATGGGTTCTTAAATAATTGTACTAGTTGGGAAAGCATAACTTCTGATTGTGAGTTATTTGTGGCCTTTGGCGGGGTACCATTAAAGAACGGACAGATAAGTCAAGGTGGTGTTGGAGCACATGTGCAAAAGAGTGGGCTGCGGTCCGCAGTCAATGCCGGCGTAAAATTTGTTAATATTTCTCCTTTGAGGTCCGACCTATTGTGCCAATTTGAGGGAGAGTGGCTTGCTTTACGACCCTCCACAGATACGGCGCTGATGTTGGGCCTAGCGTATGTTCTTGTAAATGAAGGACTACAAAATCAAGACTTCCTTGATCGCTATACTGTAGGTTTTGAAATCTTTTCCGCCTATTTGTTAGGTGATAGTGATGGGGTGCCTAAAACAGCTGAATGGGCAGCTGAAATTTGTGACTTACCTGCCCAAGACATCCGCGCGCTGGCTCGACGCATGGCTCAAAGCCGTACGATGATTTCGGTGGCATGGGCATTGACGCGGCAAGACCATGGAGAGCAGCCATTTTGGGCTGCTATCACACTGGCTGCGATGCTGGGGCAGATTGGCTTGCCGGGAACTGGCATTGGTTTTGGTTATTCAGCCACTAATAATGTTGGACTCGCTCGGTATCAAATTGACTACGCTTCCTTTCCCCAGGGGCAAAATGCAGTCAAAGACTTTATCCCAGTCGCCCGTTTAACTGATATGCTGGAAAATCCCGGCGATACCTTTTCATATAACGGAAATTTCTATAAATATCCTGATATACGGCTTGTTTGGTGGGCGGGTGGAAATCCATTCCATCACCATCAGGATCTAAACCGTATGCGTCGCGCTTGGGCACGACCAGAAACTATCATCGCCAACGAGTGGTGCTGGAACGCCCTAGCACAACACGCAGACATAGTTTTGCCCTGCACTACGACACTTGAACGCTCTGATATCGCCATGACGCCGAAGGACCCCTATATCGTGGCTATGGATCGTGCAATTAATCCGGTCGGTAAATCTCGTGACGACCACAGCATTTTTTGTGGAATTGCAGCCAAAATGGATGTGGAAGAAAATTTTACGGAAGGTCGCAGCCCACAGGAGTGGCAGCGATGGATTTGGGATGTATCTCGCCAGCAAGCCGCAAAAGTTGGTGTTACTCTGCCTGATTGGGATACTTTTCAGAGATGCGGCTGGATTAAAGTGCCAAAACCCGATCTTCCAATTATTATGATGGAGAAGTTTCGTGCTAATCCCAAAAAACACCCACTTTCAACGCCTAGTGGGAAAATTGAAATTCACTCTGATACTATAGCTAGTTTTAATTACAAGGATTGCCCCGGCCATCCGGTATGGCTAGAGCCCGAGGAATGGCTTGGAAATGCGTCGCCCCTCCAACTTCATATGATATCAAACCAACCGCGCAATAAATTACATAGCCAACTTGATCATGGATCCGTTAGCAAGTCAGATCGTCCCAAGGGAGTAGAGCCTATGACTATGCACCCGAGGGATGCAGCTGCGCGTGGGCTTGAGGCGGGACAAATCGTACGAT
>Ga0222719_10002666_pt1 | contig 16200 bp, 36 predicted proteins | sample C33_34DmetaG_FD_165039 | JGI IMG/M metagenome (GOLD analysis project Ga0222719, IMG submission 165039) | Estuarine water microbial communities from San Francisco Bay, California, United States - C33_34D | ecosystem: Environmental > Aquatic > Marine > Unclassified | place: USA: California... | reverse complement strand
TTAGCTTAAATTTGAATTTCTTACTCATATTTGTTTTAGGTTTTAACTTATCTCTCAATTACAGTACTAATATACGAAATTCTTTTCAAACAGGCAAGCCTTTTCCCAAATTATTTTAATTTTTTTTATCTCAACTGCCGCATGGTCAAATAGGCGCTCCTTCTCCTGTTGATTTTACCCATTTGTCAACCACCCTCCCGCCCTACTAATATACGAAAAATAATCCACAATTCCAAATTTTCTTAGCTAAAGTTATCAACAGCTCCATTGTTAATAACTTTTTTTGGTGTTGATAACTCCGTATAGGGGGTGTTGATAACTTTTTTCAGACAAATTGTCATACCCTATGGCTTGCATGTTTCAATTTTTTTTCGTATATTAGCTTGTGTATTCTTTTTTCTAGCTCCTTCAGGTAATGAGACCTAAGCAGTCCTAGCTCTTAGGGGGTAAAGGGGGAAGGGGGCTCCGAGATGGTATCAGGGCTTTACAGAGAAAAATAGTGAAGCGGCTACCCACACACACAAGCTCTCCAATGGGGTTGATATATTACTTTTCTCCCTAATTGATTTTGTACTCTATTAAGAAGTGGTAAAAAGTGGGGGAAAGTGGTAGATGGTGGGATAGGGATATAAATAAACCTATTTGTATATAAATATTAGAATATATGCTTATAGGTGTATATTCGGTAGGTTAATTTTTTGGGGGTATCATAATCCTAACTCTTATGGTAAAAGAGTGTTGATGGCTTGAGGGTTTTAATCACTCAAGCTCTTTCCTATATTCCTTTTTAATTCTTCTATTTTCTTTTCGATATCTTCTATGGGAAAGGATTGAGTTTCTATGATATCTTCTATATCTACTAAAGAGAACATTATATCTATTAGGATACTCTCATAGCTTCTCTTTACCTTATTGATTTGTTTCTTATGTTCTTCTGGGGTTATCATAACTGAGGAGTATTATATGTTCTTTGATATAACTATGTATTATACATCTTGTATTATACTCTATGTATATAGGTATTATATGTGTATAGATATAACTATGTTCTTTATCTTCTTTTTATATTCCTTTACATATACTATCCTTATTATCTATACTACTATTACTATTCTTAGCTATTTTATTTTTATCTTGGTTTTCCAACTTCGAGTTGGTTTGGATTCAGCGCAAAAGAAAACCCACCTTTTTCAGGGTGGGTTCAATATGTATTTTGGAATTTTTTAATATACTCTTCTCCAGGTCAAACTACTAATGAATAGTTTAGCGATAGCTAAATATCTTTTTTTGACTTTCTTTTGAATTTCTCCGTATTCTTTCATATCCAATTTCTTATCTTTATACATTTGAAATAGGGGTGCTTTATTTGGATTCATTTTCATTTTATTTTTATCCAAATATCCCTTTCCTTTTGTATAAGTCATCAAATCGGTTGGGTTTAGTGGCATTCCTAATAGTAATCCTAAATCTCTAAAATGCCTTTGTTGTTCAGGAGCTCCCTTTACTTTAGTATGGGGGTAATCACCCAACACATTAGCTAAATTTAGAATTTCATCATCACTCATTCCTTTTTTGAAATGTATCTTTTTACCTGGAGTTATGGATTCCTCATTTAGTATTTCATTTACTATATTAGTTAGCTTCATATCGTTATCCATTTATTTCATATAAATATTAGAATAATTCAAATCACAAAGCTTTGGATTTTTTGTATTCATTATACAATTTCATAAACTCTTCTCGTCCATCAGCTTTCCATCTTGGAATTAAGGTATTGAGGATAAAAGTATGCTGACCTGTTCTTTCTATTTTTTCATTGATTACACCATCAAGTTCAGATACCAATTTAGTAAACAAACTACCTTTGTTTATCCACATATCTAATGTTCCATTGTTTCGGTATTTTTGTGGATAAGTGGGAAGCCACACTTCATTCAGAAAGTTCCACATAATTTGGATTTCCCTTTTATCCATTTCTCTACGAGGTAACCTAATTGGTTTTTTCATATTTGGATTTGTTATATTATTTCCCAGCCATGTGTTGAGAATTGAATTTAGGTTCTAATGAACGAATCAATTGAGTTTCTACTTCTTCAGCTAATTCTTTAGATTTTAAATCACTCCATTGAAAAGACCAATTAGCCAAGTTCGGGTCATGTCTATACATATGAAGTGCAGCGGATGAACCACTCATTTGACCTCCTTTGTGAATAATCGGAGTCCCTCCGTTTTTGTAAACACTCACATGTCTTTGTTTTCTATTACCAATATTCCCACAACCGATATCCATAATTTCACCAGTTGGGTTATATATGATTTTGTAAACTCCAATAGCATTTGAAATTCCTTTGGTAATTTCACTTTCAGTAAGTGGTATTGGAACACTCCAGCGAATGCCTTCGTTTTTTAGGGTGGTTAGTTCTTTAATTTTTTTCTTTAATTGATTGACTCTACTATCAATCGAATACTCGTAAATATGAGTATCATTCCATGCAATAAAATTGTTCATACTATTAAGTTTCATTCAGGTACTTTTGGGATACGATATACGTTTTACAGCCCTCAACTTGAAAGTTTAAATTTCTCTAATATAAGAAAAATATTTTAATAATCCAAATAAAAAATGAATTATTTTCTATTCCACAGCTTTTCTATTTCTTTAAGAAACATTTTTTAGGTAAATTCACTAAGTAATTCACCAACTTTTTCATCACAAGGGGATACTCCAAATTGAGCATCCCTTTGGTTGAACCATTCATCGACCCCCATTTTGAAGGTCTTTGTTTTCCCATGAAGGGTAACATTAATTTCAATTTCAGATTTCATATTAATTAATTTATATTTTTCCAAGCGTGGTTTAAAAAAGGTCCTGTTAAAAAACCAAAGGTAGAAAAGTTAGAATTTTTTTCAATTAACTTTTCGAACTCTTTCTGAGCCTCACTTTTTTCAGACTCAGGAATTGGTTGAGTTGCTGGGTAATAAGGATGATTCACATCATAAGATGCCACATCCAACAACTCCAACTCCACATCCAAAATGGATTCTCCCAACCCTCGCTCATCAGCGATGATTTGAAGTTCAGCATCAGAGGGCCAAATTCCCTCATTGTTAAATCGGTTAAGGATTTCAGTTTCTTTCATATTAATTGTTTTAAAGTTTTAAAATTAAATTCTTTCAATCGGTTTCAAAATTTCAACGAACTTAGAATTCAATGGGTACTCATTTGAGAAATTCAAAACGTCCCAAAGACCTTTCTTTCTCGCCCATTCTCTGTCCACATAGGAAACAACAGCTCCAGTTGAACTCTTCACAACTTTTGAGAATTCTTTGGTAACTTTGATAGCTTCAGCCATCACTTTTCCCATCACAACATTTTTTCTAATGTTCAATGAATTCTTATCGGTTTCAACCATCTTATCTTTGAACTCAATCGCTTTAGAAGTTAAACCTTCGAAGATGATTTCAGATTTGATTGATTTCAATTCCTTTTCAACTCTTCTCTCAATCTCAGTAGTCATATTAACTCTCAGAGGATTCAGAGCGTTCAGTTTAGGTCTCCCAGCCATATCCTTCAGATAGGTACTAGCTGAATAGTTTTTTGAAAGAACAATTCTTCCATAATAAGTGTCTCCGTTTTCGAAAATCAACTTATAAACTCTACTACAATTTTTAACATTCATAACTTCGGTTTTAGGGTTTTTCATATCTCTCATAATTACAGTACTAACATACGAAATTTTCCTGAAAAATCCAAGGAAAAAATGAATTATTTTGGGAAAATTTTGTTATATATGTAACAAATAAAAAATGAATTATTTTCTATTCCACAGCGCTACTCCTAACGCTAGAACAAATATACCATAAATCACCATTAACATTATTGCCATATCTTAATTTTCAATTCCCACTAATTCAAAGTTTTCATCGTTTCTCACAATTTCAACATTTACCCAGCGAACATCTTTTCTCCATTCACCATTAAATTTGAAAGTATCTTTTAAACTCTCTAACCTCATCTTAGCTTCGAAAGGTCTAATTTCGGTTACTTTCCAAAGAGCTCCATGCTCATTGATTCTACTTTTACCTTTTTTGGTTTTACCTTTCAATCTTAAAATTTTACCTGTATCAATCATAACTCTTAATCTTACATTACAAACATACAAATAATTTTTGTGATATACAATACCCTTTTCGAACAAAATTGTTAGATATATAACAAATAAAAAACCCACCGAATTGGTGGGTTAATTTTCTAACTTATTGGATTCTTTCGAATACCCAAGCTCGTTCTCTATCGTGTGGTTTCATTACAACCATCGTATTTCCAGAAGGTGAAAAATGATAATCTAAAGTGTATTCATCCATTGTTGGTAATTGCCTTTTGATTTCCATTTCACCATCAATAGTTTCTTGAATATACCCTTGTGCTTGCATTGCTCTTGTTATCCCATCGATTCTATAAAAAGTTACTTGGAAATCATCTTGTCTTGATATCTGAATAAATTCTCCATCTAAACTTTTCCAAACTCCAAAAAATCGGTGGTCAACATCACCCTCAATTGGGGTAGTAAAACTCATCAATAATAGAGGTAAAATAAGTAATAAAAATTTTCTCATTGTTTGTATAATTGTATTATTAGTATTTAAGTATTATTAATTTTTGAAAACATAAAGATTTTAACTTAAAATGAAAAATGAGTACATAAATTTGTTAACATTGTATATTTTCAAATGAACTTTTTCTTTTCAGTCTCAACTTTTTTGTTGATATATTTTAGATATTCGGTTAGATAGTGTTTAGCGTATTCTTCCATCAAAGTATCTAACATCGTATAATGAGAAAATGCTTCGGATTCTATCGCTCTATTTTCCCACTCATTTTTATCTAACCATTCTTTAGCGTTCATCCTCTTATTGTTTTTATATACTCTTCTTTAAACAAATCCTCATACCAATTTTGGATTTTATTTTTCATATTTTTAAATCCATTGAAAATCTTTCCCAAATATATATCAGTTACACCTTCTGGTGTAAAAGTATCAGTTGGATTTGGTATCATATCTTCCCATCCATTTTCTCTTAACCATTGAGTATCCACTTCACCATATGTTGATTCATCAATTTCAATTTTTTCACCATCAACCGAAGTTATGGTATAGATATTCTCTTCAATTGGTAAATGTCTATGTTCTAAGATATAACTTTTAAATCTATATTCAACCATTCTAGCATTGGTTCTACTTTCCCAACCTAAGTAAGTATTCCAAACCATACTCACAATCAACAAAGGTACAGCGAATCTTGTTGTAAATTTATCCCAATACTCTTTGAATTTTCTCATAGAAAATTGTTTTTGATTAACCAATAGATAAACATAAATAAAAACAAAGGCCATAGAACAATACAAAGTATTCTTTCGAAATTGTTCATCGCATTTTCAGTATTTCTTAATGCAAAATCAAAGAATAGGGTTACTAATGCACCCCAAAGTATATAAGTTATCATTTCAATAACCAAGATGAAGATTGAATTTTAACTCCTAATCCATCGATTAAATCAATACCATTTTCTTTACAAACCTCAGCTTCTGGGATTGTATCGTTATTTTGGTCTCCACCATTAGCGAATGCCAAATCATAAACCTCACCAAACATTTCACCAAATTGTTTGAGGGTTTCACATTGTGTTTTATCGGTATCTTGAGAAATCAGAGCGTAATCTACATATCTAATTGCTTTCACAATTTGTAATCTCTCATCCTCATCCATAAAATATTCTGAACCTTTCAGTTCTCTTTGTTTATCAGAATTTACGATAACCCAAAGTTTATCAGCTTGTTGTTTAGCTAACTCAAATAACTCTAAGTGACCTTTGTGAATAGGGTTAAAATAACCACTAACTATAATTGCTTTCTTTTTATCCATTTTAGTAATTTTTAGTTTTATCAGAAATATCCCACATTTTACGAGCCAAATTTAGTTCTCGTTTTAAATCTGAAATTTCTTTTTGTTTTTTGAACCAATCGGTTCTGAGGTTATCTATTTCCTCCTGTTTCTTTTTGAGGTCTTTCCTCAATCTTATATTTGTTTTTAACCATTTTATCATAAAAGATGCGGTTTAGCTTCGTTTTGTCCAGCATTGGTAACTACTACATAATCAGGATTATAAGTTTTTAAATCCGAAGCCCCAGCATAACTTAGGGCTGATTTTACCCCATCCAATAATCCATTGATAATAAATTTTACACCACCTTTATATGGAATTGTTGTTGCTTCACCTTCCACATTTCTCGCAGCTTGTCCGTGAGTTACTTTAGTTTCCAATGATGCTGAACCTCTGTACCGTTTGTATAATCCTTTTGGGGTTTCAACAATTTGACCAGGCGCTTCATCCGTTCCAGCTAATAGTGAACCTAACATAACATTATCAGCTCCCACCGCTAGCGCTTTTGAAATATCACCAGAAGTTCTCAAACCACCATCAGCCATAATAGGTACATTCGCCACTTTAGCGATATCTTCTAATGAAGTTACATTTGGAACACCAAACCCAGTTTTGATTCTCGTTGTACAAAGTGAACCACCACCAATACCAACTCTCAATCCATGTGCTCCATAAGCTTGTAATGATTCAGCCGCTTCGGCTGTAGCGATATTCCCAGCGATAATATCCACATGCTGAAAATCATCTTGAGTTACACACCAATGAATCATATCTAACATATTTTGGTGATGTCCATGGGCTACATCAATCAGTAGAACATTTGCTCCAGCTAAAACTAAAGCTCTTGCTCTAACTTTATCATTTTCTTGAACTCCGATAGCGGCCATAATTGGAACGTGTTTGATTTCAGCGTGCCAATCATCGTACATAACTCCCCAAGCTTCAGCTATTGAAGGTTCTACAATTGTTTCGTGGTGAATGGCTGTGTGTAACTTTTCTATGATTTCGCATTGTTTTCCAATACTCATAAATCGGTGAATACACCCAACCCCACCTAACTCAGCCATTTTGTACGCCATTTCAAACTCACAAACTGTATCCATTGGTGAAGCTACGATTGGATTGAGTAGCCCATACCTTTCACTCAACATTGTGTGAAGTTTAATATTTTGACGAGAATTGATATTCGAAAAAGCTGGTACTAATTGAATATCATCGTAAGTTAATGCAGTTTTCATAATTTTAATTTTTTCATTGTTTCTTCCATATGCCCATTCATATAGTGTTGAATAGCTAATATTGATTCTGGGTTAGATATATCTGGTATCCCTATGTTATGGAAATCATTTGCTAATTTTTTATAATTTGATTCAAAACAAATTCTTGAATCATGTAAAAGTGGTATTCCATTTTCCCACATCGCTCTACCTAAAACCCAATCATCTATTTCAAATTCGTATCTTTGTAAAATTTTCATTTTATCCAAAGCTATTCTCATACCTCTTCTAGATACCATATACCCACAACCAGCAGCTATATGTCCATGTCTACAAACCAATCTTCTTAAATTTTGATGCGGATTGTATCCAAAATTAGGATGGCAACATCCCATATAATCTAAATCTGGAAAATCTTTTATATTATCTTCTAACATTTTTTTAAACTTTTGTGGATGCACAAATGAATCAGAATCTATTCTAAAATAATATTTGTAATCAGTTTCATTTAACACCCATTGAGCCGGTAGTTTTATACTTTTATCAAACAAACCCCACTTTGAATCAAAAGTTCTAAATTGAATAGTGTTTTTATTGATAAATTCGTAATAATTTTCAAAATCATTTGGTGTCAATACACCAAACTTTTGAACTTCAGTATTACCTAAAGCAACCAATACTTTGAATCCCATTTCTCTAAGTTTTGGAATCCAAGTTCTTTCACATTCTTTATGGTTATCAGGTTTACCATGAGAACCCGTTACCATTATTACAACTTTTTTTGTTACATCCATTATAATTTGAAAACAATTTTATCTTCTAACATTTGAGGAGCATTCATAGTTTTTTTATACACATACACCCTATGTGATTTTGCCCTTTCCTTATATTCTCTTTGAGCATATTGTTTAGCTAAAACTAAACTATCACAAACACCAACAGGATAGAAATCCTTTTGATTAAATGCTATTACAATATATACGTCCATATTATACTATTTGTTGTTTAAACCACTTAATTAAGATACTAGCGGTTTTATAATTTGTTGCTAGTGGCACATTATGTACATCACACAATCTCATCAACATACTGATATCAACATCATGTGGATGTTTATCCAATGGGTCTCTCATAAAAATAACACCGGTTATTTCACCTCTAGAAACCATTGCTGCAATTTCCGCATCACCACCCAATGGACCTGATTGAACTTTTTCAACTTTATCAATCCCAGCATGCTCACAATGAGCTCCAGTTGTTCCTGTGGTTACGATATCTATATCTTCTCTATTAAAGAAATCCAATCTTTTAGTTACAAATGCAACCATATCAGCTTTCTTATTATCATGGGCAATAAGTGCAAACTTCATTTGTGAAAAATCGTATTTAATTTTGTTCATCTTTAAATTGTATTACTACAAATATACGAAAAATATTTTAATTATCCAAATCTTTATACTCTGAATATCGTAAATATGCTGAAATAATTCCTACAACTATAAATGCTATTAATCCCAACTCGCTCATTTAATCTTTGATTTTAATATAAACAATGGTCTGTTTCCAAATTCTTTCAATTTAGGTTCATTTTGAATATTTGAATCATTTAAATTGTGATAACTTAAATCGGATTCTAAAACTCCTATATTTACAATATCCCAATAATTTTTAATAGAATTTTCTACAAAAGATATCATTTCACTTTTAGTTCCATTCTCAAACAAAAGTAAATCTCTGTTACCCTTCCAACAATATCCCATTTGAAAAATTATAAATTCGGTTTTATCAGAAAAATATCTTAATATTTCGGACATTTTTTGTTTTGCTTTTTCGATACTAATTTTTGTATCACCAAAATCATCTCCCAAATGGTGAATTACATTTAACAAATATACCACATCGTATTTTTTATCAAAGGTTTCATCAAATTCAAAATATCTTTGATTTGTGGTTATGTTTAAATTCAATACATCGGAAATATCAGAAATAAAATCGGCATGTGATTTATCACCTTCATAAACATCTACTGAATTTGCCCCGTTTTCAATTGAGGATACAGAAAAGAAACCTGTGTTAGCTCCGATATCTAATATAGCTTTATTAGTTAACTCTATGTTCGAAGTTATATAATCTAATCTTTCAAATTCATATCGATTAATTTCCTGCTTAACCTCACCAACTAAATCGGTTACCGATTTTGGAAGTTTTTGATAGTGTGAGTGTTTGCTGGTAATATCGTACAACTTTTGTAACTTATCCATTTTTGAATATTTTAATAGTATCTTCTCTGTTATACAAATCGTTTGTTAAAAAAATATCTGGTTGGTAACTATCTAATTTAGAATCATCCATTCCCATACCAAAATGCCACAAATATGGAATATCAATTTTATATTCTCTATCTTTTACATAATCTATTAAACCATTATCATATAAAAACATATCGAATAAATTCATTCCACTATCCAAAATTAATTGAGAAGGCCCCCATAGTCTTGGATTGGCTTCAATCATAATCCAATCATTTAAAGTTCTCCTAAATTCTACCATTACCAATCCACTAAACCCTATTTTAATAAATAAATCAGTAACTTTGTTACTTATTGATTCTTTGTAGTGTTTGGTTGATTTAGCTAATAATATAGAACCCCCATTTGGTTGTTGAATGTAATTCTTTTGAGAATAGACATTGTAATCTCCACTTTTAGTTATATAAAATAAAAGATATATACTTTCACCTTCAACATATTGTTGAATATAAAAATCTTCTAAATTTGAAACATTACTAATGTCCGACTCATTAAAAATCAACTGAGGTGTATCTATACCCAAATTTGAATTGAAATATTTTTTTGGTTTCAATACACATGGTATTCGTATCTCATCATATTCTTCTGGTATGGTTATACCATTATCTTTACATAACTCACCAAAGCTAATTTTATCAGATACCAACTCATAAGTTTCTTTATTAGTTAATCCAAAGTGAATATTGTTTTTGTTTAAGATTTCAGAATTTGCTATTAAAATTCTATTTAGATACTCTGTTGAAGGTAGTATAAATAACTTTTGGTTTTCGTATTTTTTACATATAGATAATATCGTATCTATATCCATTTGTTTAGATTCTCTTACAATGGATACATTTTCAGAGTATTTTGAATTTAAAATTTCATCATCTTTTGATGAAGCTATGATATCAAAGTCTAACTTATATTCAGAAGCAATTCTACAAAAAGAAATAATAGCTCTTGGATTATACCCAGAAAATATTAATACTTTCATTTGGTGTATATTTCAAATTTACTCAAATCAGGATATGGTAACTCCAAATCCTCATTATGTTTTTTAGTACCATCCATATTATAGAATTGATTCATAAGTAGTAAACCTCTAGCCGCAAGTTCGGGCATCATATAAAAGTTCCAACCTAACATATCAAAGTTATCTTCGTGATAAGATAGTTCTCTTCTACCACTATATCTTGCTCTTTTGAACCATCTATAAGCATCTACATCATCAGTTAGGATTGCTCCGCCTTTGGATAGTTTGAAATGTTTGTACGGACCTGTAAACGAAACACACATATGCGTATTTGGTTTGTACATATCAGCTGTAAAGGTTAGAGCTGAATCCCATACATTAGAACCTTTTAATTGGTAAGCTCCTTTAAGTGTTTGACCTTCAACAGGTTCAAATTCAACTTTTAGACCTGCATGAATTATTTCACAAGGTACAGATGGATATGTTCTGGAAGGTATTGTGATTGTATCTTTAGTAAGTTTTATTACATTATGTTCATAATATAAAGCTAGAAATAGAGCGTTGCTCATATTATCCACTGTTACTGCAAATCTAGCTCCAGTATAATCTGCTAGTTTTTCTTCAAACTCCTCTGTAACTTTATAAACTCCGTTAGCCATAACTTTTTTTTCTTAAATTATCAACCCATTCAATCATATAAGGCCATGGTCTTTTATAAACCCAACCTTTTGGTATTGAAGGTTCTTTTGAATTTTTAACCAACAAATCAAAACTCCTACCAATATCCAAACCAAATATATCTGTATCTTTTAATTTGTTAGCTATATAAGCTGATAAGATATGTCCTATGGAATGGACTACTATTATTTTTTCATTGGTTTCTCTTAACTTTTTGATTTCATCGATATATTCATCTACTTTTTCAATAGCTCCGCTATTTGGTATTTTTATATGATGAAATTTTTTAATATTAAAGATATTTTCATTTTGGTATAACTTCATATACTCCCTACCTACCCAAACAACTAAAAAATCATTATTATTTAACTCTTCAAATAATTGATAAATTTCTTTTTTTATGGTATAGTGTTTAAGAATACCTGAATAATAAAACTCATCTTTTTTGTATTTTTCAATAATTTTCCAAACTTCGGTTCTGCCTATTTGATATGGGTGATTTTTGGGATGAATACCATCATAACAATGTAAACCAATTCCCAATGATACAGATAATTCTAATTTATTAGATAATCCTTTGTGATATTTCAAAGTTTCTAAAAAAACCTTTATTTTTTCCTTTAATTCTTTTGATTGTTTGTGATAAATTTCTAACGGTCTATTCATATCAATTGATGAAGCTTTTATCATTTTATCAGTTATGATATCAAACTCATCATTTGCATATGATTTTTCAAATTCAGATAATTTACCAGCATATCCCAAATGAATCAAATCAATAACTCCGTGATTGATTCTAAGAAAATGAAAAGGTTTATTTTCTCTAACACGCTTCACAAAGAAATCAATAAGAGGAAATAATACAGGAATGTTAGTATATTCTAAGTTAATTTTTTTCACTTCAACCAGCCAATCTTCTTACCTTCTTTAACTCTTTTATCATACTCTTCAACAGAGCCAGGATATCTGAATGCCCAAATGATAATCAATACAAAAGTAATTCCAGCATATCCTACAACTTTAAGAGGAACTGTAAAGTACATTGAAATAAGTGAAATCAACATTACACCTACCATAGCTAGTCTACCTTTTTGAGGATAAACTCTCTTTTGTTCCCAATTAGTAAGATATTTACCAAAGATTTTGTGTTCATGCAACCACTTGTCTAATTCAGGTGAAGATTTACTAAATGCCCAAGCCGCGAGAAGTGCGAAGAAAGTTGTTGGGATTCCAGGTGTGATTGCTCCGATGTAGGCCAAACCTACGAAAAAAAGCCCTAAGGCTCTCCATAACCATTTTTTCATATTTTCTATTTTTATAAACTTGCGAGTTGATTCTCAACCCTCTTCCAATAATTATAAGTTTTTGGATTTTTCAATCCATTTGTACCACCATTCCAACTTCGAGCAATTTCTTCATAATCTGAATCACTATGATGAAATTCTTTCCATATTAAGAACATTTCAATTGAATTTTCTCTATCCCACCTATCTTTTAATTTGTACCTATGTTTAGTACCTTTTAGTTTTAAGATACGATTTACTTCTCGTACCATAATAGGTCTAATTTGTAGAACTCCAATCGATGGTTCTCCCAAATGGGTATCTCCAACTGCTGAATCATTACCACTCGATTCCACCATAATCAATGCGTTGATTAAATTATCAACTTCTGGAATCTGAATTTCTTCTACTAAAACAGGTTGAATTGGTTTCGATTCTAATTCAATTATTTCAACTTTTTTTTCTTCTTTGGAATCACTCATTCCAAACGATAGTAAAGCTACAACTATCACTAATCCAATAATAATGTGTTTTCTCATTAGGTCTCCCTTTTGTTCAACAACAAAACCGATTTACAAAACAACTCGGTTTCTATAAATATAAGGTTATTCAGATTTACTTTTTAAGTCCTCCAAATACTGATACCTTAACTCATTTAAGAGTTCTTTTTCGCCTGTATCATAGTAACCTTTTTCTTCAATTTTGGTGATTCTTTCTCTTAGTTTCATTACCATATTTTCACCCTCACCACCTTGTGTAAGCATATTATCCATTAACCAAACATCCAATTGTTTTAGAAGTTTAGATTGTTCTTTATCTAATGGATAATGTACACTCTTTTTCATAAACTTTCTACAAAGTTTACTAATTTATCATAGGTTTCTTTTCCGCTGGAACTCATTCTATCGTAATCCCAACCCAAATCACCTACTAACTCTTCGATACTATCTATCAAATCCTTTATCTCATCTTGAGCATAAATCTTTTCAGTATATCCTTTTACTTTTAATCCCATAACTTTACGCTTTTATCCAATCGTATTCCTCTTTCAATACCAATGATTCAGAACCATCGTATTCTTCAATGATAAACTCCGAACCTTCAGGTACCCAAAATACTCGTAAGTCTTGAACACCACCAGAGAAAACATCCTCCCAAGTATTTTCCACAAAATCAATTGCTTCTTGAACTTTTTGTTGTTGAACCAACTCAATCAGAGTTGGATTGAAGATTGCCTCAATGGGTGCACCCCAAGTTAAGAATCCTGCTCCAAAACCAGGTGATACCAACACACCTACTTTACCATCTTTAATTACCTTTTCCATAATCTTCTCTTAATAGATTTAATAAATATTGTTCATCTTTGTTGTACCAATCTTTTGTAAGTACATTCATAATCACAGACTTATAGTGAGCTGGAATAGTTGATAACTCCAATAATCCATTCAACCACAATCTCTGCTGAACTCCCAAATACTTTTTAATCTCTTTCATCTTTACAAATATACGAAATTTATTTTACTTATCCAAACTTTTATCCTTATTCATTTTCCAAATAAGGAATCCAAACCACCCTAAAGTTAAGATGGTTACTAATATCCATTCCAAAATCATACAGCGTATTCTAACTTATATAACTTTTCCAATTCGGTTTCCAAACCTTTAACTAAAGTAGGTTCAGAAGTTACCAACTCATGTTCGATATATTCGAACTTCTCAGCAACCGAGTTCTGAGATTCCACCAAATTTTTGATGGCTTGAATGAGTTTATCCTCATCCGCATAAAATACCGTGTCCGAATCAACCGGCATTGCAAAGGTGTGTCCACCTTTGGGTTTCCAATGAGGAAGTCCATCCCCGTAAGTATTGAACCCATCAGGTCCAACATTATAATTTTCGTAATACTGACAATGAACTAACAATTTAGCTTCCATACTTTTAGGTTTTAAATTAGAGCTTTTAGAATTTTCTTATAATCAATAGCGAATAAGGTCATAGTACCCATAGTTAAGGCTAATATGGTACATGCCATTTCATTAAGTTCACCAGCAAAGTGAATATAGTTCTGAATAGTTCCATTAAGGATTCCATAAGCGATTCCATAGGAAATCAAAACGATAAGGATAGCTTGATAATTTTTCATAAATAGTGTTTTAGGTTTAACTCTCAATTACAGTACTAACATACGAAATATTCCTGAGAAATCCAAATTATTTGGTACTTTTTTTACTCTTTTTTTGAATATTTTTAACCACATTTTTTAGGTTTGTATGTCCCATTTTTACCATAAGGTTAAGAGTTCTAACTGATAACTGAAACTCTTCTTTCTTCAAAGCTACCTCCTTACAATAATTTATAGTTATATTTCCATCCACAATCATCATCGAACCATTCATCTTCAACTGAATCAGCTTCGTAACTCAATATCTCATTGAGTTTTTCGTTATCAACTCGATTCCAATATCCGAATCGGAGATAAACTGCGTTACCACCACCATGAACTTGTCCGATTTGGAAATCACCAAATACTTCGTTGATTTTGGCTAGGGTTTTGAAACTTACTTTATTATTCATATCTTAAAGTTTTACAATTTGAAGAGATGGTTTAAACTCAGTTTTGTAGATGTTCAAAGAAGTGAACTGATGAATCACACAATCAATAAAATCTTTCAACATAAATGTTCCATCCGAAGAACCAAAACCTTGGTCCTCATCCCAATCGTTGGTCCATTCTTCAGCAACCTCAGTTGCAGTTTCTAATAAATCCCATTGGGGAATTTGTTCAGTTCCAATCATCTCATTGAAACCTTTGATGCGAGATTTAGCGTTGAAAACTAAACTCTCAGGAGAAATCAAATAATTCATATAGTATGTTTTAGGGTTATCACTCAATTACAGTACTAACATACGAAAAAAAGTTGAGACCTCCAAATGAAATCCCAACTTTTTTCAAAAAATTTTAACCCTAATTTCTTATTTCTTATCCTTATTCTCGTTAACTAATTCATCGAATTGTTGTTGTAACTTTTGAATGTACTTTTGGGCATGTGTTGTAGCTTTACTCAATTTTGCCTCTAAGATTTTCTTTGCTAGTTTTTCTTTTAGTCCCATAGTTGAATGTGTATTTGTCATAAATATATTGATTTACTGATAATCTTCAGGGTTTTCTTCTTTATCTTTAAGATAATCAAAATATGCTTCTTCGATATCCTTTTCCAAAGACATGTATTCATCTCTCCAGTTTTCTAAATAAAAATCATCTTCTTCATACTTATCCCAATCGAACTCATCATCCCAATCTTCGATATCATCCCAATCCTTAGCGTATAGGAATGCTCCACATGGGTCATATGATTCATCTTCATAAGTACCACAAATATAACAATCCTCTTTGATATCAGTTAGAATCTTTGCTAACTTTTCCAACATTTGAATTGGTACGCTCCAAGCTGATGTTAACAATAGGTGAATGTGTTCTGGTTTATCATCGTATTCAAATTCTGAATAAACCCACTTAGCACCTAAGTTATCACATACCCAACCTCTATCGTATTCTTCAGGTGCTTCATCACCATACAATCTTTTATATAAATCTTCGGTATGTGTATCGTAATCACCTTCGTTTGGTGTGAAAATCTCCTTTAATTTCTCTGCTACTTTATTATCCCCATTTTTAATGTGGATAAATGTTTCCATATGATTTGCCATTACAATAAATCTACTTTTCTTGCCGTTCCTTCGGTTTCTTCGGTTTCCTCTTCTCCAATGAAATTCATACTAATATTTGTACGATGTCTCATATATTGTTGTTCAGT
>Ga0222719_10002665_pt1 | contig 16207 bp, 21 predicted proteins | sample C33_34DmetaG_FD_165039 | JGI IMG/M metagenome (GOLD analysis project Ga0222719, IMG submission 165039) | Estuarine water microbial communities from San Francisco Bay, California, United States - C33_34D | ecosystem: Environmental > Aquatic > Marine > Unclassified | place: USA: California... | reverse complement strand
AAGTACCATCTTTTACGATACCATCTGTTGCGACTTTTTTCATTACTTGTTTGTATTTTACATTAGGTACTACTGAAATGTTACCCTCTGCTAACGTTTTACCTGATAATAGAGCAGCTGAAATATACTTTCCTGCAAATTCACCAGCATACGTTGTTGTGATATTAGTTGTTGTTGCCATTATTTAAATTAATTATTATTAGAAATTGCGTTTAATACTCTACCATAAGTAGTGTTTTGATTTGAATTCACTGCAAACCTAGCACCTTGTTTAGATTCTACGTTTTCAGGCGAGTGCTTAATGCCTTCAGCTGCAGGTTTTGATAACTGCTCTTGCTTTGCCATTTCCTCTTTCTCCTCTTTTTTCTCACCGATTGACTCAATGATTGTTTGTAATTGTCCCTTAACTTCTTCGACAGATTCTGCTAAAGCTGTAAGTTCCTCTTTTGTTGCATAGTTCATTTCTGATTTTTCTTCTTCCTGAACTGGTGCTTCCTCTAAATTAGTATCTTCTACTGTTTCTGCAGTTTCATCTACTACTTCTTCCGAATTTTTGATATCTTCTATCATACCTTCTGTTTTAACGATTAATATTCTATTGTCTGATAGTTCATACTCTCCCAATGGAAGTGGTACGTTATCATCTTCTGTTTTAATAAATACCTCATTACCTGATTCAAATTTTTCAGCAGATAATATAGTACCATTCTCTAGCGAAATTTCTTCTAAAGAAACTTGTTCTAGTTTTACGTCTACATTACTAGGATCAACACCTAATAAAGTTTTGACCTTTGATAATATCTCTGTAGCATTCATAACTATATAATGAATACAATATTTTTTTTTATATTTTCAAATGCTGTTTTTTATATACGCCCTATTCCTTGTGCTTGTAACGATCCATCACAACACTTTCTGCTGTATGTATTATCAGGGCATAAACAAGCTCTCCTTGTACGTCTAGGTGACGTTCTACTAGGTGTCTTAAAATGTAGATCTTTATTTTTTGGCATTATTTACAAATACAATTTTCGCAATTACACATATTATCTTTTTACTGGTACACAGTTAGGTACTTTTTTACCATTCTTCATTTTTGTTCCAATTTGTTCATATCCGTTCCAACAAGGTTTCTTTAATGCTGTTTCGTGTGAATCACAAGGCATATACCAAATTTGTCCTTCGTATTCGTGAGTATGATGTCCTTCGCAACCTATGTTTTTTGCTATCTGTTCTGCTTTTTCAGGGGTACTGTATGCTAAACGATCATCAATAATAGCATATTCGTCATTAATTTTCTCAGAATATAAATTTAATTCATTCATTTTACCTCTTGCCCAATTCTTTGCAGATAATCCACCCCATAATAAATAAGAGATTGTACCACACGCTTTTGTGTCATTAGGGTCATAATACTCTTCTGCTCTAGATAAGTAACTGTACATTCTCTTAATAGTGTCTACGCTTATGTTTTCACCTTTTGCTAATTGCTGTGCTCTAATTTTACCTACATCAGTTGCACATTTATTATTAACGCTTTCATTTAATTCTATACCTCTTTTAGCATTATTCTTTACAGAATCAGGATAATCGTTGTAGCTTTCTAATGTAACTGATGCACCAGTAACTATGTCTTTTAGTGTCGATAATAAATATTCAGCTTCTAGTTTCTCCATTGCTGCTAAACCTGTTTCTTTTACCTGTGACTTATCTTGAAAATAACCTTCTATTGAAAAACCTTTAACAGCACCTGTTTTAACAAACTCTTGCCATACTTTATCGCTATTTACTTTAACTGATCCTACCCAAGTACCAACTGGGTATTTTAAACCATAAAATGCTGTCTTATCTTTTTCTGTATCTTCTACTATCCACGATTCTACTAAACTTAATCCTTTTAGTTGCATTTGATGTTCTAATGTAGCATTGTTTTGATTACCCTCCATTAAGTATAATTCACTTGCTTTACGAACAGTATCTTTAGAAAAATATATATAATACTCACCATCTTCTCCTAAACGTAAAATAGGTTTATTAGGTATTAATAATGCACCTAACAATATTCTTTTCTCATCATCAACTTCTGCTAATTTGTATTCTACTTCTTTATTAAGTGTTATAAAATCTTCTTCTATTGCAGGTTTCTCTACTATAGATATAGCTTCTATTCCTGAATACTCTTGTTCTTCATCTAAAATAAGTTCTACTATCTTCATAATTATATAATATATTTATTTGTGTTTTTTCTAAATTCCACTTTCGTTTATAATATTTCTATCTAATTGTTGTGCTGTTGTTACATCACCTGATACAACGTATGCTCTTTGTGGTTTATTAAGTGCGTCTGTTATTTGATTTATTGGTGACGATCCTACAATATTAAATGCAGGTGCACTAGATAATGGTGTTGTTGTATCGCTAATTGCTCCACCACCTACATTGTCATTTGCGTTTGGTATTTTAGTAGAGATAATCTTTTTAACTGAAGCCATACCTGAAGCTAATACTCCTGCTGCAGCTACAACTCCAAATATACCTGTTTGACCTAACGCTTTAGTCATACCTTGATATGTGTTTATAATAGATTGTGCTACTGCTACAGCTTTACCTGCAACTGATGTTTCACCTAATAACTGTTGTACTCCTGCTAGTCCTTCTGATACTATTGCCAGTTTTGCTTCTTCTTCTTGTTTTGCTAGATCTTCACTTATATTTTTATAATTCTCTTGTGCTGCATTACGTTCTTTTAATGCTTGTTCATATTGTAATGTACCCTCACCGAATAATGCTGCTGTATTTTCAAACTGTTCTTCAGCTAATCTCTTTTGTTCTGCTGCAACTTGTTTTTCTAATTCTAATCTATCTAATATACCATCTTCTAACGCTTTCTGTCCTTCTAGTTCACGTAATGTTTTTTCACTTTCTGTTAATGCAGATTCATTTTGCAAATCTACTTTCTCTTGTAACAAACCTATCTCATTAACTAATTGTTCAGATCTTTGCCCACCTAATCTTTCTTCTATTTCTAACAATAATGCTTGTGCTCTAATATCTTCAGCTATTAACTCTACTTTGTCTTTGTTATTAGCTAATGCTGCAGCTGCTGCGTCTGCTTGTTTTTGTGCTAATACTAATTCTTGTTTTATTCCTTCTTCTATTATTCTACCTAGTTCTTTATTAGCTGCTATTCTATTATCAATATCTTCACTAACATCATCACGTATTTGTCTTTGCTCCTCTGCTGCTTTTAAGTTTTCTAATCTTAATTTTTCTTGTTCTGCTGCTGCAATTTGTGCTGCATTGGCTAAATTAACTTCTGCTGCTGCACTATCTATTACTTTCTTAGTGTAATCTGTTACTGCTTTTGTTAACTTAGGTAATGTTTCAGATACTTTTTTTGTTGTGTCATCAACTCCAGTTACAACGTCTACTAATTCATTACCTGCTTCTTTAACACTTTCTAATGCTCCTGCAAAATCACCTTTAAAAAACTTTACTGCTGCTTCACCTAAAAACCCTAACACTTCTAACGCAGATTCGAACCTTTCTATTATGTTTGCTTTTATTGCGTTACCTAAATCTTTAACAGCACCTAATGGATCTTCAAATATTGCTTTAAAAAATCCTATAACTTTGTCACTATTATCTATAACAAAATTTATAAAGTCATTAAATATATTTGATACTGCTCCAAATGCTATAGCAAAAGCATCTGACACTCTTTGATTCTCACCTAATACTTGTTTAAAAGCATTAAATGCTTCTACTACTAATAATATTGGTATTGCTTTTAACGCCATACCCATAGAACTAAATCCTTTTTTTATTTTATCTACAGCACCTTTAACACCTTTAAAACCTTTTTTAAGATTGTCATTAGTTTTTTTACCTTGTTTTTCTACGCCCTCTACAGATTTTTGTAGATCAACAAATTGTTCACGTATATCCTGAATATCATCTGATGCTTTTTTTAGATCTACTTCTAGTTCTATTACTTTTTTGACTGCCATTTTATTTCAGTTTTAAATTGATCATACGCTTCTTTTATACTATCAGGTAGTTTATACTTTCCTTTAGCAATCTGTATATTTTCACTCTCGCTTTTACTGTGTTTTAATAATTCAATAATACTGGATATCATATCTATATAATAATATTTTTCACTTTTTTATGGACATTGTAATTGACCATTTGCAAAATCGTAATAACTACGCCAAAATATACCATTAGCATCTATTTGTCCTACAAAAGAATTAGTACCTATATCTAACCATAAATTGTATGTACTGTTATATGATTGTCTAACATACTTAACTGCATATAATGTAGGTTGATAGTGTGTTGGGTATGATTGTGCACCTGCTCCAGTAAATTTAGTTGTTAATGCTGTGCTAGTCCAAGTTTGCATACCTGTACTAACTCCACCACTATAATACGCATAAACAGATCCTAAAGTAGATGAACACGCTGCTGCTGAACTTGTATAAGATGTAGTAGGATAACCTGCACTTAATCTTAATCTATAAATATTTGTTGTACACGCTGTTTGCGTACCAAGTGTTCCATTTCCACCTGTAACTTGATATACATAGTTTTGATATGAGTAGTAACCATCTGCTGCTAACGTTGTTAATCCGTTGTTATCATATATTACTAACCCTGCTCCAAATGTATTATTTAGTCCTGATGAATATACAGTTCTATTATATGCTGTTGACACACACGCTAAATATGGATCTGTTGGATTATATTGTATTGGGGTATGTGTTGTCCAATTTGGTGTTGCTGCTGTTGTTACTTGCTCGTATGTAGAAGCTATTCCTTTTGTATTACTAAATGTATTTGTAGCTGTTCCCCAATAGTAATAATCTGTACTTCCTGTTAAACCTGTAAAATCATAAGAGTTATTTCCTATTGTACTTGGTGCAGGTGAAACGTCATAATGAGTGTTGTTTGTAGCACTTGAACTATCAGTTCCCATATAGAATCCTGCTCCATTTATTGTCTGTCCACCATCTGCTGTTATTTGTAAGTTCGCTGTAAAACTTGTTTCTGCAATATTTGTTTCTGCTAGATTTATTACAGTTGGTGCGTTAGGTGATGTATTTGTTGTAAAACTTATAGTAGATCCAACACCCTCTCCGTGTTCATTAATACCATAAGCTGTAACATAATAAAGAGTGTTTGCTAATATTCCTGATGTTTTACTCAATGAAAAACTGCCTGTGCTTGTTCCTGATACAGCTTCTTTTGTGTTATTTGTATATGTTGCATTTGTTCCCCAGTAAAAACCTCTAGCTGTTACTGTTCCGTTTGCTACATCTAAACTACCATTCATTGTAAATGAACTATATGTAATATTTGTAGATGTACTTGTAGTCATATCAGGTGCTAGTGTTGGACAAGGTTGATATCCTGATACATAACCATTCGTATCAATAGTACCATAAGTATTATTAGGGAACTTATGATTATTACCTGATCCTGTGTATGCTGTTGTTAATGCACTATCTGTATATAATCTAGTAGTATTACCTAATGTTCCACTATAATACACAGTTGTATTTAATGTATAACCACAAGCTGTGTTAGGTGTTGAACTATTTGATGAAGATATTTGTATACTTATAGATCCTTGACCTGATGAAACTACAGTTTCACTTCCATTTAATAATTCTAATGTAGATTCACCTGTTTGTAAATTTGTGTTTATACTATTTATTCTATATGTAAGATCTCCAATTTGTAATTCATCTGCTAATGTGTATTCTTGTAAAAAGCTTATAGGGAGCTTTGCTTTTATTTTTGTTAATCTTTCATTGTACCTAAAAACATTTGTTACATACGACTTATAGTATTTCTCAAATAATGTATCTGTATAATCATTTCCTGTTTCAGGATAAAATTCATTTATTTCTAAACTAAAGTGTATTGATTCAGGATAACCTGCTCCAGTACTAACTACTGTTGGTGTATTGCTAGGAATCCAATAGTCGTCTACTGATGTATCTGTATCTTGACTTCCACTATCATAACCATTTATTTCTGTAATTAAATTTATTGCTGTTGGTAATTCTCCTGTTACTGATGAATGTATAGGATAATAAATAACTGGCTTTCCTAAATATGCGTCTTGTTTATCGTCTAACAAATGCCCTACTTGTAAACCTGTAGTTAATTTCTCAAACATCATATGCTGAAAAGGTAAACTTATTTCATAAGTAGTATTGTTACTGTCTAATGAACCATCATCATTATATGTAGCAGATCCCCAATCTCTTTGATATTGCTCTCTGTATTGTTTTGCTAATATGTTTTCGGTGTCTTCATATTTAAATGATATCTCTCTATATGGTAATGCTTTGTCTACTATTTTACTAGTGCTGTCTGTATTCTCTGTTACATTCCTTAATGTTCCTGCAGTATAAAAATTGTCTAATGTATCTACATATATTTTACCATCTTTTTTATATGCTGTAAGATTAAACATTTTAAAAAGTCCAGTTAAAAAATCTAATATTTTTATATCAGGTATATTGTTTCTAATTATAAATGCTTCACTAGGTATAGTAAAACCTGCGTCTACATCACCTGTAGCTATGCTAGTTGTTTGATATGTTCCAAATAACCCTACAAGATTAAAACTAAAACTTGTTATCTGTACTGAATTATCTGCTCTAAAAACTAATTCATATCTACCATTACCTATACTAAAACTTCTTAATCCACCTGATTGACTTGATGTATATACAAATGTTGTTACAGTAGTGTTAGTTGATGTATCTTTAAGATCTACATAAACATTACCTGATATTGTACCAAAATTTACTGTTATTGCAAATTGAAATTGTTGTGAACTAGTTAAACCATATATATCCCAATCTGTTTGCCCTAATAATAGATTGTTTGTATGATTATTAGTTGCATTAGCGTAAGATTTTAATGATTGTTTATTCGGCGTGTAAGATGATCCTAGTCCTTCTAATAATTTACCTGCATTTCTTTGACATAACATATACAAATTATAAAAACTTGTGTTTGTTGTATTAAAAAAGTCATTACTAAATACTATTTGACCATTAGTAGCACTAGAATTTTCTATTGCTTTTATTATTACATATAATCTTATGCTGTATGTTAAATCTTTCCAATAATATCCTGATAAAAGTCCATTACTTGTGTTAAGGTTACCACCTTGTTTGTTTATTTCTTCATTACCTGTATCAAAATATTTAGGTGTTGAAGCTGTAGAGTAATATCCACGCATTGAATTACCTATTAATGATACTACTGTCGGTATTGTATATGTTTCACCATCTGATCCTATTACATCTGTACCTGTTGAAGATTGTAACGCAGCTAAAACTGCAGTAGAGGTATAGTTTCTGTCGAATTCATCTAAGAAATCTAGATCTTGTAACTTCTTATCTCCTAGTACTTCTTTTAAATCTAATTCACCAAAGAATGTTACTTTATATGTGTCAGGTCTACCATTTTTTAAATCTACTCCTTCTAATCTTAACTTACCTTTTTCAAATGGGTAACTGTTTAGCTCTATTTTTGCTATACTTTTTTTTCTAGCATCATAAGAATAATCTTGTGACTGTATAAAATTGTAATAATGTTTAAAAAACTTATTGTTTGTTTTACTTGCAGGTAAACTAAAACTCTTTGAAAAGTTTGTAAATATTTTTGCAGGATCTTTTATATCTTGTATTGTCTGCGTTAAAGATATTGTTTCATCTTTGAATAAATCTAATCTAGTATAGTTTGTATCACTAGATCCTTTAACATATAATTCTATATTGTTCATTATCTAATATTACTAATCATATCAAAGGCATACTCTGCTGTTATTGTGTATTGTATTACCTTATCACTAACACCTGTTTTTATTGTCTGTTGATTATCAGTTATATTAATTGGTACTGTTTGTTCGGATCCTCCCATTTCTTTTCTAATCCATACTTGCTCACTAACTAATAATTGTTTTATAGAATCGTTTACGCTATCGTAACTCATAGGTGGACTATTAAGTATGATCTTCTCATTTGCTAATACATTAAACTGTCTTATACTATGTTTCTGTTTATCATACTCGTAACTAGTATTAGCTATATTTCTTTTGAATGTTGTTTTATCTACATTAATATTTTCTGTAGTTCTACCAGTAAAATAGAAATCTTGTAATGCTCCATATTTATTTACAAATGTTATTTTGTATGCTGTATGTTTATTACAAACCCTGTTAATTGTTATTGATTCTCCTACTACACTAGCACTTGTTGCTGTTGCAGAATACGCAGAATAATCTATAGTAGATCCAGTCCAATATGGTATTACTCCTGCAGTATTATCAGGTACATATAATTGTTTATTGTCTTGCATTAATGGTGTTCCAGTTATAACCTTAGCACTATTTTGACCAGTACCCAAACCTTCCATAAATTCATAGTAACCATCTAATCCTGTGTGTGATATTGCATAAGAGTCCATATTATGTACAGTACCACCTGTATTTATATCATCAATAGTCGCACTCTTAAATTGTATAGATCCACCTATAGTTATAAATTGACCTGAATATGAATTGTCAAATGTTATATCTAAATAATCTCTACAAATATCAGCTATCTCAAAACTCACAGTTCCAGTTTCTTGACCACTAGTTCCTGACAGCACAGTATCTTTACTCATTTGCGTTATTTGTACACTATTGACTGTAAGGGTTAATGTTGCACTTTTAGCCACTCTTGAATTAACTGCGTCATAAGTGTTGCTTTGTGTTTCGTAGTACGGACTTCTTAATAATATTGTTGCCATTAAATATTTTTTATTAAACCTGCTTGTGTCATACTATCAATCATATCAATAATCATTTCATCACTAAATATGTTTTGTAAATCTTCAGGTAATTTTTTAAACTCATTAACAAAAGGTATTGTAAAAAAATTGTTTGCTCTTATTCCTTTTTCAAATATAGATCTTGCTAATACAAATCCTATTTGTTTATATGTTCCTTTAGTATATCTACCTTTTAAATCTCTAAATCTTATGTTCTTTGCTTTAGCCCACCCTCCTAATGCAGTACTAGGTGGTTGGCTTTTAAACTTAAATGGTGTGTTTTTGTTTACTCTATAATTGCTCTTAGTTCCTTTTACTCCACTATCTATGTAATCACCATAATCTAACATTGACATACCATAAGCTATACCATCTTTACTTTCAAATAGTTTCTCATACTTTATACTATTGTATAATCGTTTAGTGTTGTTTATAGGTCGCTTCTTTCGTTGTAGTTTTGTACCCTTACTTAAATTCTGTCTAGCTTGTTTCTTAACAGCTTTAAAAAACTCCTCTAATCTTTCATTAAGTTTATCCGAATACACTAACATATATATAAATCATTAGGCATTTCTATTTCAAGATCTGCATTCCACCCTGCTAAATTATTCTCAAACCTATCGACAAATGGCTCACAACTAGGATCATTTACCACTCTGTATCCTGTTTCGCTAAGATCTCCAAACCTTAACTTTTGTATTAACATATTAAGTACTCCTAACTGCGTGTTTAATATATCCTGTTCATCTGTATTCTTTCTAAACAGATCATCTTCATTAGAATTACTACTGTCTTTTATATCCATTACTAATACTGTTACATTAAATACTAGTGTCTGTTCTGTAGATGTAACGCTATTTACAATAAAGTGTGCTAATGGAAATATAGTTTGTTTAGCTAAATCTATATCAGATATATCACCGATTGTTACTGTCTTTGTAATGTTGTTATTTAATAGTGATGTTTCTAATGCTTCACTTAATAAATAGTATGCTCTAGCTGCTGCGTTTCCTTGCATTTGATTTTAATTCTGCTTGTTCTAATTCGTTTTTCTCTTTAATATATAATAGCACATTTAATGACATCATTAATTTTTCTTTAGTGATATCTTCGAACTTTGTAATATCTCCTTTAGCGAGTTCGTAAATGCTTGTATACCACCCCCATCTTTTAACGAACTGGTTTGATCTACCGTAAGGTTGCTCAATTCCTGATCCGTCAAATAATCCATCATATTGCTCGACAACTCGATTCCTAAATTGTAAAAAAAAACCACCGAACTAAATACTACATCTAATGGCATATCTTTCATTACATCAGTTTCTAATGCTTCATACTCTATTATGTTATACTTGTCTTTATGTTTTTGTTTTATTGGTCTATAAAGTACGCTCATAGCTTTGTGCATATCGTCCCAACTTTGCATATACGTTTCTATATCTATATACTCTCCTAATGATATATCTTCTAATACTGGGATAAAACCATACTCTGTGTCGTTTAGTTTAAATCTGTTTATTAGTTCAGGTTTTATTTCTAGTAAATCGTTTATGATTGTAACGATCTCATTTATATCGTTGATCTTTACTTTAAAAGTATCTTTTAGATCTATACCACAAAATATCTCTATCATTTTTTGTGCTACAAATATTCCATCTCCATTGTCTTTTTGCACCTTTATAAACTTCTGATATTGACCAAGTGTCAACTCATTTAATTGTGTTGGTACGTTTAATGATAGTTTCATAAGTATATAATACCAAATTAGGTATTTTTTTTCAATAAAAAAAGGGAGCCATCTACGAACTCCCTTGTAACTAGACTAACTAATATGAAATGAACATTATGTAGATGTAAGTTCTTCTTTTATAATTTCAAAATTTATCTTGTCTTTGTCTAGTTCGTACGTTAAATGCGTGTGTGGATCATTGAATGCGTCTTGAATAAATAGATCCTCTAATTGTGTAACGTCTAACAGCTTTAAGAAATCTAAATCATAATGGCCATATACATATCTAAAAGCCATTACTGTTTGTGCCATTGATTTAACTTGTGTTTTCTCCATTATGTTAGTGACCATAATTTGCGTTAGTTTGACACTTAGGTTTACCGTCCCATAAAACTGCCCATTGAAAAGAGCTAATCATAACTCCAGGTCTTTCAGGATCTTCAGTGTGTACTTTTCTCCTATAGGTTCTTGTACCTTCAGCTGCAGGATAAGGTAAAACAGTATCCGTTGTGTAGCTTCCTTGTTCGTCTGCTAACTTAGATTCTATTTTAACTACTTCTACCATAGTTTTACCAACTAGCTTTTTAACTTTATAATAGTCAATGTTAGTTTGGTCATACCCCCAACTTGAGTAGAGGATATCATTTACTTCTAATTTTATTGTTGTTTGTGCCATAATTATAAATTATTTAAAATGTATTGATTTTTCTTTAGTTCAAATGCAAAAATGTTTGCAGATGCTAAATCATTAAAGGTTTCTGTATTTAAAGTTTTATCTTTACCTTCCACGTCAAACCATCTTACTTGAAAAGATGTGCTTTCAGGATTTGTAAAGACTGAGATTGATTCAATTTTCATATTATTATTTATTAGTTATGAAATAAAGTTAATAAATATCTATGACTTGACCAAATCTATTTTTTACATAACTGTATACTTTCCAAAAGTAGGCTTCGATATAATACTGTATGTTCCATATCTAACAGCGTCTATAATATGGTTGTTCTTATCTTCAGGCACATTAGTAAGTTTACCTGATTTATCTTCTATCCATTTGTAGTTTCTAAACTCTTGTATTGCATTATTACTATCAGTTGTTATGTTTAGTTTGTAACGCTTTAATAAATCTATTCCTGCGTTTACGCTATCTCTACCTTTTATACTAGGTCTTACATTCCACCCCATACGTCTAAGTTCATCATTTAATCTAGGCTCTGCTGAATCTCCAAAGATCATATTTCTACCAACACCTATTTCTATAAACGCATTATGTATATCTCTAGCTGTCATCATAGTTCTGTATAGGTATTCTTTAATATATATAGCGTGATCTTCAATCCATATACCTACCATCGCTGTAGGATCATTTGTGTAACCGTAATCTAATCCATAAGATATAAACTTAGCAGTTTCAGGTATTGTGTTGCAAATTGCAGTTGTAAATATTATAGCTTTACTACTTCCTCTTTGCCCTTTACCATAGATCTGCCAGTATAACTCATCAGTATTTTTAAGACGTTCTATCTCCTCAACTAGTACTGGATCTAAAAACGGATTATCTAAGTATGTAGTGATATGAAAATCACAGTCCTCACGTTCTATTATATCATCATATATCCAATGGTATTCATCTGATGGGTTATAATCTATTATTATTCTATTTGTAGTTCTTATGTTTAATTGAAAAAAATCTTCATAGCTTAATTCATTACCTTCATTAATAAATAGTAGATCTCGTTTCCTACCACGTATTTTCTGTGGTTCATCTAAACTAACGAACTCTATAAGGTTATTGTTTAACTTATATTCATTTAAACTTTTACTATGTCTTTCTTCAGAATATAAACCGTGATCTTCCAGTAGTGAGAAAAAGTCACGCATACTAGATCCTCTAAGACTCGGTCCGTGCTTTCTACAAATCGTAACTATCTTATTGCTATTGATCATACAATACTTAAATATTATCCAAATAAGTATGTTGTATGTTTTACCTGATCTTGTACCACCTTGCTCTACAATAATTCGCTTATTGCTAGTATCTAGGTGTTCAAATACTTTAGTCGTTTTTAGTTGGATAGATGACTTCAATATTTATGTCTAAGTTTTTACCGTCTAATCCTGTTATCTCTTGTCTTTCTATATAACCTCTACTCTTAAACTTTGTTTTACATAAGAATATTACAGCACTAGGTACTCCATCATTTACTAATTCATATAGCTTAGTTTCAGCAAAGTCACCTACTACATTTTGTATCTCATTAACTTGATCCTCGAATGTGTCGTCCTCTTTCATCCATCTGTAGGGTGTTGTGCGATCTATGCCAACCTTTTTAGCAGCTTGTGACATAATACCTAAACTTTTTTCTAACGCTTTTAAAAACGCTTCTTTTTTAGTGTGTTGTTTCTGTTGTTTTTTTTCTATTTCGTCTTTGGACTTTTCCACGCTCTTGAATATTTATGTTCTTTTATATTGAGTGCATCAAACACCCCATCTTTATATAATAGATTTACTTCATCTTTTGTTGCTCCAATAGATTTTATAATATATTCCTCTGTTACATTATGTGTGTCTATTAGTGTTTTGATTATCTCGTGCATTTTTATTGCTACGTGATTTCCTTTCGCTCTATTTATTCTTATAGTTAATAGCATTCTTTCAGCTTCAGATAAATCCATAATTACACAAGGTACTTTATTACTGTACTTATTTTGTAATGGCTTACTGTTTTTTGTTAAGTAACTTCTATGAAAACCATCTATTATAGTATAATCTCTATTTATCAATATAGGTTGAATCCACCCATTTTTCATTATACTTAATTCTAATAGCTTTAACTCTTTGTTTAAAACTACGTTTGGATTATAGTCATTTGCTACTAATTGATCTACATTAATCCATTTTATATTTGATATCGGATCTTTGCTATACATTATGATCTCTTTTTAATATTGTAAAATCGTGTTTGTAAACTGGTGGGTACTTCTTACCGTTCTTTATTTCTTCAAAGTATTTCTCTACTGCTTGTTTATTTCGTCTTACACTATGATGAAGCATATGACAACGCCAACAAATCTGTTCTAATACAGAATTTACTTTTTCTTGTTCTTCTACTGTAATAGATATAGGGAAACGATTAAACACTTCTTTTAAAGTATAATATGTAACATCATAATCTTCGTTATGCAAGTGTAATATTCCTTCTGTTTGACCACAGCGATTACATTTACTAGGGTTTTCTATCCAACCCATCTTCTTAGCTGCGTTTGTTAGCTTTAATGATTCTTTTCTAAAATCTCCAGACCAACCTTTATAATTTCTCATATTGTTTTTGTTACGTATTTAATTCCATTGTTATTTATACTCTGTATTCTAAAACCTTCTTTTAAATATTTAGGCAAACTCATATCTGTACAATACGCAGATAATTTGTTTGCACCATAAGATAATATAACATTTATACGACTATCCCACAAATTACTATAGATCTTTTTTCCTCTATATTCTTTTAATACATAATCTGTTTTTAATCTAAAATGTCCGTTTTTCATTTGCTGCCAACCTACTACAGCTATAATCTTTTCTTGATCTTCAGCAACAAAGTAATTAGTATTATTATCATCTTTTTTTATAGCTACTCTTTCTTTTCTTAATAGAGAACTAAATGTTTTATATATTGTGTTATGCTCGGTTTGATAAATTCTCATATTCTAAATACTTTTCATTCTTATCACTTGTTGGCATTATATTACGTTTATACGCACCTCCTATTATTTGTTTAAATACATATAGAGCAGGGTAACCACCAAAAATGCTGCCACTATTTTTAGCTATATTATTTCTTCGTGTTTGTCTAACTGTCATCAATCCTTTCATTGCACTATTATACTGGTGTTTATCTGTTATGTTTTCTGTAATGAATAATGTAATAGCTTCCCAATAATCACCATTACATTTATCTCTATAATACCACGCTATCTTTTCATTCTTACCTTTTATTGCGTCTTTGTAATATCTAGCTTGTACTTCTACTTCAGGAAATACGTCTAATATTTGATTGTATAGTATAGGATCTAATGTTTTTACTTTGTGTAAATTCTTTGCAGCTTCAGCGTGTAATACTGTAGCTACTCGTAAACTATCTTTATTGAACACCTGCATATCATAAACATTACAGTAATCTATTTTATTATCATAAAAATATTTAAACACATCTTTCTCACTCCAGTCATAAATTGGCTTACCTAATGTAGCATTTTTTAAATCGTGATTCTTTGTTAAATATGAAACCTTACTTTGTGTTATACCTGAAAATCGCATTAAACTTTCTTGTGCTCTAATACCTACTAAGCTACAAACTCTCCTATTTTTTTTCTCAAATAATAATTTGTCAAAAGTCCATTGATTATGTACACCCTCTACAGTTATTGCACATTCAGGTTTTGGTATGATCCATTTACGATTCTCGTCCCATTGTATATAGTCACGCTTTTCTCCTAGTATATAGATCTCACTCTCTAATTGTGTTGCATAGTATTTAAAATTATATCTAGGATTATCTACGAATGTTAACACAAATTCTCTTACCATTGTGTTTATAGTTTCTTCATCACGAAACACTACATTTATTTTATCTGTGTAATTATTTTTATCAAAGTATTCTTCAACAAGTTTAAGCATAACTAAACTATCCTTACCTCCTGAAAAACTTACCCAAACTTCATCGTGTGAATTATATATCTTATCTATTCTGTCAAGTGCAGCTTCATATACATTTCTATCTTCCCATATAAGATCTTTATTTGTTGCCATTAATATCGTATTCTATAAACTTTAATACTAATTGACTATCAGATAACATTCCATTATCTTCATATACTTCTGCAATATATTTCAATACTCTTTCCGATATGTTTTCTTGATCACTAAATTTGTTTTTTATTCTTTTAAGAAAAGCATACCATATTTCTAACTCTTCTTCATTTCTAAAATAAATAGTGTAATCATTAAACGTATCATTTGTTGCACCTTTTATAGTTTCCTCATCTTTTTCTTGTGCAAATATTGAAGGGTTAAGATCTAAACCGTATTGATCTAACTTCATAACATCATATTCATTTGCTAAGATCTCCCAGTCCCATTCACCATAACTAAGATTGTCTTTTACTATAAACTCTTGTTTTTGTTCATCTGTCCAATCCTTTGCTACGTCTATCCACACCTTATCTAAACCTGCTTCTCTACACGCTTTTAATCTCATATTACCACCGAGTACCATATAATTCTCGTCTACTACGATAGGTCTTTTTTCTAACATTTGTGGAAATGATTTTAAACTATCAACTAATTTCCTAAACTTATAATCTTTTATAAATCGTGGATTATCAGGATTGTCTATTACTCTTTGTATTGATATCTGTTTTCTCATTTTTTTATTATTATATTAGGTAGCCCATCAAATGTATCATACTCTAAATCTAAATCTAATGGTACACCACAAACATCTACATCTGAAACCATACCATCACAATTAAAATTATCAGGATCGTTAAGGTGTCCACAAAAACTACATTTTATTTTACCACTCATAAGTTACGTTTTCATATTCCTCATCTTTTAACATAGATTGCATTTGT
>Ga0222719_10002657_pt1 | contig 16222 bp, 14 predicted proteins | sample C33_34DmetaG_FD_165039 | JGI IMG/M metagenome (GOLD analysis project Ga0222719, IMG submission 165039) | Estuarine water microbial communities from San Francisco Bay, California, United States - C33_34D | ecosystem: Environmental > Aquatic > Marine > Unclassified | place: USA: California... | reverse complement strand
GGGTGAGCCAGAGCCGGTTCGGGCAGATGTAACGCCAGAAATTACGCCGGAGATTACACCAGAGGTTACTGCGCTTGCCGATGAGACAGTTCTTGGCCGTGGTCGCAGACGTACAAAACGTGCTGGGCCTGCCGGAACTATGGAAGAGGTCGGCGTTTTGGTTCGGGGCGGTAGCCCAAGAGCTACGGTATAGGAGATAGTTATGGGTTCATTATTTAAGGCACCTTCAATTCCGGCACCACCTCCACCTCCAGAGCCACCAGCACAGGCTGATTACGAAAGAGCTGCGGCTTTGTCTGAGGAGGCAATGGCTGAAGAGCGCAAACGCCGCAAGGGGCGGGGCGCTACTATTGTTGCCGGTGCGCTAGGCGACCAAGCCACGCCTCAAACTGGCAAGCCAACATTATTGGGGTAATCAATGGAAGATTTAGCAAAAAGTCTGGTAGCCCGCGCGGACAAGATTATTGCCCGTAGAGATAACTGGGATACACACTATCAAGAGCTGGCAGACTATATGCTGCCCCGCAAGGCTGACATCGTAAAGAAACGCTCACGCGGTGAAAAGCGTATGGAGCTTATCTATGATGGCACTGCGCTACAGGCAATCGACTTGTTGTCTGCAAGTTTGCACGGGATGCTAACAAGCGGTGCTACGCCTTGGTTCCATCTGGATATGAAAGAAACAGAAGTTAGCCGTGATGATGATGTGCAGGAATGGCTGCAAGACACATCAATGCGGATGATTAGAGCGTTTAATCAGTCAAACTTTGAGACTGAGGTTCACGAGATGTATGTGGACCTAGTTGTGTTTGGCACTGGCTGTATGTTTGTTGAAATGGAAAACGGTCAGCTACGTTGTAGCACACGCCACATTTCTGAGTTCTACTTGCAGGAAAACCAGTACGGTCTTGTTGATACTGTGTTCCGTAAGTACAAGCAGACAGCGCGGCAAGCAGTACAACGCTTTGGCATTGAGAATGTCGGTGAGTTCATCCGTAAGCGGAATGAGAAGAACCCTGATGAAGAGGTCGAAATACTGCACGTTGTGATGCCACGAGCAGAGCGTGACACAACAAAGCGCGACAACAAGAACATGCCATTCGCGTCTTACTATGTTTGCCTTGGCAGCAAGATGCTTATTTCTGAAAGCGGGTTTCAAGAGTTCCCATATATCGTTCCTAGATTCTTGAAGGCAACAGGGGAGATTATGGGGAGGTCGCCAGCAATGGTGGCGTTGCCAGACGTTAAGATGCTTAATCTGATGTCTAAGACAATCATTCAAGCTGCTCAGAAACAAATAGACCCTCCACTATTGGTTCCTGACGATGGATTCCTTCTCCCAATCCGGACGCAGCCTGGTGGCCTCAACTTTTTCCGTGCAGGCACACGCGACACAATTACGCCTCTGAATACTGGTGCTAACATTCCGATTGGCTTGAGCATGGAAGACCAGCGCCGGCAAGCTATTCGGTCTGCGTTTTATGTTGACCAGCTTCTTGTTGGCGGTGCGCCAAACATGACAGCGACAGAGGTTGTTCAAAGGCAAGAAGAGCGCATGAGGGTGATTGGCCCTGTGCTGGGTCGCCTGATGAATGAAATGTTGCGTCCATTGATTGACCGCGTTTTTGCGTTGATGTTGCGCGAGGAAATGCTGGCTATCCCGCCAGAAATCCTGCAAGGCCGTGACATTGACATTGAGTATGTATCGCCGTTGGCTAGGGCGCAAAAGTCCAGCAGCCTGAACAGCACGATGCAGGCTCTTGAAATCCTGCTGCCTCTGGCGCAGGCGTTGCCGGTAACTGACCACCTTGACCCTGACGGTTTGGTGGAGCATGTTACTGATTCCCTTGGTGTTCCTAAGACGACACTGCGTTCTAGCCGTGAGGTAGCGCAGATGCGTCAGCAAAGGGCGGCTGCTGAACAGGAGATGATGCAGCGTCAGCAAGACCAAGAGGATGTCTATACGGCGGCGCAAGCGGCACAAGCAGTTAGGATGGTGGGACAGTGAGAGAAATAGAACAACTCAAACATATGTATAAAACAACCTTCGATAGCGAAAGCGGTCAGAAGGTGTTGCGAGACCTTGAAGGCCGCACAAATTGGCGGGCTTTAAGTTATGTGGCTGGCGATGCTAATGCCACAGCTTTCGAGGAGGGAAAACGAGCAGTTATCCTTCATATTCACAACATGCTCACAGAGGAGTAATTATGTCAGAGGAAGCTATCGAACAGGTAGCCCAGCCTGAAGCTGTGCTGGAAACCCCAGCAGAAGTAGCGCAAGGCGGGTCTGGTAACGATTTCTTGCAAATGATACCAGAGGAACTGCGGGGGCATCCCAGCATTTCACCTATCAAAGATGTGGAGAACTTGGCGCGGTCATATGTAAATGCCCAGCGTCTTATTGGTGCGGACAAGATTCCGATGCCGCATAATCCGACTGATGAAGACTTAGACCGGATTTATTCGCGGCTTGGTCGGCCAGAGTCGCCAGACCAGTACAACATAGCTGTTGACGGTAACATCGTCACAGAAGAAGTAGCAGGACAATATGCTGATATTGCTCACAAATTACGGCTAACGCCAGAGCAAGCCAGCGGTGTTCTTGACTATTACAAGAGTGTCGTTGAGAACACAGGTGTTGCAAACATGCAACAGTCTGAAGCACAGCGTCAACAAGCAGAAGAGTCATTGCGGCAGGAGTGGGGCAGCAACTACGATGCCATCGTTCAACGTGCTGCAAGAACTGCACAAGAATTTGCCGACCCAGAGATATTTGATTTGGACTTGGCAGATGGAAGCAAGCTTGGCAACAACCCTGAATTTATAAAAGCATTTGCAAAAATTGCAGAATTTAGGCAGAGTGTGACAAGTGAAGACACGGTTTCGGAAGCACCTGAGACATCGTTTATGACGAAAGACCAGGCGCAGGCAGAAGCCAACGCTATTATGAGGTCTCCGGTGTACACGGATAAATCCAACATAGTGGCAAGGCAGCAAGCTGTAGAACGTGTCCAAGAGCTTTATAGGTTCATTCATGGAGAATGATGTAGATATTCGCCTTGAGTGCCTAAGACTAGCGGTTGAGTTTGGAACTCAGCGTGATGTCGTGAATCCGGCCCACCTCGCAGATTCGTACTACGGGTGGGTCACACAGGGTAGCGGGTCATCTCGTCCTGTTGGCAGTCGGGAAGACGACAGCCCCAAAAGGGCTAATAAAGCTAGGGGTGTCCGTAAGGGTAGCACACCGCAACTCGTGTAAATGTAACCGTGAAAAAAGGAGGACGTAATGTCCAACCAAGTAACCACGGCATTTGTACAACAGTACTCTGCAAATGTGCAGATGCTTGCACAGCAGATGGGTTCCCGTCTGCGTGATGCGGTGCGCATTGAGAATGTTGTTGGTAAAAATGCCTTCATCGACCAAGTCGGTGTAGCTACGGCGCAGCTTCGCTCGTCACGCCACGCTGATACCCCACAGATGGACACGCCACATGCACGGCGCCGTTTGTCTTTGGCTTCATATGAGTATGCAGACCTGATTGACGACCAAGACAAGGTTCGTATGCTTATCGACCCAACCTCATCCTACGCAATGGCCGCAGCAGCAGCTATGGGCCGCGCAATGGATGATGTCATCATCACCGCTTTTGATGCAGCGGCAAGCACAGGTGAGACAGGTTCAACCAGCACATCTTTTGACACCAACCAGGACGTTGCCGTTTCTGTTGGTGGTGCTGACACAAACATGAACCTGACAAAGCTGCGTGAAGCTAAAAAGCTGCTTGACGAAGCTGATGTTGACCCATCAATCCCACGTTACATCGTTGTAGGCCCAAGCCAGATTCATGCACTTCTGGCTGACACCAGCGTTACTTCAGCGGACTTCAACACCGTGAAGGCTCTGGTACAGGGTGAAATCAACGAGTTCATGGGCTTCAACTTCATCATGTCTAACCGTCTTTCCGCAGACGCCAACAATGTCCGCACATGCTTTGCATGGGCGCAAGAGGGCATGGCGTTGGGTATGGGCAAAGATGTTTCTGCAAGAATTGATGAGCGTGCTGACAAAGGCTACGCGACTCAGGTCTATTACTGCATGGACATCGGTGCTACCCGTATGCAGGAAAACATGGTTGTTCGCATCAAGTGCGATGAAGACGACCTTGACGGTTCAGCTTAAAGAAAGGGATTGAGAGATGACAACAAAGAACTCTGACCTCATTGCCAATCTTGAGGCACTTCCGCAAGTTGCTAACCCAGCCTCTGAGCTTGGCGGTCGCGTCCGCATCGCTCAGGGCAACGTGGCTCTGGCGGCTGGTGACAGCACCGATGACGACATCGTAATGCTGGCACCTGTTCCAACAAACGCAACTCTGGTTTCAGTCCGTGTTGGCTCAGATAACCTTGGCGGCACATGCACATTTAATGTCGGCTTCTATACGAATGACGGCGTTGTTGTGGATGAAGACGCTCTGGCTACTGACGTTGCCGATGCTGCTGGCGTAGCGGAACTCCGTTACGAAGTAGCTAATCTCAACACAACTGGTCAACAGGTTTGGGAGCTGGCAGGCCAGTCTTCAGACCCAAGTGATGTGTACTATATCGCGGCTACCTTCAGTGCAACTGGTGGTACTGCTGGCGACATGGCGTTCATCATTGAGTACGTTGTAGACTAACATTGAGGGGGCGGGAGACCGCCCCTTCTTTCCTTGGAGGGGGAATGGAACAGAACGGCGACTTTCGCTGGGATTTGAAAGTTGGTCAGCTACATGAGAAATGGCTGGGCGAACTTTTAGAAAATGTGCCGATAGAGGTGAAACGTGATTTTAGAGCTTCACAGACAGGGAATGTGTTTGTGGAGTTTTTTAGTAGGGGAAAGCCGTCTGGCATAGCGACTAGCGAGGCGCTGTACTGGGCGTTTATACTTGGAGAACAAACTGTGGTATTATTGCCCACAGAGAAATTGAAAGTTTTGGCTAGGGAAGCATACAAAGACGACCATATAGTTAAGGGCGGCGATGCGAATACAAGCCAAGGTGTGTTGATAAGTGTAGAGAGGTTGGTACGAGATGCCATCAGTAGTTGATATTTGTAACGAGGCGATGGACCTTCTCGGCGCTGCCACTATCACCTCATTAACAGAAAATTCAAAAGAAGCCAGATTGTGTAACCGCCGGTATGAAACTGTGCGGGATGCAGTGTTACGCGCTCATCCGTGGAACTCAGCAATCACACGGACATCACTGCCACGGGATGCAACAGCCCCTGCATTTGGCTTCACCTACCAGTACACATTGCCTACTGACCCGTATTGTTTGCGGGTGCTATCATTTTGGAATAGCAACGTAGACAGCGAAATAGCGGCTTACGACAGTCAGGTTATGTACAAGATTGAAGGCCGGAAGATTTTGAGCAACGAAGGCACATGCAAGATTACTTATGTTGCCCGTGTAACCGATACAGAACAGTTTGACCCGCTACTTTCCAGCACCATTGCACATCGACTAGCATCCGAAACAGCCTACGCCATTACCGGCAGTAACAGCGTAGCCCAGCAAATGTTCCAGTTATATGAGACACGGCTGCGTGAGGCTCGTTCTATGGATGCTATGGAAGGTATGCCAGACAAGATTATCGCGGACGACTATATCAACATAAGGTTCTAAGATGGCGCGAGTATCCACCATTGTTACCAACTTCCGCGCTGGTGAACTATCGCCGCGCTTGGAAGGCCGCATTGACTTGCAAAAGTACAATGAAGGCGCACAGACTTTGACCAATATGCTGGTGTTTCCGCAAGGTGGCACGACACGCAGACCTGGCACTAAGTTTGCTGGACGGTCAAAAGACGGCGGCAAAGTACGACTTATCAACTTTGAGTACAGTGATGAGCAGGCATATGTTCTTGAGTTTGGCGCTAACTATATCCGGTTCTTCAAGGACGGTGGCATCCTCACAGAAGCTACAGTAGCTATTTCAGCTATTACACAGGCCAATCCAGCGGTTGTGACGGCCACAAGCCACGGTCTGTCTAATGGCGACAGAGTGTTTATTGCCAGTGTCGGCGGTATGACAGAGGTGAACAACCTTGAGTTTACTGTAGCTAACGCAACAACGAATACGTTTGAGCTATCTGGCGTAGATAGCAGCGCATACACAGCGTATACATCTGGTGGCACAGTAGGCAAAATAGTCGAAGTAACCACAACATATAGTGTTACAGACATCTTTGAGATTAACCACGCTCAGTCTGCTGATGTGCTTTACTTGGCGCATAAGGACCATCCACCGGCAAAACTAACACGCACAACAGCTACAAGTTTCACATTAGCTGACATTGAGTTTATTGACGGCCCGTATCTTGATGAAAACATCAGCGATACAACTATGCAGCTTTCTGCTTCTGCGCCTGGAACTGGCGTTATAATGACATCAACAAGCGACTACTTTGTGGCTGACCACGTTGGTGCATTGTTTAGATTTAGAAAGCCAGTTGAAATCAATCACGAGGCTTGGGCTGCTGGTGAAACCTACGCTAACAATGACTTGGTGTATTACAACGATAACGTCTACAAAAACGTAACAGGCTCATCGACAACAACAGGTAACACACCTCCCGTACACCTTGAAGGCACTGAGTCTTATCACGATAGCACCACAGGTTTTACAAAGTGGCAGTTCCAGCACAATGGAAGCGGTTACGTCAAAGTAACAGGTGTCACATCTGGATATATTGCTACCGTAGAAGTTGTTGAAAGGGTGTCAGACAATCACGTTGCAGATTTGACGGCAACAATCACAAACATCACAAAAGCTAATCCAGCCGTTGTAACAGCATCGTCACACGGGTGCACTAACGGCCAAAAGATTATCATCAGAAATGTTGTGGGCATGACTGAGGTGAATAACCTTGTGTTTACTGTTGCTGGTGCAACCACTAACACATTCCAGCTTTCCGGCATTAACTCAACTGGGTACACAACTTATGTTAGCGGTGGTAGCGCTGGACTATCAGCAGGGGTGAAAACATGGTCTGAGGGTGCGTTTAGTGAAAAGAACGGATACCCAAGGGCTGTGGGCTTTTATGAGCAGCGCTTGTACTTTGCCGGAACACCTGAACAGCCACAAAGCATTTTTGGTTCTGTAACGGCAGACTTTGAAAACCACAAGCCTGGCACAGAAGATGATGCAGCGGTTAATATTACGATTGCATCTGACCAAGTAAATGTCATCAAGCATTTGTTGCCGGCGCGGTTCTTGCAGGTTCTGACCACTAGCTCAGAGTTCACGCTATCTGGCGGCACAGGTACTACGCCAGTAACGCCAACTAATGTTAATGTTTTGCGTGAAACGACATTTGGCTCATCTGATGTGCGTCCATTACGGGCAGGCAATAGTACTATCTTGATTCAGAAGGGTCAGGAAAAGGTCAAAGAGATAACATTTGATTTGGACACTGACGGCTTGTTGGGCGTGGATTTGTCTATCTTGGCAGACCATTTGCCACGCGGCGGCTTGACTGACATGGTTTGGCAGCAAGAGCCAGAGCTTGTTCTTTGGTTTGTGCATACAGATGGCGGGTTGATTGGCCTGACGTATGACCGTGCTAACGGCGCTATTGGCTGGCATGACCACGACTTAGGCGGCAGTGGCATTGTTGAAAGCGTTACATCTATTCCTTCAGGGGCTGAAGACCAAGTATATGTATCGGTAAAACGTACCATTGATGGTGGCACTGTCCGACATATTGAGTATCTAACGACAATAGACTTTGGTGATGATGTCGCCGATGCGTTCTATGTTGATAGTGGCCTGACATATGATGGCGCCGCCACGACTACAATTAGTGGCTTGAACCACCTTGAGGGGGAGACAGTTACCATATTGGCCGATGGCGCAGCTCATGCAGACAAGACAGTCAGCGGTGGACGCATTACGCTGGACCGTAGCGCATCTAAGGTGCATGTCGGCTATGGCTACACATCTATCGTAGAAACACTGCGCCTTGAGGCTGGTGCAGATGATGGCATCTCACAGGGCAAGATTAAGCGTATTCATGGCGTCACAGCACGGTTCTATAACTCTGTGGGCGCTGAGATTGGGCCTGACGTAAATAACTTGGACCGTTTGCCCTTCCGTGACAGTAGTATGCCTATGGATGAGGCTGTACCGCTGTACAACGGTGATAAAGAGATATTCTTCCCGTCAGGCTATGATAACGATGCGAGGGTGGTTATTCAGCAGACACAGCCATTGCCTATGACTATTCTTGCGATTATGCGGAGGTCAAATACATTCGATGCTTAATGTTGAGTATTTTCAAAGAGGCGATATTGACGAGATTGAGCTGAACTATGCGATGACACAGGCAGAGCGTACCAGCTTCGAGAACTATAACAATATCGTTGGATTCACTGCTAGAAAAGACGGCAAGATTGTGGTCATGGGCGGTGCGCATGTTATGTGGCGTGGTGTCGGTGAGGGCTGGCTGATTATGTCCAAATATGGGTATGACATGCCAAAGACCGTTGCTAGATATGCGGATGAGTTCTTTGATGTTATTATGACCGAAGCAAATCTTCAGCGGGTACAGGCAAGTGTAAATGCCTTGGACCCACGCTCAGTCAGGTTTGCACGTTGGTTAGGATTTGAGAACGAGGGGCTAATGCGCAAGTACGGCCCCGATGGTACAGATTATTATAGAATGGCGAGAGTATCGTAATGGACCCAGCAACCGCAGCAGTAGTAGGCAGTTCAGTCCTTAGTTTCAAAGGCAATATGCAGGCGGCGAAATCTGCACGGCGTGTGGGTGAGTATAATGCTCAACTTGCAGAGAATGAGCGTGTGCTTTTACTTCAGCGTAAAGCGGCAGAGGAAGCGGCAATCCGGCGCAATTCTGAAAGATTGCGCTCTACTCAAGTTGTTCAAACGGCGGCTTCTGGCGTAGAGATGTCCGGTAGCCCTATGCAAGCATTGGCCGATGCCTATTTTAATACTGAATTAGATGCTTTGAGGATACAATATGCCGGTGAGGTTGAGGAGGTAGCAAAAGTTTCTGAGGCCGCAATGTCTAGGGCAACAGGCAGGGCAAGGTCAAAGGCGCTGCAAACTCAAGCGTACCAATCACTTCTTACAGGCGGTGAAAAAGCCGCAACGCTACTGGGGTAAAATATGCCTAAAATTCCATTGTACAATCAAGGAGCAGGACCATCTGTGCAGATGGCTGCTGGCACATTAGGGCCACGCGCCCAGTCTGGTGCATTTGAAGCACCTGGCCGCGCATTAGCAGGCTTTGCTGATGCGGCTGGACAAGTTGCGTTTAACTTTGGCATGGCTGAAAAGGACCGCGAAAACAAGCGTATTGCAAGAGAGGAGTATGCTCAAGCATATGACGAAGTAACAACTTGGATTATGGAAGACAAATCAACAAATGTAGAGGATGCGCAGACAGGATTTTCGGAGCTTCAAAAATCTATTACAGATAGAATTGCTCAAAAAGGATATAAAAAAAGCACACAAGAGTTTGTTTCCAACAGTTTAAGTAAGGTGTTTTTAGAAGGTGGGCTTGACGCAAAACAACAAGCTTACAAGAGAGGTGTGTCGGCATCAGCAAGGGCGGCAGACGCTGATACACTTGCTGGGTTTGAAACTTTACGAAAGTACACTCCCAACGACCCACGCTTTAAATTTACTGAAGACCTTCTTTTGGATTCAGCAAAATCCAATGCTGAAGCTGGATTGCCTACCACTTACAATCCAATCTCTATACAAAAAGAAATTAGAAGCATTAGAGAAAATAATGTTAGGTCTAACTATGCAGACCTAATATCTGGCGCCGACTCATCACAACTAGACAAATTAGAGTCTGGTTTGCCTGATTTGGATTTGCCAGAGCCTGCAAAAAATGTTCTGAGGGGGATGGTGAAAACCAGAAGAGCAGAGCTTGATACAGAGCTTGTTGCAAGATTTGCTGCTTATATCCCAATAGAGAATGTTGGAGACACGGATTTTGACACAATAGAGGCGCTTGAATATTTGGTTGAGAACGCAAGGGGTGGAAATTTTGGTGGAGATACAGCGTTAGAAGCGGAGTGGGAAACGCTTAGTCAAGAGGACAAAAACAAAGTTGAAACAGCTTGGTCAAACAGACTGACCCAAGCGCGGAATCAAGTTAGCTTTAACCAAAACAAAAAAGATAAAGATGAGCGTGATACCAATGAAAGCATTTACACAGATAGCAAAGAAAAAATATTAGCCGGCGATTTGAGCGTTGCTCAAGTTCGCAACTTGGAATTTGTGGGCTTAGACGGTGAAAAACTTCGTGAGCAACTTGTCGATTTGGTAGGCAGGAGAGCTAGAGGCGAGTTGTTGACTGATAGTAAGCCAATAATATATCGAGAAACCACTGCTAAAATTTACCAAGATGAAATCAAAAGTGTTACTCAAAGGTTTGTTGTTCCAAGCGACCCACCAGAGGTTAAGGCAGCAAATAACGGGGCTGGTTTAAGTATTATTGAAAGGCAGGGTAAAGATTTCTCTGACGGCGATGTCGGCGAAATGGAAAGGTATATATCTAATTCTGTAAGGCAAGCCGAATCAGCGGACCGCGCTCAAGAAACAAGAAACTTACAACTTTTCAATGACTTCGTAAGTGGTTACAAAAATGTAATTATGGGCGACCCAGTATTTGCCAGATTGAACATAAATTCTGAGTCAAGATTCTATGACTTCAAAATGCAAATGCGTGAAAGATTTTTTAGAGAACTTGATGCTGGCAAAGAAGCAAAAGATTTGCTCAATCCGCGTTCAAGGGATTTTCTCATAAGAGTAGATGAAGAGTGGACTCCATCTCCTCGATTAATAATGGAAGAAATTAAAGCCTCACTTGATGCAAATACAGATACGCCTAAATTGCAAGATGTCGCACCGCCGCCAAGGGGTAATCGCGGCGTACAAGAGTATTTGGGAAGTGACGACTATTTAAATTGGGCAACCGGACCGAAAGCCCCAATATACAGAAAACTTTTAGAGGCTCAACGCTAATGGCCCTTTATGAAGAGCTTCAATCCCTGCAGGGCGCTGGGTTTTCTCAAGAGGAAATAGAATCCTATACAAGAGAAAGAGTGTCTGTGTTAAGCAGCGCTGGGTTTAGTGCAGAAGAAATAAGCGCTGAATTAGGCCAGTCTGTACCCTCTACGTTTCCAACAGAGGAAGACCCTGAAATAAAGCGCACCATTTCGCAGCCTCCTGATGATGTTGCCCAAGTGTCAGCAGAGCCAGCCACAGCAGAGCCTGAAGCGGTTGTGGCAGAGCCAGAACAGCAAGAAGCACCTGTTGCCCCACTTCCTTTTTTGACAGAGGGGCAGGCATTTGAGTTTGCTGAAAAAGAATTTGGCAAACCTGTATCCGGTGCAAGAGAGATACAATCTTATTGGCAAGATGTTATCCGAGAGGTTAAGGAGTGGTCTGTCGGGGAAAAGGCAGAGTGGGGAGAGTATTGGGATAGAGGGCTTGGCAAGTCTACTATTAACCTAGCTATTCAGTACCACAGCAGAGGGGAGATTGGCTTTGATGCGGCTAAAGCCCTCTCCCCAGAGCCGGAAGATACTGGGCATTTAGAGCGCTGGTTTGAAAGCGTCACAAACATTGGTGCAGATTTGCCCGTATTTGTTCCGTCTGCAATTGCTGGAACAAGCACTACAGGGGGCAATGTTTTTGCAGGCGGTTTTGCTGCTGGATTTGTTAATGAAAGCATCAAGTCAATGTACATTGATGCCTTGCAGCGTGGTGAAGTTAATAGCTGGCAAGATTGGTGGAACTCCTTTATTGAACACGGCTTTAAAGAAGGCATGAAATCAGGCGCTACCCTTGGTGTTGGTGTTGCGGCTCCTGGGTGGTTAGGGGCAAAGACCTTGACCGGCAAGTACGCAACGCAATACGCCGCATTTACAGGTGTTGGAGCATTAATTGAGGGGCAGTTGCCGACCTCAGACGAACTTATAAACACTGCTCTCGTCTTGGCTACGTTTGGTGGCCTTGAGGGTAGTGCAAAAGCAACCAAGATGGTCACTGACCGCGTAAAAACTACTCAAAAATCCACGCCAGAGGTTATGCAAGAAGTTGTTCTTAGCGAACGTATGCGTGAGGATTTGGCAAGTGATAACATTAAAAAGTTCCGTGATGAGCCTTTGCCCACTGACCGCGCTCAACCTTTTCGCCAAGATTCCAATCCTAAACGAGCTACTCCAGAGGTAAACTACGAGTTTCGACCAGAAGATGCCCAAAACATAGTAAGGCCAGAGCTTAATGTAGAGAGATATAACGAGGCCCGTGAAAGCGGTCTTGAGCCACGAGACGCTGTTGAGTTTTCCAGAAGAGAGCCTCAACCTGTCGAGGTTCCGGCAACGGATGCAGTAAATACTGTGATAAACCGTGTTGAGTTTGAGGTGCCAGCCCCTCGTGAGGCGTTATCTGATGTGAAGTCTAAGTTTGTCACTAGTTATATTGACAGGCTTCATCCTGTTTTAAAAGCGGTCCGAAACTACGAGCGTTCAGGTGGTACATTTGAAACAACAATGACACCGTACACACAAATGCGGTTGCAGCCTGGAATGATTGGTCGTGGAATGTATACGTTGCAATACGGCACGTTGGACTTTGCCACTTTGCAAAAGAACGGCCCAGGTCTTTTGGAGGTTTTGAGGGACATTAAGACTGAGCGTGACTTTAAGGATTTTACTGCTTACGCCGTTTCTAAAAGAGCTTTAGAAAAATCAGAGCAGGGCAAGGAGACTGGCATCCCAATTGAAGCAGCACGGGCAACAGTGTCTGAACTTGGTGGACGGTATGAGTCCACTTTTAGAGAAATGGTGGAGTTCCAAAACAGAACAGTCCAATATCTTGTAGACAGCGGCGTTATTAGCAAGCAAGTCCGCGATGCTATGATAGAGGCAAACAGAGACTATGTTCCGTTCTATCGGGTTCTTGATGAAGCAGTGTCAATGACTGGCGATAACTTTAGTTCTGCTGTTCGCAATCCGTTTAAAAAATTCAAAGGCAGTGAGCGTAAGATAGTTAACCCTATTGAAAGCGTACATTTGAACGCTTTGCATCACATTGCAATTGCTGAACGCAACAAGGCTTACACTAGCTTTATTGAAATGGTTGAAAAACTACCAGACGCATTTCCGAATGTTAAAAAGATGCCGGCTCGTGTGCGAGGAACAAAGATTACACCAGAAGAGTTGCAAGCTGCTTTTGATGGACCAATCAAGCCTGAGTTTGCTGACGGTATGACAGTGTTTCGCAGGAACGGCCAAGTCGTTAGCAATAATGAAATTGCCATATTTAGAAACGGCAAACGAGAAGTCTGGCAAGTTGGCGAAGAGATTGCATCCGCTTTGCGTGATATGAACAACTACCAATCGAATATGTTTTTGCGGTTTCTTGGCACCCCCTCAAGGCTTCTTAGGGCAGGCGCAACTCTTGCACCTGATTTTATGATACGCAACTTGCAAAGAGATGCTTTGACAGCCGCTATCGTTAGCGATAGAGGGTTCATTCCTTTTTACCACAACGCCATGGGCTTTTGGCACATGATACGAAAGGACAACTTATATCAGGAGTGGACAAAGTCAGGCGCTATGCAATCTATGCTTGTTAGTTTCGATAGAAACTATTTTAGGCAAGATATGAAGCGCTACCTCACAAGGGGCAAAGTTCGCAATCTAGTGACAAATCCTTTAGAAGCTTTGCGAATTGCTTCTGAGTTTTTTGAAAGCTCTGGACGGATTGGTCAGTACAAAATTGCATTTAACCAGATGAAGCGCCGCCAACAACTGACTGATAGAGATATTATTGAAAAGGCAGGCTTTGAAAGCCGTGACATCACCATCGACTTTTCGAAGATGGGAACACAAATGCAGGCGTTGAACATGATTTCAGCATTTTTTAATGCTCGTGTTCAAGGCTATGCAAAGATATATGAGTCATTCCAGAAACGCCCGTTAGAAACATCAGCCAAGATATTTGCTTACATCACACTGCCAAGCATGTTGCTTTGGTACAAAAACCACGATGACCCGCGTTACAAACAACTTCCACGTTGGCAAAAGGATTTGTTTTGGATTTTTATAACAGGCGATGGCACAGTAGACGAACCTGAGAATTATCATGTTTGGCGTATACCAAAGCCGTTTGAACTGGGCCTGTTGTTCGGCACTGGCACTGAATACATGATGGACTTTGTTGAAACCAAAGACCCTGGGCATCTTGGTAGATTTTTTGGAGAGTTTGCAAAAGATGCAGCGCTAAGTATGGGGCCAATACCAGATTTTGCCAAACCATTCGTTGAGTTCAAGGCTAATAAGAACTTTTTTACAGACAGGCCAATTGTCTCACGCGGCATGGAAAATATGCTTCCAGAGTTTCAATACGACCAGTACACCAGCGCCACGGCAAAAGCGCTTGGTAAAGTTTTGAACGAGATTACGTTTGGATACGGGCCAAGTAGCCCACAAAAGGTTGACCATCTAATAAAATCTTGGACAGGAACTTTAGGAAGATATGCAATAGAGACAGCGGATAAGGCTTTAGTTGAGTCTGGTCTTGTTGTCGAGCCGACAAAGCCTGCAAAAACACTGGAAGATTTGCCTATAATCAGAGCGTTTCTTGTTCGCAAGCCAACAGGAAGCTCTCAATACATAGAGGATTTTTATCGTCAATACGACAAGATTTCAGGCCGGATGGCGACTATTAAGAAGTTACAGACGGAAGGCCGTATGCAAGAGGCCAGCAAAATTCTTTCTGAAACAGACTTGAATCTAATTCCGTTGCTTGGATACAGGGAGTCTATGTCGAATATTAGCAAGGCAATCCGTCTGATTCATGCAGGGCCAGCAACGCCAGAAGAAAAACGTCAGATGATTGACCAGCTCTATTTGTCAATGATTGAAATAGCTAAATCTGGACTTGAGTACAGCGAAGCTCTGGTCGAGTAACGGAACCTTTCGCGCCCAGTTGAAATAAGGTATAAAGGCTCTAAGGAGTAAGACATGACAGTAAGCAGCACCACCACACGGAACAGCTACACGGGCGATGGCTCGACCACTGTATTCGCGTACACATTCAAGATTTTCGATGATGATGACATCACGGTAATCTTACGCACGACTGCGACTGGCACAGAAACAGTCCAGACAAAGACAACGCATTACAGCGTATCTGGCGTTGGCAGTGCTGGCGGTGGCAACATTACGTTTGTCACAGCCCCGACTGCTGCGCAAACTGTCGTGCTGCTTAGACAGACTGCCCAGACACAGACCACAGACTATACTCCTAACGACCCGTTCCCAGCGGCTTCACACGAGGACGCCTTGGACAAGATGACGCTGATTATTCAAGACCAGCAGGACGAGCTGGACCGTGCTATCAAGCTGTCACGCACAAACACAATGACTTCAACAGAGTTCACTGTCGGTGCATCTGACCGTGCAAGCAAGGTGTTGGCGTTTGACACAAGCGGTGAGCTGTCTGTTACTCAGGAGCTGGGTACATTCCGTGGCGATTGGTCTGCGTCTACAGCTTTTGCTGAGCGTGACCTGATAAAAGACACAACTAACAACAACATTTATTTGGCTAACACAGCCCACACATCATCTGGTTCATTGCCTATTAGTACCAACACTGATAGCTCAAAATGGGATTTGATTGTAGATGCGGCAGCGGCAACGACTTCAGCAACAAACGCAGCAACAAGTGCAACGGCGGCGGCTGCAAGTGCCACAGCAGCGGCGGCAAGTGAAGCGGCAGCGGCAACCAGCGAAACAAATGCAGCGGCAAGCGAAGCCGGAGTAGCGGCAGACGCGGCAGCAGCGGCGGCATCTGCATCTTCTGCATCGACAAGCGCCACCAATGCCGCGACAAGCGAAACCAATGCGGCGACAAGTGCCAGCGCAGCCTCTACAAGTGCCTCAAATGCGGCAACGAGTGCCACATCTGCGTCCAATTCGGCTACTTCAGCATCGACAAGTGCCAGCAATGCGGCGACTAGCGCCACAAATGCCTCGAATAGTGCGTCAGCAGCTTCGACATCAGCCTCAAATGCGGCGACAAGCGAGACAAATGCCGCGACATCTGAGTCAAATGCGGCGACCAGCGCATCTAGTGCGGCAAGTGACGCATCGGCTGCGGCAAGCTCTGCCGCTGCTGCGGCTGCATCATTT
>Ga0222719_10002655_pt1 | contig 16232 bp, 15 predicted proteins | sample C33_34DmetaG_FD_165039 | JGI IMG/M metagenome (GOLD analysis project Ga0222719, IMG submission 165039) | Estuarine water microbial communities from San Francisco Bay, California, United States - C33_34D | ecosystem: Environmental > Aquatic > Marine > Unclassified | place: USA: California... | reverse complement strand
AGTGATAGCAGCAGTTAATGTTGTTTTACCGTGATCAACGTGACCAATGGTACCTATATTAACATGTGGTTTAGTACGATTAAAAGTTTGTTTGGACATGATTTAAAATTGGTTTGTTTAATGAACTATCTAAAACTTATTATAGGCAAAATACTAGCTACTAAATAAAATGCAACAAGCAATTATAATTTAAGTGTATAGTTTTAGTAATCGCACCAACAACCTCAAGCTCATGCTGTGAGGTTGTTTTGTGCATAACTCTATTAGGCAACTTGAACTCGAGTTTTATTAGCAATTTTTTGACGAATATTTTTAGTAGCATTCACCATTTTAATCAAAGCTGACTTAGTTTCTAGCCAATCCCTAGTTTTAAGACCGCAATCTGGATTAACCCAAATTTGACTGGCATCAAGTACGTCCAGAGCTTTACTTAAAAGACTTTCCATCTCTTCTTGAGTTGGAACTCTTGGACTATGAATATCATAAACACCAGGTCCAATTTCATTTGGATATTTGAAGTTAACAAAAGCATTTAGTAATTCCATTTGTGAGCGAGAAGTTTCAATTGAAATTACATCAGCGTCCATTTTGGCAATCGCTTCAATGATGTCATTAAATTCGGAATAACACATATGAGTGTGGATTTGCGTTTCATCTTTAACGCCACTTGCCGTAACTCTAAATGCCTCAACCGACCAATTTAGATAATTTTGCCAGTTATTTTTGCGAATTGGCAAACCCTCACGAAGAGCAGCCTCATCAATTTGAATAATTTTTATGCCAGCTTTTTCAAGATCAACAACTTCATCACGAATTGCAAAGGCAATTTGCAAAGCTGTGTCTTTCCTTGGTTGGTCGTCACGCACAAATGACCATTGTAAAATAGTGATTGGACCAGTCAACATACCTTTCATATATTTTTTGGTCTGACCTTGTGCAAATTTTGACCAAGAAACTGTCATCGCTTTTGGTCGAGAAACATCGCCAAAAATTACTGGTGGCTTAACACATCTTGAACCGTAACTTTGCACCCAACCATTTTTGGTAAAACAAAAACCCTGTAGCTGTTCACCAAAATATTCAACCATATCATTTCTTTCAAACTCACCATGCACCAAAACATCAAGACCAATTTCTTCTTGGATTTTGATAGTGTTGATAGTTTCATTTTCAAGAAATTGCTGATATTGATCAGACGTAATTCTACCCGCTTTGTAGTCTGCTCGCGCCTTTCTAACTTCTTTAGTTTGCGGGAAAGAGCCAATTGTTGTAGTTGGCAAAATTGGTAAATTAATTTGAGAAGATTGTAATTTTTTTCTTGTGGCAAAATTGCTTTTTCTGTTGATTAGATCTTCGCTTAAATTTGCCGCCCTTTCTTGAACTGATTTATTGTTAATTTTAGCTGAAGTTTTACGAGCCGAAATTGCTGATTTATTTTGCTGTAATTGACTTTCTACGCTATTATCATTATCTGATGCTTTTGCTAAAATAGTAATTTCAGATAATTTTTGAGTGGCAAAAGCCATCCAGCTTTTGATTTCTTGATCTAATTCAGTTTCATTAGCCAAATCAACTGGACAATGCTGTAATGAGCATGAAGGCGTAACAATTACTCGCTCTTTTCCTAATTTTGCTGTTGCTTGATTAATTAATTTAAGAGAATTCTCATAATTATTAATCCAAATATTACGACCATCAATTACACCAACTGATAATGATTGATTATTTTTAATCAACTCTAAAGCTTGATCAAGTTGTTCAGGAGCCCGAACTAAATCAATATGAACTGACGCTGTACCTAAGTTAAAGGCGATTGCAGCATTGTCATATAATCCGTCAAAATAAGTAGCTAGATGTAAATTGATTGAACCAGCATATTCTTTGATTTTGCTGTAAGCTTTAGAATAAAGATTTTTAGCTTCATTTGACAAATCAGTTACTAAATACGGCTCATCAATTTGCACATCTTTAACACCAATTTGCTGCAACTTAGCAAAAAGTTGCTGATAAACCTCAAGCAAATTATCAATTAAATCTAGTTTACTAGAATTATCAACTTCCTTACCCAAAAGTAAAAATGAAACAGGGCCAACAATTACTGGACGAGTTTCGACACCACTTGTTTTGGCTTCTTGATATTGATCAAAAATTTTAGTTGAAGATAGTTTAAATTTTTGATTAGCACTAAATTCAGGAACGATGTAGTGATAATTGGTATCAAACCATTTCGTCATTTCCATGGCCGTAACGTCAACGCCATCTTTTTGCGCACCTCTTGCCATGGCAAAATATAGATCGAGATCAACATTTTCTTGGTTAAAGGCAAATCTTTGTGGCACAGCACCAAAAAGCGCAACTGTATCTAAAATTTGATCATAGAATGAAAAGTCATTTGATGGAATATATTTTATACCAGCATTTTGCTGAGTTTTCCAGTTTTTTAAACGAATTTCCTTCGCTGTATTTTGCAATTCTTGCTCTGAAGAATTGCCTTTCCAATAACTTTCAACCGCTTTTTTTAACTCACGATTAGCTCCAATTCTTGGAAAACCAAGATTCGCAGTTTGTAACATATCTTTATAATTTGAAAAATTAAGCAAGGCTTTGCCAATGAAGTGAATTTCCTTGTGGAAATTAAAAGTAATACTACCTAAGCTCTTAATTAAATTAATGTCAAGTTTAATAATCTTATAATGAAAATTTTTGAAACCGATATAGTTGTTATTGGCGCTGGCCCGACTGGCTTATTTACAATTTTTGAGGCAGGAATGCTTAAAATGAATTGTCACATTATTGATAGTTTAGAAAATATTGGTGGTCAATGCACTGCGCTTTATCCCGAAAAGCCAATTTATGATATCCCAGCTCATCCATCTATTTTGGCAAGTGAATTGGTTGCAAAGCTTGAAGAACAAGCCAAACCTTTCAGCCCAACTTATCATTTAAGCCAAAGAGTTGATGAGGTTCAAAAATTAGATGATGGTAGTTTTTTAGTCAAAACTTCAAAAAATAATACCATAAAATGTAAGGCGATAATTATTGCCGCAGGTTGCGGAGCTTTTGGCCCAAATCGTCCACCTTTAGAAAACATTAAAGATTTTGAAGAAAACTCAATATTTTATGCCGTGCGCGATAAATCAAAATTCAAAAATAAAAATGTGGTAATTGCTGGCGGAGGTGACTCAGCAGTCGATTGGGCAATAAATTTAGCCGAGATTGCTAATAAAATTTATGTTATTCATCGCCGAGATAAATTTCGTTGCGCTCCAGAAAGCTTAAATAAAATTAAAGAAATTGCCAAAAGCGGTAAAATCGAACTGATAATTCCCTACCAATTAGCCGGTCTTGAGGGTCAAAATAACAAATTAAGCAATGTTATTGTTAAAGATTTTGACAATAATACAAAATCTCTAGAAGCCGATTATCTGTTGCCTTTTTTTGGACTTGCCATGGAATTAGGACCAATTGCTAATTGGGGTTTAAATATTGAAAAAAGCCACATCATGGTTAATCCAGCAACTATGCAAACTTCAACTGCTGGAATTTACGCCGTTGGCGATATTGCCACTTACAAAAATAAACTAAAATTAATTCTTAGTGGCTTTGCCGAGTGCGCTACTGCAATTCATGACGCCTATAAAATTGTTCATCCTGATCAATTATTTCACTTCGAATATTCAACTTCTAAAGGCATTAAATAATGTTTTCTAAACTAGAATTTCTTATCGCATGGCGTTATTTAAGGTCAAAAAGAAAGGAAGGATTTATTTCAGTAACAGCCATTTTTTCTTTTATTGGCATAATGATTGGTGTAGCTACATTAATTGTAGTAATGTCAGTGATGAATGGTTTTCGCTTCGAATTAATCAACCGCATTGTTGGTATTAATTCACATCTTACAATCTACAGTCGTCAAGTTGAAGTTAAGGATTATCAAAATCTTGTTAAGCAATTACAAAAAATCAAAGATCTAAAATATGCCAACCCTCTCGTTGAAAAACATGTTATGATTTCAACCAAAAATGATAATAAGGGTGGCTTTGTTAAAGGCATTAAACTTGAAGATTTAAAACATAAAAAATTAATTACTGAAAATATAGTTGCAGGCAATATCAATAGTATAGAAAATAAAAACTCAGTAATTATTGGCGTAAATATTGCAAGATCAATGAATCTAAATATTGGCGATAGTTTTAAAATTATTTCTGCTGATTCAAGTGAAACAATCATCGGCACCATCCCACGCATCAAAACTTATGAGGTTGGCGCAATTTTTGATAGTGGCATGCTTGAATATGACTCAACCACAATTTTTATGAATTTTGAAATGGCACAAACCCATTTTCGCCTCAAAGAAGGAGCTAGTGCAATCGAAATTTTTGCCCAAGATATTAACAATCTTGAGTTAATTAAAGATGCTATCTACCAAATTACACTTGGTGATCCAAACCTTTATATCACAGATTGGCAACAAGCCAATGCTAGTTTTATCGACGCCCTAAAAGTGGAGAGAACTGCCATGTTTTTGATCCTAACTTTGATTATTTTAGTGGCAGCTTTCAATGTGATTTCAAGCATGATAATGTTAGTCAATGACAAGAAAAAAAATATCGCTTTGCTTCGTACACTCGGCATGACCAAATCTGCGGTTTTAAGAATATTTTTAATTTGCGGTTCTTCAATTGGTTTTTTTGGTACATCTCTAGGACTTCTAATTGGCGCCTCATTCGCCAACAATATCAATGAAATTAAATTATGGCTTGAGTCTTTAACTGATACCTCGCTTTTTAACCCGGCAGTTTATTTTTTAACTAATTTGCCAGCTAAATTATTTATTGGCGACGTTTTAACCATTACTTTAATGTCTTTATTAATTTCATTCGTAGCTACAATTTATCCAGCCTATAAAGCTAGCAAATCAAACCCGGCTGATATTTTAAGATATGAGTAAAATTTACTGGCCAATGGCTAAGCCACCACGCCTTGGGTCGGCGCCAGCAATTAATTTATTGTCATTATCAATAACAATTGCATGCAAGCCACTTACTTGGTCTTTTACAGCCACCTTGTGACCCATCTTCTCTAAATCTTTAGCTAATTTAGCTATTTTTGTATCTTTCTCAAGCTCAATAACATTATTAAGGACGGTAAAATTCGGCAATGAAATTGCTTGTTGAACATCCATTTGCCAATCCAAAACCCCAATAATTGCTTTAGTAACGAATTGGATAATTCTTGGACCACCAGGAGAACCAACCACCATCTTTAATTTATTATTTTGATCAAAAACAAAAGTTGGTGACATAGAACTTCTCGGTTGCTTAAATGGCTCAACTCGATTTGCTACTTTTTTACCATCAATTTCAGGAATAAATGAAAAATCAGTCATATGATTATTTAATAAAAACCCCTCAACGCTTAAAGCTGAGCCAAAGAAATATTCAATTGAACTAGTAAAAGCAATAGCATTGCCCTCTTGATCGATAATTGACATGTGAGTAGTTTCAAATGGCTCAGTTTGTTGGTAACTTGCTAAGATATTATTTTTGTTGTCATTAGCAATTTGTGAAAATTTGCCAGCTTCAAAATTTGACTTAGCTTTATTTAAATCAATTAAAGAACTTCTTTTTTTGAGATAATTTTTATCAAGCATTTGATCAATCGGCACATCTCCAGTATCGCCAATATATTTATTACGATCTTCATAAGCAAGACGCGTACTTTCAGCTATTAAGTGAGTTGCTTTCAAAGAATTTGGGCGAAGCTTCTCAAGCTCAAAATTCTCTAAAATTCCTAAAATTTGTAAAACTGTGATACCACCTGAACTTGGGGGAGGCATTGAACAAATTTTATATTTTAAACGATACGTCGCACAAACTAAATCGCCAATTTTAACTTCATAATTTTTAAGATCTGATAATTGTAGCAATCCTGGATTTTTTGGCGAATTTTGCACTTTCTCAACAATTTTTTTGGCAAGTTCACCTTCATAAAATGGTTTTATACCTTCTTTGGCAATAATTTCAAAAGTTTTGGCTAGTTTTTCATTTTTTATGATCGTGCCAATTGGATATGGATTACCATTTTTATCCAGATAAAGCTCGGCGGTTTCTTTAAAATTTTTAAGATATTTGGCTTTTTCTAGATTAACCAATAGTCGATCATCAACTTCGTAGCCATTTCTAGCCAAATCAATTGCTGGCTGAAATAATTCTTGCCAAGGTAATTTGCCATATTTTTCATGAACCTCTTTTAGCATTTTTAAAACTCCCGGTGTTGCTACCGACATACCACCTTGCACCGCTTCTAAAAATTCTTTAGGTTTACCATTTTTATCTAAAAACATGGTTTCATAGGCTTTTTTAGGAGCCTTCTCTCTACCATTAAAGTATTGATAGTTATTGTTTTTTGTGTTATAATACAAAAGGAAGCCGCCACCGCCAATCCCAGATGATTGTGGCTCAACCACATTAAGAACCATTTGGGTGGCAATTGTTGCGTCAATAGCATTACCACCTTTTTTGAGCATCTCAAAGCCGGCTTGGCTTGCCTTTTCATTGGCTGAAGCAACCATAAAATGATCAGCTTTTACTGATTTAAGAGCTCTTTTTTGAGAAGCTGCTTCACCAACCCAAGCATCTGAAAGATTGTTGGCATAAGAATTAGCGCCAAATGAAACAATCAACAAAAAAGAAACAAACCTTAGCATTATTAATTATTTATAAAATTGTACAACATTTGGCTTTTTGCCCTAAACTTGCCTCAGCGTTTGGATGTAACACTTTATTGCTAGGCCTATTTTGAACTTCTTGCAAAACTTCCGCTAACGATTGATAGATTTTTGACTGCTTTACAAGATTTTGACCCTCAATTTTTAATTCTTGAATTTGATATTCATTAGTGTCAACTACAAAAATATGAGCATTTCCCAATTCCTCAATAAATTTTGTTTTGTCACCATCTCTATTAAGAATTGTAGCCAATTTTTTTTCGTCAACAAAATAAATAATTTTATCCCTACCTTGTTTTGTAATTTCAACTTCTGTTTGATTGGGAAATTTATCTGGATAAGCATCGCCAATATCATTAAGGCCACGATTTTGAATTTCAAAATCTAAGCCAATATCTTCTTGAATTTTCTGCGATTCTTTTGCCATAAGCCATTGCCTTTTATGTTCGCAGCGAATTATTTCAAAATCTTGCCCATAAATTTGTAGAGCGGCAACAGATAAATCTTTAAAAAAATCAGTAATATTATCGGCATTTAATCCAGAATCAGAAGCTTTAACATATTCTTCAAGATATTTCTGATTAGCCATTCTCGATTCCAAAATCTCAAGAAACCCTGAATTAAAACCATCTCCTTATAAGAACTTATAGCTTTCAATTAAAATTCCTTTAGGAAATTTTTGCTCAGCTTCTTGCTGACCTGTGGCAAGAATTTCTTGCCTTTTATTAAGAACTTTTTGAGAAAGTTCATCAATCAATTTACCAAAAGAATCTTCGCTTTTTTTAGCATCTTCTAGTTTTTTAACAAGGTCTTCGCTACCTATTTCATGTCTAGACAAGTTATTTGTGGCAATATTTATCCCAGCTTTTAACACTTCAGAAACTGAATTTTTCCAACCAGCCTCAACGAACTCACTCTGACCTTTTAAAATAAGAGAGTCGTGAGCTATGGCCATTTTTACTGTCATAAAATTTACTAATTAATTTATAAATGATAGAACCAAACAACAAAAAGCATCCAACCCAAATCAAGTAAATAAAAGGCTTAAGATAAATGCGCACTGCATAATTTTCTAATTCATCTTTGTTGCCAATTACCATATAAAGATCACCAAAAAAACTGGTTTTAATATCAGCTTCGTTAGTTGTTTGATCTGAAATTGGATAGTACCTTAATTGTGGACTTAGCTCAAACAATTTTTGCTGCTCTTCATTATAAATTTCAAAATTGCCTTGTCTTGCAACATAGTTTTTACCGTTAGTAAACGCAATTGATTGAAATTTTATATTATATTTGGCAATTTTTACTGTATCGCCAACCTTCAAATTAATCTCTTTAACTTGATCAAAATTAGTTGATAAAATTATACCAAGCAAAATAAGTGCAAATGAGCTATGAGATAAGTTTGAAGTTATATTTTTAGTAAAATTTTCTTTAAAAATCATCAGCAAAAACACCAAAAAAGTCAGAAATAATACTAAAATTTGTGAAAAATTGGCTTTTTCTTCAAAAAAATAAGTTAAGGATGTTAAGAAAAATGCACAAATTGCTAAAATTAGATTTTTTTGAGTAAAAATTTTCCTAAATTCTAAATTTTTGGCAAAGTTCTGTTGGGTTGAAATTGCTAAAAATAGCAAAAAGGGTATAATCAAAATGTTAAAAATTTGATTATAATAAGTTGGACCAATTGAGATAAATTGATCAAAAAATAATTGTGAAAAAATTGGATAAATTGTGCCCAAAACTACTACAAAAAGGGCAATTAGCAGAATATAATTATTAACCAAAATACTACCTTGCTTAGTTAAAAAGGAAAGTTTTAGTTTTTTTTGGGTAATATTGGGTGATTTGAAGCCCAAAATCAATAAAGAAACACCGCCAATGATTGTAATCAAAGCAATTATAAAAAAGCCTCTGCCTTCATCAACCGCAAAAGAATGAACCGAGGTCAAAACACCTGACCTTACCAAGAAAATTCCCAATAAACACAAAATAAAGCTTAAAATTGCTAAAAAAGCTGACCAAATTGCGAAAATTTGCCTTTTTTCAAGCATTATTAGACAATGAATTAGGGTGATACCAGCAAGCCATGGCATAAGCGAGACATTTTCAACTGGATCCCAAAACCAAAAACCACCCCAACCAAGTTCACGATAGGCCCACCAAGATCCAAGACCAATTCCTAAAGTTAAAAATGCAAAAGAAAAATAAAGCCAATTTTTAATATTTTGTACAAAGTTTTTGTCTAATTTTTCTTGCAAAAGGCCAGCAATGGTAATTGAAAAAACCAAAGAAAAACCAATATAACCAATATAAAGCATTGGTGGGTGAAGCGCCAAGCCAATATCTTGCAAAAGCGGATTTAGCTCAAGTCCTTGCATTGGTTCTGGAAAAATGCGGGTGAATGGACTTGAAACAAAAGCAGTGTAGCTGGCAAAAAGTGCTAAAATTATAGCTTGGCTAGCTTGAACTAATATTTTATATTTGGCGTCACTTTTACTAAACAAATTAAAAGCCAAACTATAACCAGAAATTATGGTGATCAAAAGCAACATTGAACCTTCGTGATTACCCCACGAACCTGAAATTTTATAAATTAATGGCTTTAATTGATGAGAATTATAATAGACATTACTAACCGAAAAATCAGAAATTATAAATGAGTAAATTAGTGATAACTGGCTAATTATTGCTGAAACAAAGATTGCTACAGAACTACAAAAAGCAATTTGCGCTAAGTTTTTAAGTGGCGATTTTTGTCGATAATAAAAAAATAAAACTATCGATGTCAAAAAACCGAGAACTGCAACTAGTAGTAAAAATGCCGAACCTACATTGAAAAACATTTATAATTTACTCGAAATATATTCTTTAACTTTATCTAATTCGTTATTCAAGATTTCATATCTTTCTTGACGCTCGTTTAAATCTTTAAGAAATTCTGGCAATTCTGGATTTTTTATATCTAACGACTTAAATGCATCTGGAAATTTAGCTGGATGCGCCGTTGCCAAAGTAATAACAATTTCTCCTTTATATTTATTGCTGGCCATATATTGCTTAGAAGAATAAGTACCAACTGCAGTGTGCGGATCAAGAATTTCTCCGGTTTGCACAAATTGTTCCTTAATTTCTTTTTTGGTTGATTTGTCATCAGCCGTGTAAGATAAAAATGTTTTTTGGATATCTTCTAAAATTGCCGGGAAAACCTTTAACTTGCCATTTTGTTCAAAATTAGCCATTAAATCAAACATTTCATTGGCACATTCATTTTTTTTGTGGTAATCATACAGCAATCTTTCAAAATTACTTGAAACCTGAATATTCATACTTGGTGATATGGTTTCGACCATTTCTTGTTTTGTATAATCATTAGCTTGCAAGAAACGATGCAAAATATCATTGGAGTTAGTGGCAATAATAAGTCGATTAATATTAAGACCCATTCTTTTGGCCATAAAACCAGCATAAATATCACCAAAATTACCAGTTGGCACACTAAATGAAACTGGATTCTTGCTATTAATATTAAGTCTAGAAGCTACGTAAAAATAATAAGCGATTTGTGCCATTAATCTAGCAAAATTGATAGAATTTACCGCCACCATTTTACGCCCTTTTAAAAATTCTTTATCGGTATTTTCATGAGCAAACATGGTTTTGACCATTTTTTGACCGTCGTCAAAATTACCTTTTATCGCTATATTAAAGACATTATCAGCTAAAATTGTTGTCATTTGCCGGCGCTGAACTTCGGAAACTTTTTTGTAAGGATGCAAAATAAAAATTTGTGCATTTTTAGATTGCATACAACCATGAATTGCAGCTGAACCAGTATCACCAGAAGTGGCGCCAATAATCGCAATTTTTTGCTTTCTTTTTTGCAAAAAATAATCAAGCAAATTACCTAAATACTGTAAAGCAAAATCTTTAAAAGCTAAAGTCGGGCCATGAAAAAGCTCTAACAAAAAGTGATTATCATCAAGCTGTTTCACAGGGGCAATAGCTTTATGAGAAAAATTTTTATATGATTTATCTATTATTGACTTGTAATCATTAACTGGAATTTCATCACCAATAAAATGCTTAGTTATCTCAAAAAAAATCTCTTGGTATTTCAAGCGTGACATTTTAGCAACATATTGCTCATCGAGTTGCGGCAAGAATTCTGGCACATATAAGCCCCCATCTGGTGCCAATCCCTGCATAACTGTTTCTTCAAAATTAAGAGCTGGAGATTTAAGGCGTGTCGAAATAAATTTCATATATCAGTATTTGATTTTTGCAGTTTGGATATTTTATATTACTAATTCTAAAATAATCCTTTATTTTTTATTAACAAGAGTCGTCGATTATCTATTTAAAAAACAATGTCCAAGGAAAAAAATTTGATTAGGCCCGATTATCTATATCGCAAAGGAGTTGGCGCAGTAATCATCAACAATCATAATGAAATTTTTGTTGGCAAAAGAATCGACAATAACTCCGATGCTTGGCAAATGCCACAAGGCGGGATTGATAATAATGAAAATGAAGATTTAGCAGTTTTTCGTGAAATCAATGAAGAAACAAGCATATCGCCAGATAAATTAGAAATAATTAGCAAAAGTAACAATTATTTTTATTATAACTTACCTTATAATTTACAAAAAAAATTTTGGGGAGGAAAATATCTGGGCCAAAAACAAAGATGGTATTTATTAAAATTTACTGGACAAAATCAAGATATTAATGTTGCAACCGATGATCCAGAATTTTCTGATTGGAAGTGGGTCTCTCGCGACAATATTATTGATTCGATTGTTGAGTTTAAAAGAGAAATGTATCAGCAAATATTTAATGAATTTTCAATATATTTATAAGTAATGGAAGCAACTTTTTATCAGGTAGAAAATTTAGACTCATCATCACTTGCGCCACTTTTGTTCAAAATTCTTGAACAAAAAAAGAAGGTCCTAATCTATTGCCAAAATGACGAACTAATAAAACAATTAGATAATTCATTGTGGAGTTATGGTCGCAATAAATTTTTACCCCATATTACAATTTTTGATAAAAATTTTGATATGATACGCCAACCAATTATTTTAAGCAATCAAGAATTAAATTCTAATAATGCTGATTATTTAATTTTGCTTGATCTTGCTTCTGAAAAATTTATTCAAAATTTCTCGCGAATTTTTTGCTTTTATTCCAATATTGAGAGTCAAAAATATCTTAATTTTGAACAGAATTTGAGCAAAATTAAATATAACATTCAATCCTATATCAAAGATGGCAATAAATGGATCGCAAGATAATAACAAAAAAATAAAAATTGCTATCTTAATTTCTGGTCGTGGTAGCAACATGAAAGCAATAATTGAAGCTTGCGAAGATCAAAATTTTCCCGCCAAAGTAGTTTTAGTTTTATCAAACAAAGATAATGCCGAAGGTCTAGAATTTGCAAAAACCAAACAAATTCCTACAGCTGTAATAAAACACCAAGATTTTAAGCAAAATACAGATCCAAGAACTGCTTTTGATATAGCAATGGATCAAGAAATTAGTAAATACGGTGCCGAGTTAATTTGTCTTGCTGGATTTATGCGTCTTTTATCATCTTATTTTGTTAAAAAATGGCAAAATCGTTTAATCAACATTCATCCATCTTTACTACCAGATTTTAAAGGTGCTAATGCTGTAGCAGATGCTTTAAAAGCCAAAGCAAACTGTAGCGGTTGTACAGTTCATTATGTAGTCGAAGAAATGGATTCTGGTCCAATTATTGAACAAGCAAGAGTCAAGATAAAAGAAGATGATAATTTAGAAGATTTAAGTAATAGAATTTTAAAATTCGAGCATAAAATATATCCACAAGCTATAAAAAAAATTTGTCAAAATTTAATCAACAATGACCATTCTTAAGCTAGTTACTTCACCTGATCCACTTTTAAAAAAAATATCATCAAAAGTAGAAAAGATTGATGATAAAACTCAAGAGCTTATGAAAAACATGCTAGAAACCATGTACCAAGAACAAGGAATTGGTCTAGCCGCAGTCCAAATCGGGGTTCTAAAAAAAATAATTGTTATTGATGTTGATTATAAATTAGAAATAAATCACGAAGAAAAAGGCTCAAAATACAAAATTTTAAATCAAAATCCACGCTTTTTGGTAAATGCTGAAATTATTAATCAGTCAACACAAAATTCAAACTATAAAGAAGGCTGTTTATCATTTCCTGGAGCAAGTTCCGATGTTTCTCGCCCAAAAGAAGTGGAAGTTAGATATCTTGATTTGAATGGTAAACAACATACCGAAAAAATGTCTGGCCTTTTAGCAACTTGCGTTCAACATGAAGTTGACCATACTAATGGCATAACTTTTGTTGATCATATCTCAAAATTAAAAAGGGATATGATTCTAAAAAAAATGGCCAAGCGCAAAAAGGATTCTACGCGCTCAAATAAAGATTTTAATGTTTTATAAATTAAATCATGAGACATTTTCGCTACAAAGCAATTGATAATGAAGGTAACTATAAAACAGGTAAAATTACCGCAAATAGCGTAGCTGACTTGTTTGCTATGATTAAGGAAAATGATTTAGAGCTAATTAATTATAAGCAAGAAACTGAAATGGGTTTAAGCTTATTTAAAAAAGTTAGTGACAAGGATTTGGTTTCAATCTTTGTTCACCTTGAGCAACTTGAAAGATCTGGTGTTTCAATTATTGATTCCGTAAACGACCTCAAAGAAACTTCAGAATCGTCCGCAATCAAAGATCTGGCGCAAGAAATTAGCGAATCCATTAAAAATGGCAGCCTATTCTCACAAACAATCTCCAAATATCCTGATATTTTTAAACCTATATATGTTGGTCTGATTGATATGGGTGAAAAAACTGGTAACTTGGCAGACTCCTTCAAAAGTATTGTTGAGGATATTAAGTGGAACATGGAAATTAAACGCAAAACTTCAAAAGCTCTAGTTGGTCCAATTTTTGGCATTTTAATCATGTTTGGCGTATTAGCTATTATGACTACCGTTGTTATTCCAAAAGTTACTGGCTTCTTAACATCCCAAAATATGCAATTGCCAGCAACTACCACCTCTCTTATAGCTTTCTCAGACTTTTTTAAAAGCTACTGGTACATAATCTTATTTGGTATACCTTTTACAATGATTGTATCAAAAATAATATCAAAATCCTCTGAAGAATTAGGAATAAAAATTGATAATCTTAAACTAAAAATCCCTATTTTTGGCCCGATTATTAAGAAAATTGAATCCGCTAAATTTTGTCAATTTTTTTCAATGACTTTTAAAAGTGGTCTTGGCGTTATTGAATGCTTGGAGCTTTCTTCTGAGCTTATAAAAAATAAAGCAATCAAACATAGTATTTCCAAAATTGAAACCAACGTATCTGACGGACTTTCTCTAGGAGACTCAATTGCCAAAGCTAAATATTTTCCTAATTTGGTGGTTAGAATGTTTAAAATTGGCGAAGAAAGTGGTAATATGGAAAATGCTTTAACCAATATTAAATTCTTTTATGATCGAGAAATTAACGACTCAATCGAAAGAATTACCGGATTGATTCAGCCAATGCTAACTTTGATAATGGGAGCTATGATTGCCTGGATCGCTGTTGCAGTATTTGGTCCAGTATATTCTTCGTTCTCAAATTTAAAATAATGCAAGGTCATTGTTTTTTTGTTGCTGGTATTGGAACTAACATCGGCAAAACTCATTTTATCATCAATTCATGCAAGGATGATAAAAATTATTTTGCCATAAAACCAATAATAAGTGGCTTTAAAAATAATGATCTAAACTCAGATTCTGCCTTAATTCTTAACTCTTTACAGCTCGAAATTAATCAACAAAATCTAGATATGATTAGCCCTTGGCGCTTTGAATTAGGAGCCTCACCTCATATAGCTTCAAAACAAGAAATAGATTTTGATAAAGTGGTAAATTTTTGTCAAAATCATATCAAAAAGTCCTTAAAACTAAATAAAAAACTACTGATAGAATCAGCCGGCGGAATTATGACGCCAATAAATAAAAACAAAACTTTCCTTGATCTTGCTCAAGAATTATCATTGCCTATAATTTTAGTTACAGCTAATTTTCTAGGTTCAATTAGCCAAACTTTATGTTGTATAGAGGCGATTAAAACAAGAAAACTAGAAATTATCAAAATTATAGTTAATAAAAATCCAAATTCTCAAAATGAGGATTCAAAAATATCTGACTCTGATTTTTATAATTATATAACTAACTACTTGATTAGTTAACTAGCGATAAAATAAAATCATTTTTAATTTTTTAATTTATCAATTTTCTAAATGACAAATATCATAAATTTTGGTGGCGGCTCAAATTCTGGAAACAACGATCCAAAGATTTCAATTCCCTTAGAAGAAATAGAAATTCAACAAGAAAAAGATAAAGAAGATTGGTCTTATAAAGCATCTGTACTCTGCGAGGCCTTACCATATATGAAAAAATTCTCCGGAGAAACTTTTGTCATTAAATTTGGCGGTAGTGCCATGGGGCAGAATGACAATTTAAAAAATTTTGCTCGAAATGTTGTACTACTCAAGCAAGTAGGTATAAATCCAATAATTGTTCATGGTGGTGGACCGCAAATTGGTGAAATGCTTAATCGCTTGAATATTCAATCATCTTTTATTGATGGCTTAAGAGTTACCGACGCCGATACAGTAAGCGTAGTCGAAATGGTTTTAGCCGGTTCAATTAATAAAATGATAGTCAATGAAATAAACAAAGCAGGCGGCAAAGCAATTGGCATTAGCGGTAAAGACGCCAATTTAATTCGCGCCAAAAAAATTACTCGTACCCAAAAAGACCCGGATTCAAATATTGAAAAAATTCTTAACTTAGGCTATGTTGGTGAACCATATGCAATAGATCCGGAAGTTTTTAACGTCTTTGAAGAATCTGATATGATTCCAGTTGTTGCCCCAATTGGCATTGGTGATAATGGCGAAACTTTTAACATTAATGCTGATACTGTAGCTGGCAGTCTGGCTGCAGCAATTCAGGCCTCAAAATTGATCATTTTATCAGATATTGATGGCGTAATGCTTCCTAATGGCGAGTTAGTTAGCCATTTAAATATTGCTACCGCCTTAAAAATGATTGAAGATGGGGTTATTAAAGGTGGTATGATTCCAAAAATTGAAACTTGTATCAAATCTCTTGAAATGGGAGTTGGCGTTGCCCACATCTTAAATGGTGGCACTGATAATATTTTATTGATGGAAATTTTTACTGAAAGTGGCGCTGGAACTATGATAGTATGAAGTTAAAATTAATGATGCTAATTTTTTATTAAATGATTAAGACCCCTGCAAATCAACAAATTTTGAGGAATTTTTGAGGGAGATTTGATCAGATTAATTGATTAATAATCAATTAATCCATCAAATCGGCAATTATTTTTTAAATTTTAGCGTATCAAGATATACGTGAATTTAAAAAATTAAAA
>Ga0222719_10002654_pt1 | contig 16234 bp, 29 predicted proteins | sample C33_34DmetaG_FD_165039 | JGI IMG/M metagenome (GOLD analysis project Ga0222719, IMG submission 165039) | Estuarine water microbial communities from San Francisco Bay, California, United States - C33_34D | ecosystem: Environmental > Aquatic > Marine > Unclassified | place: USA: California... | reverse complement strand
TGGCATACGTAATGACTTAGCATAACTAATTAGCTTCTCAGCCTGTTTAGGTGTAAAACATCCAGTCATAATCATCTTCTCAATATTCTTACGATAGTGGCGATGGAAAGGGAATGGTTTAGGTTTAATGTCAGGTAAGTCACCTAAGTCATAGTTGATGGCCATCATCATAGGAGACGGTTGATCGAACTTCAACATCATTTCCATAACCTTTTCCCAATTGATAGTTTTAGCAATCTTAGCTAAATCTTTAACATCCCTGATATCAAAACGTCCTACAGGTTCCTTAAACATTACTCACTCCTACACTTACCACATACCGCTGAGCAAAACTTCAACGGCTCATTACTATAATGAGATTCTTCTATCATATTAAAATACTCCCAATCAAATAATTCGTCAAGCGAATTATTATTTAAATTTGGATAACTATAGATTTTATCATTAAAATCATCAATCATTTCTTTCAATACTGGATCATTAGGTGTCTTCCATAACGCTGGATCTAATACACAACAAGGTGAGATGAAACCGTTAGCTGAAACAAACAGCTGATTTGTCCACTTAGAAAAACAATCAATATAATCTGGTTTTGGAAATTCTCTTTGTTGCATATGAATTTCAGTTATAAACTTACTGGGCTCTGATGGACGAATATAATCAACAACATTACCTTTCGTGTCATGAACCTCATACTTATCTTCATGAAATCTTTCTGTGTGCTTGAGTTCGAAATGTTTGAATCCAAGGCTTTGTGCCTTTTGTCGGCATGCATTTACTTGGTCAGCATTATGTTCAAAAGCCAACATATCCCATTGAGCACGACCGCCATTACGGATAAATGTGGTAGCATTCTCAATCACTTTATCATAATCTGTATTGATACGATATTTTTCATGTGTACCACGAAGTCCATCTAAAGCAAAAACAACGTATACATCTAGCTCGGCCATCTTCTTCCAAAACCTACTAGACCTAGCACTGCCATTTGTAAATAGTTTAACTTCAGCATCTGATGTTGATTTGAAGTATTCGATAATGGATTCAAGCTCTTTATTCAGAACCGGCTCGCCATGATTACCACACAAGATAAAACTATCTAACTGCGAAAGAAAATCTTTGTCAAACCAATATTGAAAATCAATTAGAGATACGTCTTGTTTAACTAAATCAGGATGAATCAAACCACCATGAGGTCTTCTAGGGCACATTACACATCTAGCTTGACATCTTGTAGTTGGTTCTAACTGTAACTCTCTTATGTCTTGCTTAACGTACATACTTGTTTCCATCGAGCTTCGACATCGTTATACTTTTTATCATACAATGTCGACCAAGATTTAGTTAATGTATGATACATCATAACACCTCTGTCTGACAAACCAAAAGTAGTCGTACCGTAAACAATTTTTTCTTCGATACGTTTTTCATCAAACTTAACTGGTTTAGGTACTGGATATTTTCTAGCCACGGATAGACCTCATACGATTCTTTGCTTCTAACCATTTAGCTTCTGTCAATGGCTTGCGCGCATCACCAAATGCTAACTTATGTTTCTTAAACTCAGCCTTCAATGCTTCTGCTACATCTCGACCCATAAACTGACTAACAAGTTTCAGTAGACATTGACGGAATGAACGACCGTGATGCATGTGGCCAGCTTCATGAGCTAGTTCATGTAGTATAACATATTTTTCCATATAGCCAGGTTTGATCTTAATGTAGCCACCCCAAGCTGTAGCAGCAACCCCACCTGACTGATCTTTCATTGCAACTAAGGTTACATTGCTACGACGGTTGCTACGAACCTTTTGCCATGTTTTCGATTTAGTGATCCGATCAACATATTTTTGAGCTTGACTTATATTATCGAATGAAGTATTTTTATTTTTCATCATCTTTGCAATAGCCCATTCGGACTTATACACTTTACCCATCTCAGAGTCTTTACCATAAGCACCCTTATTCTGGCTACGTTTATGACGTCTCAAATATTCACGGTATTCAGAATTTTTCATAAATTACCTCTCTCTTCACTATATACTTATTATCACCCAAACTTATTAAAAAGTCAACTGTTGATTTTTATTACGAAATAGAAGAAGTTAAGACATGGTCAAAAAGAAACGTAAAATGACAGAAGAGCAAAGAGCGGCAGCTATCGAAAGATTAGCTAAGGCTCGCGAGAAGAGGATGGCAAATGCTGGTCCTCCTCAAAATGTTCACCCTGATGTATTCGCTAAACCAGATGACGATAAGTTCAGCTTGAAGAACGTACGTCAATGGATTAAGAATACAAAAGAACAAATTCCAGGTGCCAGACAGTCTATCAGACTGAAGCAGAAGGGTGCGGAAGCACACCTAGCTAGTTTACAGGGTTATGTAAGACACTGTGAATGGTATATAAGAACCGGTGATTGGATTGATGATTTTTATGGTGATAACCAACAGCATAAGATTAGATGGAAAACAACTGTGCCAGCATATGACAAAGATGGTTGTGAGAAGACATAAATAGGGATATGGATAATGTTATTCCCTTCCCAAAGGTAAAGCATCAAGATGCTCCACCTCAAAATGATGATGAAATGCGTGAGCAGATTTTACGTAACAAGAAAAGGTACGTGAATCAAATTGTTGAACACTATACAAATCAGTTAGCAATGAAGTTCGCACAGCACGGTTTCGACCTACAGGATGAAGATTTTCTGAAAGACTTTAGTTTTTCTGTTGAATCAATTCGCTCAGGGTTGTATCGTATACTAGGAATAAATCATCCTTTCCAAGAACTAATGGATGATACAATTGAAATGTTAGAAAGTCTAGAACAGGAAAGCCTAGACTTAGAGGATTCAGAGTACGACGAGGACCCTGAACTATTTTAAATTATGATTTTGGTAGACTTTAACCAAATTGTTATTGCTAACTTAGTTAAAGCAATTAACCCTAAAGATCCAGAAATTGATGAAGATCTTGTTCGCCATATGGTATTGAACAGTTTACGTTTACATAGACGTAACTTTACAGATGAATATGGTGAGCTTGTTATCTGTTGTGACGATAAAAATAATTGGCGGAAAGAAATCTTTCCTCTTTACAAAGCTAATCGTAAAAAAGATAGAGGCGCAAGTACTTTTGACTGGCCGGCTATCTTTAAAGTATTGGATCAGATCAAACAAGAACTACGGGACTACTTTCCTTACAAAGTGGTTCAGATTGAACGAGCTGAGGCTGATGATGTAATTGCTACTCTATGTCATGAGTTTGGTTACCTTGGTATTGCACCAGAGAGTGCTGATCAGATTCTTATTCTTTCATCAGATAAAGACTTTGGACAACTTCAAAAGTATGCTAATGTATCTCAATATAGTCCTGTAGGTAAGAAATTTATCCGCGTAAGTAATCCTGCTCAATTCTTAAACGAGCATATCATTAAAGGTGATAGAGGAGATGGTATTCCTAACTTCTTATCAGATGATGATGTATTTGTTGCAGGTAAACGTAGTAAGCCCATCCGACACACTAAACTTACTGAATGGTCTATACAGGATCCAAAGGATTACTGTAGTGAGTCAATGTTGAGAGGATGGCAACGAAACAAAGTTTTGATTGATTTAGATTTTATTCCTGAAGATATCAGAACAAGTGTTATAAATGAATACGAAGGACAAAATCCAGAACGGTCTAAACTGTTCAACTATTTTGTTAAGAAACGATTGAAGAATTTAATGGAACACATAGGTGATTTTTAATGGCTACTAATTATTCAAAATTAGGTATTGCAGAATTTCTCAGAGAAGCTAGTAAACAAGATGGGCGCAATGCTCGTATTGATTTCTTGAGAGACAATGCAACTCCCGCACTCAAAACTATTCTTGGTTACACATACGATCCAAATATCGAGTGGCTGTTACCAGAAGGTGACCCTCCTTATAAAGCAGCAGATAAAGCTGAAGACTTACAGCATGTGCTAAAAGCATCGCTTCGTAAGTTGAACATCTTTGTCAATCATAATGATTATCTGAATGTTAAACCTCTCAAGCGTGAGACTATCTTTATCGAGCTTCTTGAATCCGTTGATCCAGATGATGCTAAGCTATTGTTACTTATGAAAGAACGTAACCTTACGTCCAAGTTCAAAGGTATTACGAAGCATGCTGTGCAACAAGCCTTCCCAGGTATTAGTTCACATTGGTGAAAGCGTGACCTGCGAAACTTATTTAAGAAGAAACCTGTAAGACAAGAGGACTGGCATTTGCCAGATTGGTGGTATGACTGAAAGAGCATTTGTAATTGGAAATGGCAAGTCTCGTAGAAACTTCCAGCTGAAGTATCTTAAAGGTAAGGGGACTGTGTTTGGTTGCAATGCTCTTTACAGAGATACCTTTATCAAGAATAACTGGGACCTTCCAGATTACCTTGTTGCTATTGATCCAAATATTATTACTGAGATTGAAAGCAGTTCATTCCCTTCCCAGCGTTTCATTGTTCCTCCTCAAGAAGAACAGTTCGAGCCAGTTGACTATCACCTAGAGTTATCTGGTATTGATAAGCGCGGGCTAATGTTAAACAATCCTGGATTGATGGAGCAGATTCAAACACCACGATCCAATGCTGGCATGAATGCAATGGCTGAGGCTATCAAGAAAGGTGCTAAGCAAATCTTCTTACTTGGCTTTGACTTTATCCTTGCCACTGATGAATCGACTACAAATATGTATGCAGGCTCGAACGCTTATGGTCCAGAGACTGCAGCAGGACATTCTGATAGTGTAAACCGTACAAAGTACATGAATTGGTTTACTGCAAAGAATCCGGATGTATCGTTTGTTTTTGTAATGGAAGATAAAAAAGAACCTCTAAGATTAAATCCACTTACGTCGAATAATCTTAGAGGTATGTTCTATGAAGAGTTTCAGAAAGAAGTTCTAGAGTTTCCAAAACAGGAAATGCCTAAGGCTTCATTTGAGAAAGAAGATAGAGAGTTACTTCCACATCAGAAGTAATTAGTAGTTTTTATCAACTACACTGACCGTCCATCCAGCACTACTAAAACCATTAGCAACTTTCTGGCCAGAGTTTACTGAGCCTGATCCAAACTCTGTGGTATTTGCAAAGTATGCAATTGGATCCTTAATAAACAACCTTACAGACTCATAATTATCTACGATATATTGATTGAACACTAGGTTTGTTTGGTGTCCTGAACCATTAGCTAATAATGTTGGTGTAGCGGTAATACTACCGTTCGCTGTGCCGTTTGAAATAAGCTGGGCTACAGAAGTAGTAGGTGCCAAATTCATCATGTCTGTATATTGTTGAAGACGTGATTCATCGACTGATGAAAATGTTGATCCGTTTTTAGTGTAGCTTAGTGTGATCCATTTAGCCATTATAGTTGCCTCAGTAGGTTTTCCCATTCTTGGACACGAATGTCCCAATTGTAAACATAGTCAGTCCAGTTCTTCTGGACATTTGCTTTATTAGTATTTATAAACGATTCGTGGTTATCTACAGCCTGTTTAAGAGCTCCAGCAAACATATTTGCATGGAATTGTTTATTCTCAACATAACCATACATAGTAGCAAAACCACCGGTTGTTTCGGGCAAGGCACCTAGTGATGAGGTAACTACCTGGCAACCAGCAGACATCGCTTCTATGGCCGCTATACACGATGTTTCGACCCATGTAGATGGATAAGCAAAGATATGTGATTCCTTCAACGCTTGTCTAATGTCAGCATTCGGAACAGCACCATGATTAGTCATATGTGGGTGTGCATCAATCTTATCGAACAATGTCTTATACTCTTCATCCCGTTGTGGCCATCCATATACTTTGAATGAGCTGTAAACATTAAGATGAACCTTATCACCCCATTCAGCTGAAAGAGCTTCATACGCAGCCACTAGAATGTCAAGCCCACGATGTGGTGTAGTATGATAGATAAGATTAATTCTATCTGTTGGTTTGGCATGTTCTTCAATTGGGTCAATAGCATTCTTCAATACAAGACCCTCTTGGTAAGGGATACCTAAACCTTGACAGAATGAATGTTGTTGTGTATGAGATACAAATACAAGTTTACGGAACCTCTCGCGAGATTGCTCTGACTTCAAATGCTCTGCCTGTGGATCGTTCCAAAGGTCATGTAACCACAATACCCTAGGACGTCCATCAAACATAGATTCATCGACACGAGATGCAACCACTTGGAACATATCTCTAATGTCTTCTGGCAGCCTATCATATAGAGTATCCATCATTTGTTCAGTGCCACCCTTAGAGTTGACTGCCATAGGATGTTTAGGCCAACCCTTGAGGTCTGACCATTGATCTTTCAATGAGAATCCTTTTTGCCCATCAGCTTGGCCGAGGGTAGTCTTCTCCATTGGATTAGTTTTATTATCTGTGAAAATTAAATTAGTCATCAATTACAAATACCAAATGTTCTCTTGTTTGTTTACCAAAATTGGCAGCAGTATGTATTTGTGTTGTATCTAAAACATACGAACTACCAGGCTCTTCCATTTTATAATTATACAGGTCCCCATCAAAAAAGACAACATGAGGATTAGTTTTTAATACAATATGTAATCTCTTTGTTGGATCACTGTGCAGTGAGTAACACTTACCTGGAAGCATCCTCATCATTCTCACTCTACCAATCTTATAATGTTTCGATACTTCTTGGTACACATCCCAAAGATAAGTATTTCGAAATAGAGGTATAATCCTATTCCAATCAAACTCATTACTATTAGGTGGTAATGGTCCAACCCCATCTAGTAGATACTCTGACCCTCCACCAGATGGCAAATGTCTTGTTGTTAACATTATCTGATCGTTGTCATGATAATGATCTACACATTCAAGTGCTGCCAATATCTTATCGGCATCAAATTGCATATCAAGTTTACGTACAAACAAAATCTAATGTCCAATTGTCTAATCTATGTATTGTACCATACTGTTCAAGTACTTCAGGCTTATACCATGCCAAGAAATGTTGGCACTTACTAGCTTCTATACTTAGCTTATTGTCTTGAAGATATTGAACTTCTAGATCAAAAACCAACTGATCACAAGAACCATAATGATTAACTCTGGCATCGTAAAAATACTTTTTGCACATCTCATTATCCTGGAGACAAAAGCTATGTACTTGTCTCTTGGAATGTTTTTCAAAAACTTCATATGCTTTCCTCCAATGTAGATGAGGCATATGTGTGAAGACACTATTGCTAAAGATTATATCATAATCCTTATCGAGTCTGGGAACATGCATATTACCATCAGAATTATAACACGGACTCCATAGATCTTCCAATAGCCATGTTGCATCCGGATACTCTTCGACATTCTCTAACACCAAAATATCATCGACGTCCAGACCGGTATAATCTTCAGGCCTAATATCACCCGACCTAAGAAGCAATCCGTTACCACAACCATAGTCAAGTATTTTCATACCTGGCTTATATTGAATCAGATCTTCAACTCTACCATATAGATCATGCTCAGGATACTTAGGAATAGCTGAGTTTTTTGAACTTGTATTCATCGAAGAATTCTCTATGTTTTTTAGTAAAATTATTTTTTGTCCAGTCAGGATCTGAAAAACTTGTTAATGTATTTAATGTGCCATTTCCAATTTGATCAGCACTCCAACCTAACAACTTATATAGATGATGTGACCAAATACATGGTCCATACCATTCGAATGCATCGTTTCCATAGAACTCATTAACAAGTTTATTAGCCTCGTAAAAATTCATATCATCATGTGCCCAGAAATGATGTTCGGGACTCTCGAAGTATGCTTTATATCTTTCTGCCGCTGGTCCAAAGTCTCTTTTATAATCAATACTAGCATCATCGGGATGCATCTCATAAAAAAGGTTTGATTGCTTCCATGTCTTATCAAAGTCTGAATAGTTATTAGACAAGTACTTGTCATCAGCATTTGCTAAGTACAACGGGAACAATGTTACATGATAACCTTTTACTTTATGTAGCCATTTGAATGTACTTCTAATAGATGCAGCATCCTCATAAGGTAATCCTACAATAAAACTAAGTGATGCATTATACTTTCCGAGATTCTTTCTAAAGTATTCTCTAACATCTAGTAGCCCTTGTTTGAGCTTATCCGGATTCATACCCTTTTTAATAAATTTACCAGCCTCGTGGTTAAATGTCTCAACACCATAGTAATGACCCCAATGCCCAATAGCAAGCATATCATCCCAGGTCTGTCTATTGTTAACCAACAAATCTGCTCTAACAAAACCAGTCATGTCTACAGTAAATGGTAATCTCTGAACCATCTTTGCAATCTCACTGAGATTGTTAGGGTTGGCATTAAAGGTTTCATCAGCTGTCGTATAGTGAGAGATACCCCAATTATCAAAGTTCTGCTGCATCTCTCTTTCAGCTATATCCATATCTCGTAGCGTTTTATCTTTAAAACCTAACACATTATATGAACAGAAGGAACATCTAAACTTACATCCTCTTGAGAATTCCATTGTAAGTACTTCGTGCTCTTTAAGAAAGTCACGTTTTTGATATTGCATAGTCATATCTTCGTGAGGAAAGGCTGGGTGTGATGTGTCACAGTTGACCCAGTTAATATGTCTTTCATATTTCTCTACGAAGATTTCCTGTAATCCAATTGAGCTTTCCTTACCCATCGTATGCTTCATCAACTCAGTAATACCATTCTCACCGTAACCGGTTAAGTGATAATCCGCGTTGATAAGTACAGTTGTAATTAAATTCTTGGAGCCACATACAATGACTACATCCGGATAGTTATCCTTCAACCATGCAATTGTTCTATTATATTTGGCGACTAGTATTGGTTCGGGTGGAAGGATTACACTTATACCGACGAACTTTGTATCGTTAGTAATACGAGATTCGAAAAATTCTTCAAGCTCTTCATCATCCCAACTAGGAAAGAAGTCAAGAACTTCCATGTCCCACCCATCAGAACGCATATGTGAAGAGATACGATATGCACCACCGGATCGTTTAACGGAAACGTTTCCAGCATTAATACTAACTTCTTCGTTAACAGAAACTAATGCAGATATTAAATTCTGCTCTAGTTGTCCTGCTATAACAATTCCGTGCATTCTTAACTCCACAAATTATAATTGCGGGGCTAACCGTTGGCCCCGCGCGAGTCTATTTGTGGCGACTAACCCAGGGAACGCTCCGACCAGGTCGCGTTTAATGTCATCCCGAGACGAATGGTGCTCCCACACGGACTTGAACCGCGGACCCCCTGATTACAAATCAGGTGCTCTACCAACTGAGCTATAGGAGCCTAAATCTGGTTTAAGAGTTCCAGGCGTTTTGGATTACCCGTATTACTTATAGGAAAAGTAAGACGATGGAGAACCCGTTTACGGAAAACATTCTCTTCTCTCAATTGACGTTTATGTAATGTCAATAGTTGATCAGAAAGAACAATATCACCTACCTGCCATTCGTGATGGTACATAAACTGCTCCTGAAATATATATTCCTTGAGATCTTCAAATAAGTCAACATCTTCTGTCTGCATCTGGCAATCATTATTAGGATAGAAGTATAAACCTTTAACCCCTGCAATGTTTTCTTGCTCGAGCCACATCTCATAAGGGGCTTGCCTATTAGCAAGATATGCCTTTTGAGCTTCAAACTCAATATCAGCCCAATTAAGAACATTGTAATAGTAAGAACAGTAGACATCTTCAATGCGTGTTTTCAATTCATCTGGCATCTTGTGTAATGCTAGAGAAGTGTTCAACCAACTTGTTACTGTGCCTTCTACTCCTTTGATCCCTTGAAGCGCGACGCCATCCGCTCTATCAGGACCATTGAGATTAGCATGCCAATCCAACCTACCGATACCAAAAATTCCCGTACTCTCACCATCACGCTTCTCTCCCGTAACTCTTTGGACGTTAGAAAATGGTTTATCATGTCTTCGTGGAGGGCCAATGTCGTTTCCTTCCTCATCCCAAATGCACTGCTGCCAGTTAGCAATTGGATTGATTGTTTGAATAAGTTGGGTAAAGTATAAGGGATCAGTTGGTTGCTGTCTAATAACAACGACCAAGTCTTGTTCTAGAATATGTTTGATGTCAGTGTAGGTGTCGGGTTGACTTATATCTATACCCGACACCTCAACTGCACCATTAGGTAATGGATTAACCTTCACGGCCACTCAGATAATTCAAGAGTGCTTGTGGGTCACTTGCAATGTATGGATCTTGATCGAAGTTATTCGAGAAACCTGGCTCCATGAATATCTCTTCAATAATACCATCATTTACAATCATAGAATATCTCCATGAACGATAACCAAAACCTAGATTATCTTTGTCAACTAAAGTGCCCATCCAACGAGAAAAACGGCCGGAGCCATCTGGAATAGCTTTGACCTTTTTAATATCCAAAGCATCGAACCAAGCATTCATGACAAAGGAGTCATTGACAGATACACAATAAACATCATCGAGTCCATGTTTATCCGTAAACTCTTCATACTTTTCTTCGTACTTTGGAAGCTGTTGATTAGAACATGTAGGTGTAAACGCACCAGGTAATGCAAACACTACGACACGTTTATTTCTGAAAAGCTCTTCATCTTGAAGAACTGTCCATTCACCAAGTTCCCGAGCCTGGAAACCCAATCCACTAATTACATTATCACCACGACTTTTACTCATTACCTTTTCCTCCAATCATGAAACCACGAGCCACTGATTTATAATCTTGCCCCTTGTGGTAGTAATCTTTATATTTAACTTTAATAAATCTTTTGTTCGTTTCATTCTTATTAGGATTGGGAATTGTTACCCAACCAGTTGGCTGTCCTTTATGGAAAGCCTCAATACGACGTAGCTCTCTATCCATAGCACCGGTGTCTTTAGCTTTAAGTTTACGGACTGATTTACTTACGTTAGGTCTTTGACCTTTCGAGGTATATGTATCTTTAGCCATTATACTTTAAATCCTTCTTCATTTAAATACTCACGGAAGTAGTCTACAGTCATCTGCATACCCTCTTCCAACGTAACCATTTGCTTTGGATCCATATCGACATGTCGAAGTGTAGTCGTATCTGCTGTAACAACATCACCTACATTTTCACCTGGACGCATAGGTAAGTTTACAATCTTTGATTCGCTACCTGCAATATCGATTACAGCTTTAGCAACTTCCTGAACAGTGCTATTAACTTCTGGTCCACATTCTACAGCTTCGCCAAACACATTACCTTCTGATGCCTTCTCCATAGCAGTGACCAGAGCCTTAGCTACATCACCAACGTATACCATATCTGATACTTGAGAACCATCCCCATATACTTCTACATCAGCATTTGTCAAAGCACGGCAAACGAATGAAGGTGTAATCTTACGAACCTTACCAGGACCGAAAGGAGCTACAGCTAACTGACGAGGACCATATGCATTGACTGCACGAACAATATTCACCTTAGTGTTACGAAAGCGATTGAACATATCAATGAACCGTTCAATCATAGTCTTTGTGATTGAGTATGTGTTGTTCATCCAATGGTTGCCCACTGCAATATATACACCAGGCATGTCATACTGAGCAGCTGCTTCGAGAACATTTAATCCACCCATCAAGTTTGATAGAGCTGCTGGTCTAGGATTCTGAATAGTCTCCTGTGTACCTAATACAGCTGCAAGGTGTACGAATGCGTCTGCGTGTGCAAATGCTTCTGTTACTGCAACGTCATCCATTACATCACCAGTAAAGACTTCTACACCTTCAGGATATTCTGCTGGTAGACGTCTATGGTGATCAAAGATGACAGGTTTATGTCCACGGCTTTGTAATTCCTCAACGACATATCTTCCGATAAAGCCCATGCCGCCGGTTACTAAAACTTTCATTTAAGTTTTCCTTCGTTATAAAAATATTGCCAAAGTTTAGAATAGTTATTTCCTGCATAGATGTAATCGTCTGTCCATGGTAACTTCTTACCACCTCCAATATAATGAAGAACATAAGGCTCTTGGAGCATCTTTCTATCTTTAGCCATATCTAACCACGATACATCTGTATTCATTTCAAAAGGCAACTGCAGGAAGTTACCTCTCAGTATCCATCCAAGATAACTTTGGACAACGAATGCTCCGTCTGGAACATCTTTATCTAATGTAGCCTCAATGAACTTATTAGTCAACTGTTGTTCCATCCACGCTTTGTTATTGAACAACATCACACCCGATTGACAAGCAGGTGTCTCCCCAAGACCTAGGTCCTGGTCATAATCTCTACGAAGCAATTGCTTCTCTCGGTTCCAAGGGTTACCATTAACTGACATTGCAACAGGGTGACCATCAAAGTCAATATCCCATAAGAACGAGAAGTCTTGTAGTGCAACTGTGTCTGCATCCATCCACATCGAACGTCTATACTTCTCATGTGACATATCAGGGATTAGAACACGGTTGTACATTGATGGAATGCCGACATCAGATTTACCATTAGCCCAACCCTTGCCTCCAGGATTACGAGGAAGTGCTACATCATAGATAAGTTCAATGTCTGGATGTTCAAGTTCTTTGAACTCTGCTGGAGCACCTGTACAATAAACTTGAAAGTCAAAGTTCCAAGTCACATTCTCCTTCAAACTATTGAACAATGCAATCACACCTGGAATATGTGAGGGAGTGCAACCTGTTACAATATTATTTGCCATCAAGAGGACCTTTGTAGTGTTCGATGCCTGCTTCAGTTTTTAAGCGGGATCCATTCCACACATGACCCCGATCCATTTCATGAATCTTTGTATTGCCAACGAATGCCCAGTTCTCTAAATTGATACGTACTATATCAAAGATGTAACTATCATGCCACTCATTCTCGTTGAACATCTGAAGTCCTTTATACATTCCTGACATTGCATTCCAGAAGTAGTAATGAGCTTCATGATGTGTATCCCATAATAGGAAACCACATTCACTATGTGTATGGTTACGAGCAAGGTAAGCCATATAGTCACCTTCAGTCAGAAGTGACGGGAAGAAATCCTTATCAATCTTCTTTGTAGCTAACGTATCAGCATCAATCCAGATAAGGTATCGTGCCTTAGGTTGTTGGATAGCTTCGAACAAGGAATATACTTTATAAGCAAACCTTGTAGCATCCCACTTGAACATTAACTCAGCATCATACTTTTGACTATTACGAGACTCAGTAACTACACTCTTAACATTAGGATTAGCCATGTACTTGAATACATTGTAGTTAGTGAGATCGAATTCAATATAATTGATCTTCTCACCTTGTACCAAGTCATCAAAGTCATGACAGTCATCGATGTAGACATCCAGACAAGCATTATCAGGAAGATAACCATTCATGGATGTAATCATGTTCTTACCGAAGGCATGATACTGACCGATACTCATTGTAGTGACTAATTGATAATCTGCCATTTATTCTTTCCTACATAAGCATTAGTGTACGACATCGACAGCGCTAACACTGTCACAACTGCTAATAAGTTTTTCAACTACTTCACTCCAGTAATCTTTACCCCAGTCACTATTTGCTTGATCCATAGCTTTACGAGCAGCCTGGATACGCTTTAATGTAACCATGTCAATTAGTTTAGTATTGTCCATCATCAGGAATCCTTTGCAAAACAATCATACCAGTATGTGACTTATCATGATACACTTCTTCCCAATCTTCTGACCAAGCAGCCAAGAACTCACGTACAGCCATCTCAACTGTGTCAGGAGCCATAGGAGCAGAGCCCTTAGGGTAGTTCGTATCATGTATAACGATATAGTGATTAGCCTTATCGTGATGCAAAGCTAATTCTTTAGCTACATGGTCATGTTCATGAACAGTATCAATAAAGATTAAGTCACTCTTCCAGTCAATAGGAGTGTGTGAACTTTGTTCATGTAAATGCCATTTAGCTTGTGGATCTTTCAATCGACCAATCAATTGAATCTCACCTTGTTGCATTCGTTGGAATGTCGTATCGATTGAATGAAGCTCTTCGATATCTGTAGTAAAGAATGCCGTTGCAGACATACCTTGGTAAGTACCAAACTCCGTCACGGTCCGGACCTCAGGCTTGGATGCCAACTCTACAAGCATGTCTGTATACCAGCGGCCTGTATCATATGCATCCCAGCGAAGGTGCAGATCGTGGATGGTCTTATAGCGACCAATGTCACCCAAATTAACGGGCGTCATACAACTCTGCCTTGCCGTCCGCAAACTGAACCAGAACATCACCAGTGATGCCTTTGACAGTGCGGTAGTGTTGAACGTCACGTTCAGTGAAGTTTGTGATGCCAGCTTTCAGCCGCCACACATTCACTTCAAAATGTTTATCATCTTTTTTCATAACTTACTCCTTAGTTAATTGGCGAACCCGGTACGATTCGAACGTACGACCTACAGATTAGAAGTCTGTTGCTCTATCCAGCTGAGCTACGGGTCCATCTATTGGCTAGCTAGCCATTACATAAGCTGGACGAGATGCTTCGAACTCATCTAGCTCATTTAGAAATACGTTGATATCATTAATGGAAAGTTTGAAGAAGTCACCAGCAACTGTCTCCATATAGCTACGGACCCAAGCTGGCACTTCTGCATGCGATGTAAAATCAAATTTCTTCATAACTAAACTCCTCATAGTCTTAATATAGTATAAGAGACTAAAAAGGTCAACCAGTAATTAGATCTTTTTGTGGAACAATAAGTCCACTGAACTGTTGTTGATATTGTGTCTTCAGATCCGCACGAGGTTCAGCCATAAACTGAATGCGGTCTTTAGGGACTGTAATCTCTACACCATCTTCACAGTTCATTGAGAACGGGATGGCTTGGATACCTTGACCATTATATACCATTGTCAAACCATTTTTAAACTTTAACTCTGTATCGTTGTCTGTCATAATGTTAGCAACAACTTCTTCGCCAGTGTTAAACTTAATCAATTTAATAATCATAATCTATTCATTACTTTCTGTACGTGTGTTTCAGTATCCAGGATACGAACTTGGAATGTAGCTTCCGTAGTCTTATCTGAAGGATACCCGTTATCTGTAAGGAAAGAAATTAGATTGTTTCCATACAGGTTTGAATCGGTCTCTTTAGGAAACCCATATTGTTCCCCATCAGGGGTTATGTAAACTTTATACCTAGCCATCTGTAGGACTCTGTACACGTTGCATAGCTTCACTCATTGTTAACTTTGATGTCGCTGCGTTTTGCAATTTGATTGCTTTCTTACGTAGCTTACGTTGAATTGCTTTTTTGTTCTTATCCATACTTGTCTCCTGTTAATTTATTTATGATAGATATGTCATATACTTAGCACGGTACCATTCATAGAACTCTGGTCTAGCTCTTAGGAAATCTAATGTCTGTTCAATTGTCAAACGATCAGATTGTAATAGCTTAGCCCATGTATGAAAAGTCATAGGACCAAATGTTTCACTATTCATAGAAAAATTTCAACTTACCTGTGGACTTCCACTTAATTGCATTATAAGGTAGCCACATACTTTTAATGAATGGCAAATGTTTACGTACTGCCTTTGGACAGTATGGTAACCATCCGAGCCTTTTCCATAGCAACATACCTTTATGACATTCTATAATTGGACTTTGTTTCATAATTCATTCTCCTTTTTAATCATTACGCTTTATCTTCCACCAATGGCAATACATCATCCACAGTTCGTTTAATCATCTCATGAATAGCCCAACGAATCAGCTTCTCACGCACCTCTTCAGACAATTCAAAGGTTATTTGCGCACCACCATCTTCTAAGTCAATGATGTCTGTTACTTCGATTTCACTCATCATTTTTAACTCCTGCTTTCTTAGCATAATAATGACAGTCTTCATCTGTCCAGATGTTTTCATCCTTCACTGAGAATAGGAGAGCAAACAGCGCAACATAGCATAATAGACCGATAATCATTCCTCAACTTCCCATTCGATTTCATTCATTACAAGTTCTCCATATCAAATATTTGGCAGAGGACCAAGGAATTGAACCCTGTCTTACTGGGTTGGAACCAGCCGTGCTACCGTAACACTTGTCCTCTATAATATTGGTCGGGGCTATAAGATTCGAACTTATGACCCCCTGGTCCCAAACCAGGTGCGCTACCAGACTGCGCCAAGCCCCGATAATAAATGGCGGAGGGTGAGAGAT
>Ga0222719_10002653_pt1 | contig 16238 bp, 14 predicted proteins | sample C33_34DmetaG_FD_165039 | JGI IMG/M metagenome (GOLD analysis project Ga0222719, IMG submission 165039) | Estuarine water microbial communities from San Francisco Bay, California, United States - C33_34D | ecosystem: Environmental > Aquatic > Marine > Unclassified | place: USA: California... | reverse complement strand
GTCTAATTACAAATTCAAAACCACCAACATACGTGGGAAACAGTATGTAGAAGTAAATGAACGTATCAAGTTTTTTCGTCAGGAAGATCGATACAAAGACTGGACGATCATGTCTGACTTCACCCACCTGGATTCAGAACAGTGTGTGTGCAAGACAACCATCGCAGATGCTACTGGACGTGTTATTGCCACTGGACATGCACACGAAGTGCAGAGTGCATCTAACATCAACAAGACCAGCTACGTTGAGAATTGCGAAACCTCAGCGATTGGGCGAGCACTCGCTATGCTTGGAATCGGAATCGACACTTCTATTGCGTCAGCTAATGAAGTCCAAGATGCAATTGCAAAGCAAGAAGCAGACGACATTGACAAAAAGATCAAGCACGTACAAAAGACGTTTGACACCGAGGCTCCAGAGAACATAATGGACAAGGCTGTCGCTTACATTAAGTCTCAAACAGACAAGAAAAAGGCATTCAACAGCATCATGGCTAAATACGAAGCCTCGCTCACGGAAAAGCAAATCGCTGGCCTCAAGAAGTTTGTTAGATGAGTAATCGTAAGTGGAATGGTCAGACATGGTACAACCAACTTGACCAACGGCGTACCAATGAGAAGCTGTTCACAAGGTTTAGAGATCACTGCCTAACCGCAAAGCTCCCCAAGCATTGGGTGATCACGGAGGACGAAGGGAACCCTGAGTTTTCAGGGCTCTTCTTCGTCAGCCATGCTGATTCACCTGGGGAATTTGATTTAGCTGAGTTCTTTATCAACAGCAAGGGCAAACGATTTTGGTTGTCCGCCCGCCCGCCCGTAAAGTGGGCAGAAATTGAGACTTACGAATACACTTACGAAGACGGAACACCAGTTTATGATGAATATACCTGAAAAATTACAAGAACGATACGGCAAACCACACTTGTCGTACTCTTCTCTTAAGCAAGCCTTGGGGGACATGGCGCAGTTCGATCGATACATGAAAGGAGAGCTGAAGTATCAATCCGATGCGCTGGATTTTGGAACACTGTATGATATGCTATTGTTCGAGCGAGAAAAAGCGTTCAACACTTACATGGTAATATCTGAAAGTGAGATCATGTCACAGCTTTCTGATAAGGCTCGTAGCTCTAAAAAGCCATCCTTGACTTCTGAATACAAGGCTGTCCTATCATCCATGAGTGCAAGCGCTACCGAAGAAGGGAAGACTATTGTCTCTCATGATGATTGGCAGACGGCAAACGATATGATCGACAGACTAGCTACTTGCGGACTGATTGATTCACATCTTTCTGGTGAATATCAAGTAGAATTTCTTGACGAACTAAACGGAGTGTTACTTAAAGGATTCCTCGACTGTCTAGGTGATGGATTCATCAGCGACAGTAAGTCTGCACGGAGCGCAGAGAAGTTTCGATATTCTGTTCGTGATTTCTGCTACGACATCCAGGCGTACATATACACAAAGGTGTTCGGCATAAAACACTTCTATTGGGTTGTGCAGGAGAAAACTTATCCTTATCTTCCAGCCGTGGTAAAGTGCTCTGAAGAGACATTGTTTACTGGGGAGATGAAATTTAACGATGCCGTGACTAGAATCAGGACATTATTGAGAGAAGACTATAACCCAGAAAAAGACTACCTCGAATATGAAGTATGACGAAACAACAAAGCAAATCCTAGAGGCTTTAACTACTTTAGCCTTATTTATTTTAATCTTTATAATCATTTAATCATGAGTGATCAGAGCAAAAAGTACGAGAGTGTTCTCGTAGGTTGGGCAGATGAGCCCAGCTACAATGACAACGGTGATCTGATGGGATGGAGCTTCCGTCTCAAGGACAACGAGTTAAAAGATTGTCTTGACCAGTACGCTACTAAGCGTGACAATAGCGGTCAGGGCGGTAATGTTCGATTCCGTCTCTTCATGTCGAAGAACGGCAAAGCATGCTTGAGCGTGTGGGATCCGAACAGCGAAGCGGCGCAGGAGCGTCGAAACGAAACGGCTAAGAAGGAGGATACTGAGGCTATCCCGTTCTAGTATATGGTTTACAGGTTGGGTTAAGGGGTGTGGGCTTCGGTCCCACCCCTTTTCTTTCCCCTTTATCTTTACATCATGGGCAAACCCATTTATTACATGACTGGGAAAGCTACATTCATTAAGAACAAGCACCCACAGACAAGAGATGTGTGGATTGTCAGTACATACGATAATCCGAAGGATATCATGAAGTACGATAAGCACACTATGTACAGGCTTGATCAGGAGTTACTCACCCCTAAAGCCAATCAACGCACTATTATTATCGAAGAAATCGATAGCATTAAACAAGTAGGAACCACTGTAGATGTCAAAAAAGCACAGCGATAAACAAATAGGCGGACAGCATTATAAGCATATGAAGATTCAGCCAACTGAATTCATAGCCGTGAATGACATTCCTTTCATAGAGGGTAATGTTATTAAATATGTATGCAGACACGCACACAAGAACGGAAAAGAGGACGTACTGAAAGCCATCCATTATTTAAACCTATTAATTGAATACCAATATGAGAGTAACGATCTTCAAGAATCTCTACAAGCGGAACAAGAGCGATGCGCACACGATGCCAATATCTCAAGCCCTCAAGCGGATTCAGGAGGGGAATTCTGCAACAACGATTGAGGTAATTAGAGATGGAAATAAAGAATTCAAAACCAGCTTACCAATTGTACTTTTTAGTGGTGAGTTTTCGGGAAGGACTGATGATGCGCTTGAGAAACACAGCGGATTCATTGTTCTGGACTTCGACCACATTGATGTTGAGGCGTCCAAATCGACTCTATCCACGGATCCTTATGTCTATAGCTGTTGGGTATCTCCAAGTGGCGACGGACTTAAGGCGCTTGTTAAGATCACCCATCCAGAGAGACACAGGGATCACTTCCGTGCGCTCAAAAACTACTTCAACAAAGAGTACGGACTTGAATTAGATGAATCTGGAATAAATGAATCCAGGGCATGCTATGAGTCCTATGACCCAGACATTATTGTTAATGAGGACTCAGCGCCATTTGGTGCGTTCTCTACTGAAAGGAACGAGAACCAAGTAGCTGTCTCACAATCAAGGACTTACACAGATTACTTAAAGTTAAATCTAGCTACAAGAATGATCCGTCAGTGCGCTGATGGGGAGAAGCACAACACCCTGCTCAGGGCCTCTAGATTGTGTGGTGGGTACATCGCTGCTGGACGAATGGAGGAGGATGAGGTGATCCGTGTCCTCACTAGGGAGATAATGAAGCGAGATGTTGATGATGAGGATAGAGCTGTAAAAACGATTAGGGAGGCCATAGATCAAGGAAAAAGAGATCCGCTAAGAACAACCATAGATGACGAGAAGAAAGCTCAAAGAGAGCTACTTATAAACGATGGAGACATGTCTTTCATATCCTCTGACGATGAGGATTTTAGATGGATTGATGATTACGCAAACGGAAAAATACCTATTGGGCTTGATACTGGGGATCCAAACCTAGATAAATTCTTCAGGTACAAGAAGGAATTTACGATCGTAAATGGTCACAGTAATGTGGGTAAAACCACCATGGCGCTGTACCTCATGGTGAATGCTTCGATTAGACATGACTGGAATTGGGTTGTTTACTCGTCAGAGAATAGGACAGCCTCATTAAAGATGTCTTTAATCCAGTTTGCATTAAACAGAGGTGTATCATCTATGAACCACATGGAAAGAAAAAAAGCCTATGAGTGGGTGAGCAAGCACTTCACTGTCATAAGCAACAAACAGGTCTATAGCTACGCAGACATTATCATCTTCCTTGAGAAGATCATGAAACAACAGGAAGTGGACGCTGTATTCGTAGACCCATACAACAGCTTAAAGCTGGACATGGGGAATACATCTATCGGTGTACACGATTACCATTACGAGGCTGCATCGGAGTTCCTTACGTTCTCTACTGCAAACAACGTAGCCGTGTGGCTGAACATGCATGCTGTTACCGAAGCTCAACGACGTAAGGGTGATGACGGTTTACCCGTAGCCCCTTACGCAGAAGACACGGAGGGCGGTGGTAAGTTTGTTAACCGAGCCGATTGTTTCCTGACTATACACAGAAAGGTACAGCACCCAGATCCAAGTATGCGAAAAATTACTGAGCTTCATGTTCGTAAGGTCAGGGACGTAGAGACTGGGGGTGAACCAACCCCATTAGAGGACCCAATAAGATTTGAAATGAATCTGTCCAGGACAGCCTTTAGGGTATACAACACTCAAAAAGAATTGTTTCAAAGCGTTGATTTACAGGGTGGTGAACAGGACCACTTCGAGTTTCCAATTAACCACTCATTTTTAGAAAAATAAGCTGTAACTTGCCCATGTGAAGCGACGCTCAAAGGGAACAACGAAGCGTAAATCCGCCAAGAAACGAAACTTAGGTAAGTACAAGAGCGGTTTAGAAAAAACCTGTGCTGATCTTTTAGCTGAATCGGGGCTAAGTTTTACCTATGAATCAATAGAGTTCATTTTACTTGACAAATTCAGGTATGATGGCGTATATTTGAAATCGACGGCTAGAAAAAAGGATTTATCTGATAGATCAAATAAGGTGGTTTTACCGATTAAATACACTCCAGACTTCGTAGGACCAAACGGAGAGTGGATTATTGAGACCAAAGGGTACACTCCATCTCATCATGATTTCCCGATGAGGTGGAAGCTATTCCTTAAACACTTGATGGACTCAGGAGAACCAATCCCAGCCTTGTTTATTTGTAAAAACAAACACCAAATAGAGGAGGCTATAGTCAAACTAAAGGAACTAGGGTATGGTAAAAAGAGAACTAACAAAAAAAGATCTTAGTCGAAGCTACTCAATAGCGACTATAAGAATACATCAGTTGATCACTGAGTTTTACGAAGAGTTGCATGATTCAAAAGGAGAACCCAAGGAAAACCCAGGGGTAGTCGCCAACATGATATCTGGAATTAGAGTGTTGATCAATCACGAATTGGATTTAATTAAAGACGCATCTTATGAGTACTTCGAGGACAGACTTGACGACAAATCAAAACAGGAAAAAATACTCTTCAACAACGGGCAGGGTAGCTGAAGAAAGATTCAAGAGATGCGCTGATGCCCTTGGGTTTAGCGTGAAAAATAGTAGCCTCAGGGATGATCAGGATCTCCACATAGATTTTTGGTTATCAAAAGACGGAGAGGGAAGATGGGGTGTTGATGTTAAGGGCAACAACCTGCCAGATGAAGTTTGGTGTGAGTTCAAGAACGTAAGAGGGGACAAGGGTTGGGTGTATGGAGGGGCCTCTATAATAGCATTTGATATGCCAGAGGAGGGGGGATTTAGTGTGGTTGATCGGGTTGAACTCAAGGATTATTGTGAGGCAAACGTTCAGGATATTCTTGTAAGAAACAAGAAAAACGCCTATAAGAAAAAATATACAAGGGATGGTAGGGAAGATGTTATTACAAAGCTGTACTTGACAGATTTGAAATCACTCAACTCTTACAGGGTCTGGAAATACTTTACTAAATATAGCTTCAGGTAAAGCACCATAACAAACTGACTGCCAGTTCGTTAGGACAATCGTAAAGTCTTGCAACCCAACGAATCCGTCGTGATCTAAATCAGCTGGACCTTCATAGTATGTGCCCCATCTTGACAGTATTTGCATGAGATCTTCAACACCAACAACGAGGTCCCCGTCTACGTCACCAGCGCAATACGGCTCAGAAGAAGCCAACCCTGGTCTCCATGAATCTAGCATCGCATGCATCCTGGAGGTTTGCCCAGGGGTGAAGTCTGTCCTGCAAGAGTCAGGATAATAATCCATGTGATTGTTTGGTTCGTAATTGTATGCTCCAGGAGGGCATATAGGATTCTCACAGCTCCAGTTTAGTTTAGTTGGTGGTGTGTCGCAAACCCTATCATTCACCATAGAGCAGTCTGTTTCCTCTTCTCCGCAGTAATCTATACCCTGAAATACGTGGAATAAACCGCAGTAATGTCCAGCCTCATGGACAAGCGTTTTGTTGCCGTCACGCTCCTCCAAAAGATGATCGCCGTATCTACCAAAGCAATCGTTCCTGACGTAGATTCCATCGGCTAAATTGCTCTCCATGTAATACAAGAATGCAAACCCCAGTATATTCCCGCACATGTTAGGATAGACATGGATATTCATGTACTCCTCGGTATCCCATTGTAGCGGTTCGATATACTCCTCCATCAGAGAGTAATTCCAAGGGAAGCAGTTGTATATCGTGGAGCTATCTAAGAAGTGGTATTCTGTAGCTACATGGTTGAATGATATCTGAGAGGATATAAACTCCTCATTCAGGTGAATCATCGCATCGTCTATAATGTCTTGTGGGATGTACGTCCCGTCTGCTGTATCTGTGTAGTGGATATGAACAACAGAATAGATATTCTTCCATGAGATGTCTCTGTTCCATCCCATGATTCTTGGTTCTATCTCTTCTGGATCACCAAGAGAGAGACAGATGTTTTCCTGTGCTGCGATCATATTAAATGAAAGCAAACACAGAGCAAGATGTATTAATCTCATTGCATTTGATTCTTCGCAAGAAGAAGCTTAATCTCTTGAATGTCTTTTAGAAGCTGTTTTACATCAGCTTTGAACTCGGCGTTGTCATTCTCTAGAGCCTCCACTCTAGCCGAAAGCTTATTGTAATCCGCATGAAATTTCACCCAGCCACCCACAAGCGTGATCGCAAGCATTAAGAATTCAAAATGACTAAGATGATCCATCATCGCTTTTTAGTCTTCTCTACGGTGCGCCCAGCGAAATACGCGCCAAACACAGTCAGCATTAAGATTTCTAACAAAGATACGTAACTCTCCTTGACGTTAAATGGCTGATTATCAAGTGAGTCGAATACAACCAACCCTACAAAAACGCCAATCAAAACAATAAGCATAACTGGACGAATGGTTTTGGCGAGCTTCACGTCACCACTCATATCTGCTTTCCATCGCTCGGTTACATTGTTCTGAAAAGCAATTTCTGCATCTACTTTAGCCTTGGCTTCAGCTGGATCAATGTCTGGCTCTCTGTCGAGCAGGTTCTTAACCACGCCTAGGCCTCCTTTGTCTGGAAGCAAATCACCCACCGTGTCTAAAATACCTGGGGCTTTCTCCTTGAGCCACGCTCCCAGCTTTGTGTCTTTGATTTTTTCGCTCATCTCTTTTTTAGTTTAAGACCTTTTTTAGCCTTTTTAATAGTTTTAATCTTGCCTCCAAGCAAGAGTTTTTCAACGAATGGAATCGGGAACCTCAACATAATTGGAGCTGTTTCACCCTCAGGCATATGCTTTCCGATGTCGTGCATCTCTACCTGAGATGGAGGGAGTCCCCTTCTTGCCAGCTCTGGATCGATATATTTTTCCTTCACTTCCATAAGCAGCTTGTTAGCCTCGTCCATGGATTCAAAGCCATTAGGCCCAATGTAAGCTCTTGATGTACCATAATGCGTAAGAAAGCCATCTGTAGCAATCCTAGATGTAAGCTCCTCTGGAATCTTAAAGAAGTTTGTAAACTGTCCCATTGCATTTAGCGGTTGAAACTTCATTGCTTCGTGCGATGGAACCTTATCAAGTATTTTTGTCCCCTGCTTTTTTCCTCCTTCAGTCAGATACTTCGTCCCTTTTTCTAACTGCCTTAAGAATATAGGATATGAGTCTGTGCTGAGAGAGCCAGGATCCACAATGTCGCCAGACGGAACCTGATCCATCATTTTTGTCATCATAGAGTAAACGTCTCTAGGCATTACTTCTCCAGAGGTCTTGCCTGAACCCATATCGACATTCATTGTATTGACATAAGAATCTGGATAAGCTTGGACCCAAGAATCTGGGGCTTTGCCTTCAAGTGGAGATGTTGTTAAATCTATATAGTCACCAGTAGTCGGATGCTCATATGAGATCAGTCTATTTCCGTCTTTAGAAGATTCAAACTTTTTAAATCCTGCTATTTCATTAGGAAGATTGCTCGCAATCGAAGGGTCTTCAAACCTCATCAAAAGATTAGGGCTGTTGGGGGGAGGAACGTCTTCAGAAAGAGCGAACATAATGTCAGTCAAATTCTTTTTTTCTTCTGAATTCAGATCAAAGCCAGAGTATGGATCCTCAGCTATATCTAAAAGATTTGATATTTCGTCTGACGCGGCCTCTCTTTCAGCCCTGCTGTAGTTAGCAAATACAGGGCTCATAACATCATTGAGATCAATGTCGGTCCCTGCCATTCTGCTCTCATCAATTGTATTGGCTATGTCTTGTACGACTCTGTTATCGACAGACTCTCCGAACGTTCTCATCATGCTGGCGTTGCCAGGCAAAAATGCCATTCCCACTGCGGCAGCACTAAGCCCAGCACCAAGGCCTACTTTCTTTAGGTCTCTTTCGGTGATGCCCTCACCAATAGTTTGAACGCCCTCTCCCATAGCCATAAGATCGCCAACTGGTGTTAAGAACTCAACCACTGGGGATATACTTCTTGCGGCGCCAGACTCCATAGGATATTGAACCCCTGAGACTTCAGTGTAACGCTGTCCTACTTGAGGTTCACCCTCTGTTTCTTTTAGGAATTTTCGATATTCTTCAACGGCAGGAGCCAAAGACTGATCGAAAATCACGTCCTCCCCGCGATCCAAAGCGGCAGCTATTCTGCGCAACTCTTCTTCATTATTCATTCTCGTTAATGAAGGAGCCCAGTATTGAGGCGCCAGCTTAGGCGAAGCAACTGACGTTCCAACAAAAGAACTGCTAGAACTCTTTACGGGATCACCATTGTGTATCCCTCCATGATTGTATTTTCTTTTTAACCTCATATCTATCTATTAGATGGGGTTACTGGGGGCATTATAAATTCTTCAACTAGAATACTCTCTGCTTTTTCCTGACTGATATTCAATTGACTCTTCATCATATCTATTAAATCCTCATAGTCAACACCCAGTCTAAGTGCCGCCATTACGTCCTCCCTGATTAAAGCCTCCCTAACTTGCATTTTTTCTATAGCGTCCCTGTATGATTCTGCCTCAAATGTCTCGCTTCCCTCTTGCAGGTCCTTATACCTAACACCAAGATCCTGCCTTAAATATCTGCCATGCTCTCTGAGCTTATAGAACATCTGGTCTTTTACGTCAATCTTAGATTCTTTATAACCAGTCATTTGTCCCATGAGCTCATTGTATGGCTCGTCTGCCTCATACACTTTTCTCATTGAAGTAACTGTACCAGGCTCAAACACCCCATACATGTACGTCAGGGCCTTGGCAAACTTCTCATCATTGGTATCATCCTCAAGCCATATGTCCTTCCCATAATCATCCCTACCCTCAATCAAATTAAGCACCCTCCTTGAGGCGATGTCAGCCCCAACGAATGGCTCTATTGATTCACCAAGTACATTCGCTAATCCATCCATAAAGGCCTCTCCTCTCTTGTATGAATTTACCACCTTGTCGATACCACCCCATGGATCAGATGCTGAAAAATCTACATAAGAAAACTTTCCATCAACAACCCCATTGGAGGTCATGAATAACTCCGAATCTTCAGACCAGAAAGGAACAAACCTCCTTATATCGGACTCTCTTTGCTTCTCCTCCTCTGATTGACCCTCACCTATTGACAACAAGCCCTTGGCCCCCATACCAGCAGAAACAGACGCCCCAGAAAGTATGGCGCCTTTGGCTCCCATATACACAGAAACACCAGCAAACCTTTTCCGTCCTATACTTTTTACGGCTGGATTATCTGATCTCATTTCTTTCTGAGCGAGATCAATTATATTCCAAGCTGTTCTGTAAGACTCTGCCTGGAATGAAATAAAGTTACCAATGAAGGGGTTTCTTTTCAGGAACTCTATGGCAGATGGAACCCTACTGTATGTCGGGAATGTGTTCTTTACTATTTCAGCAACCTTATCATCTAATTCTTTCAATTGTTGCTCCGTTAATTGATCTGGTGGTAACCCAAACATAGCCTCGGAGTACCTTCTGTGTTCACTCTCATAAGCCATAATCTTAAAGAAATCATCCTCAGCCTGATACATGTCTTCGGCGAACTTCTTGGTTCCCTCAAAACCCCTCTGCGCTCTGTTTCGACTATTTCTATCCAGTCTGCTTTGAGCAGCAGATTCAAAATCATCAGCAGCTAAGATGTCTTTTATTTCACCTAGACCAGTACTTTGCTTGACGATTCCTAGCTCTATATACTTCTGCATCCTCTGCCTTAGCTCAGCATCAGGGATAGACCTAAGGTCAGCGTATACTGTCTGAAATGCCCTGACTGCATCGCCCGCTGTTTCGATATTCTTCAGCGGATCAAGACTTAAGTGTCCATTAGCGACCATAAAGCCCAGGTTACCAACCACGTTCTTAGAGTGTGTACCTACAGAGCCAATGGTCTTCATCCACTTAGCGGCACCACTGAACTTAAGCATAAAGTCAATAGCTTCCCCCTCAAAAATTCTATTCTTGTACTGATTATTTAATTCATTAGCTATTTCAGGAGTGGTGTAATAAGTCTTGTCACCTATCTTAACCTCGGTGTTAAAGTTTTCTCCCCCTGGGTTCTCAAACAACCAGGTGTTAATACCAGACTCAAGGATTGAGTTATTGAACTTAGTACTCTCATTTAAGGCCGCAATTTTATAAACTGTCCTAACATAGTTCTGAAGTGGATCATCGTACCTACCCAATAGGCTAGATATTTCCTCTGGCATATCCACTCTTTGTTTTAGAATGCTCTCATTACCAGAACCTATCTGACCTTCCTTGCTGTAGATACCCTGATCTGTGCTCAGCATATCTTGAATCTTACCCTCAACTAAATAATCTAAGTATTCGGATTCTGTCTTGGCTTTGGAGGCCGCTACCTTTTTTTGATCCTCAGGATTATTAGAGTTAAATTCTGATTTAGCTCTCTCTATGAGTTCAGTATCGGTCTGCTTCAATAGAAGGTGCGCTTTAGATTTTATCTCTAAGCCTCGCTCATCTTTATTTATGAAGTCTTTCCATTTGCCAGGCTGATCATATGCAGCATAAGCAATATTCATGTACTCCCCTAGGTTTGAAGAAACGACATCAATCTGAGACTCACTAATTAAACCAGAGTTAATTAAATCCATACTTAATCGGTCTATGTCGGCTCTCATTTCGATTGCCATCAAGTAAGCTTCATTAGACAGTGAACCCCGATCCCCTCCCCTCAGGGCGTTATCAAAGTCAGTGTAAAACGTTTCTCTTTGGTCCTCTGGAATTGACATCTCCAGTTTCTGAAAATCCTTAGATTTTTTCTCAATCCTGTTTAGTGTTGCAGATGTCGATGCGTTCTTTGATTCAAACGCATTGAACACAGATCTAGGCATAAATCTTCTTGCACTGAAGAGCCTTCGCTGAAATCTTGTTTTACCGAGTAGTACATCACTCAAAGATTCTTTTACGCCCTTCCTTTGGTTTCCTAAGAAAACGTCCTCTTCCTTTAATCTTTGATCTAACTCGGATTCTGCTTGCGCTCTCTGCTCTTCAGTTGGGGCTTCGGTTATTTGTTCAAGGTTTTCAAAATCATATTCAACCCTGTACCTTACGTCTCCCTCATCCGTCTTCATGATACTGTAGAAATCATCCAGGTTGTCATCTACGGTGAGCTCACCAGTGACTGGATTCTTCATACCCTTCTTATCTCCAGTGGTGTATAGCATACCCTCGCTATGCGCGACAGACTCTTGTCCATACTTCTCACCCAGCTTGATGGCATCATCCACTGTTATTCCCTCTACAAAGAATGATTTTTCTGGGTTTCCATACTTACCATCAATTTCGATAGGGGTGTAACCCATTTCTATAAGGTCCTTCTTAAGCTGTTCGTTTCGCTTTGCGTTTTCCTCTGATCCGAATGTTATGGTCCCTGGATTTTCCGCAGTCATGTGCGCGAACTGACCCGTTTTGCTTTTCAATACATTCGTCATATATCCAGTAAACTCACCTTTCTTTTTTCTTGTCATAACTGGAGTGATCTCCGCCATCTCAAGACCCTGCGCGTATTCGTCAAATATCGCATCTATCTCACTCTCAAGCTCCTTTCTTCTTCTGTTCGCTGTCTTTGTGTCCATGCCCCTCAATCTCTTCAATTGAGTCTCGGCCTCTATGAGTCTTTGGCGTTGCTCACCAGTTAGATCATCGGGAAGCGATGATTCTATCTCCGCTTTTTCCATCGCCTGATTCATCCTATTACCCATCTCCTGGTCGTTATCGACACTCAAATTAAGTCTGTCGCTTAGTAAGATGTCAGGGCCATTTGTTTCTATAAACTTTGAGAACTCATCTCTTGATACATCCTCTCCGTTAATACGGTACCTACTAATTGGATTAGGACCCCCAGTGAGAGTATTATCTACAGCTGGCATGATCTTAAACCCTCTTTGAGTTCCGCCATCTATAGTGTTTACTGGCTCGTTACCAAGAAAAACAGTGGTTACGTTTGCTGGTGTTTGGGTTATAGGGCCAGTAAATCCCTCAAGTAAAATATCCTCAGCCGATATCTCTTGACCAGCAGCTAACTCAGCCGAAAGTTCACCCCCAGAGCCAGACGCTACATCAATAAGCGATTGACGAGTAATGACCCCAGCCTCACCTATCCTTCCTGCGGCTCGCAATGACCTCATAGCTCCACCACCTATACCACCAGCCGCTGCGTCAATAGCAGCAATAGTATTACCTCTGGCTCTCGCTTTACTTGTAATTCTTCCGTATGCTTCCTCATCGGACAGCACTTCAAGCACAGACTCTGGACTAAATTCATACCCCTTAGCGTCTATCTCCTCCCTTAAAAATTCGTTAAAAGAGTTTAGAATTTCAACCTCCCTGCCCATAGCGGCCATCGCAAAAGGAATAGAATAAGAGAACCCCTCTATAGCCCCAGGAACAGCACCAACGCCAGCAAAAGCAGATCCTATCGCCGCACCTGTTCCAGTTCCAGCAGCAACGACTTTACTTCCTTCAGCGATCACATCATCCTCAAACATTCCAGCGTATGATTTTACAGCTGTATCCCAAAATGCGCCAGGATTATAATAGCCAGCCGCGAACCAACCCCACCATTCTCCATACTCCTCAGAGTATTTTGCGTAATCATTTCGATAAGCCTCCATCTCCGCTGATTCAACCTGATTGGCCGAAGCCCTTACCGCTGATTCGTAATAAGCTCTAACTGTCTCTTCATTTATCTCAGCCATCAGAGCCCTGGTGGGGTCATATGTTTCTGTTTGTCTATACCCTTCGCCAAGGGCCCTTGCTGTATCATCAATAAAATCCCCTAAAAATGGGATGCTGTTTATAACATCTCCGAACCATCCAGTAAGGTAATCTGTCTCGTGATCCCAGGTTTTTATCCAGCCTCCCCTAACGACTCCAGCGTTGTTAAGAACCTGTAGATTAGGGTCATACACATATCTGAATTGTTGAATCTTATCAGTTTTAAAGTTGTAGTAATCACCATTCCCTCTGTTTAAAATAAGATCCTCCTCGGGGATGTTTCTCTCGCCTATTGTCCAGTCCCCACTCTCAGGATCCTGGTAAACATAGTTCTCTTTAAAGTCAGAGATAACCATAGCCTCTCTGATGCGTCGTAGGTCGCTTTCGTCCCAGGTGTCTTTATTCCCTAGATTCGATTCCCACCCAGAGTTATTTGCGATATACCTCCACCCACCAGGATTTATTTCTTCATTTATCCTTGAGATAGCAGCCTCATCTAGTGGTGCTCCATTCAACTCCTTAAGGGAATTAGCCCAATCAATATTTACTTCCCTGGATGATTTCTTTTTTGCAGAAACAGCTAATTCAAAGGCCTCGTCTTTATCATCAGAGAAGTACCTAATTGGATCCTTAGGGGCAGTACCGTTTATTATAGAATTAAATCCTGACTCTACTCTATTGGGATCATAGTACTGATACTCCAACCCTGGTTGTGGTGTTCCCAAACCTGAGGTAGGCGCCATAGAAGCCTGAACCGAAGGAGATACCTGCTGAAAAGACTCTTCTTGAGTTTTTTTTTTTAATGGTGTTTCGCCCTCCACAGAAAATAAATCCGCTCTGAATTGCTCTCGATCGTACAACTCAAAGGGTAAATCCTCTTGTAAGCTAAGCCTTTGATACAACCGATTAAAGTCGGCGTCACTGCCAGAATACTTTTGGTAAAAAGAATCCTGAGTTGTTTCCTCACTTAACTGTCCAGAAGACTGGAGGTAATCATATACTTGTTGAAACTGCTCGTTCATTACATCGGGTTAAATTCATTTATGAGTTCAGAAATTCCAACCCCCATGGCTTTTCTCAGTGCTGCGTCAAGGTTTTTCCATATTGAAGTTCCTTTGGCCGAAGCGTCTATGTAGATCTCACCAATAGGCTTTTTATCTACACCACCACTTGACCAATCGCTAAGCCCAATGTAAACGAGACCATCATCCCCCATGAGTAGCCTCATGGTGCCTGGGCTTGACTTAATTGTTATCGCATCTCCATAAGTGTCTTCTTGCTTCACGAACTCCCCTGATGACTGATCGTAAATAAGCTCGCCTTCCTGTTTCTCCTTCTTTAATTCATCGCCTATATAGTCATTTAGATTCAATTGAGTTATACTCATGCTCTTCAAAGGAATTATAGACTGCTGCGAGAACCCTGTAATACCGATATTCTTAGCGGAAAAGTTCTGCGCTAATGCATTAGGGTCTCCATCCCATTCCATACTATCTGCGGCACTACTCAATGAGTTATTCTTAAGTGTTCTTTTCGCTATTTCTGATTGAGTGGCAGTACTCTTTCTAGTGCTGAATTCTGTCGGGGCGATGTACAACAAGTTTTGCTTCATCATGTCCCTTATTGCAACATCTTTGGCATCCGAATCAAGCGCATTATCTTTATTTTGTTGCTCCCATATAGTAGTAGCAGTGTTTGAAAGGCGAGTATAATTTACATTAGAAGAGAAAAGGGTAGGGTCGGACAGCCTTTGATCAAGAAGGTTATTCCAATCCTGTTCTTTCTGTGATTTCGAAATATCCTGAGCGTTAATTCTATTCCAAGAAGATAAAAGCTCTGCCTCGAAGAAATCAGAGTAAGCTATTTCTTTGTCCACATCAGACACCTTTGGTTGATAAAGACCAACAGCTCTGTCAATGTATTGAGACACAGCCAAGGCCTTTTCTTCATCCGTCAATTGCTGACCTGGATTGTTAGCGTAGTTCTCAAGCTTGTACTCTTGCATGGCGGTGTGATAAGCCTCCTTGCCATTCTCATCAAGGGTCTCATATGTATTGAAGGATCTGGTTAGATAATCCTTGAGGCCCTGCCTTTTCTCCTCTGGGTTCAGATCTGTGTTGTCATTATATGACTTAATAAGATCACCCAAATCCTCCTGCAAGTATTTACCAGCATTTCTTTCTGCTAATTGACCTGTATTAGCCGCAATGCTAAACATGTTGTTTGAATCAAGCTGATAGTATGGGGCCTTTAGGATTGAGCCCTTTATGACTTGACCGTTTTCATCCCTTAAGTACTGGGGGTTACCATTTTCATCAAGCTTAGCATCATAATAGGGGGCAATAATCTCATTGGTTTCTTTATCCCTACTGAGATTATTATAATCAAAACCCCCATTAGAAATCAACCTAACCTCATTGTTTAGGGTTTCTATTGTTCCATTCCACTTTAGCCCATTGCCTAATTCATCCTCACCAAATGTATACGACTCGTATTCGCTCTGCCGCTTATCCATAGCGTCATGAAAAGAATCAAACATCGCGGTGTATTGCTCTGCCTCGGTGACTATCTGGCCGAATAGCTCAGCATTATCTGGACTCTGCTTATAGTCTTCTGTTATGAAGTTTATAACAGCCAGCTCAGCGTCATTATAATTCCCCTTGTTTTTTAAGTCAGATAAAGACTCTCTTTGCTGGTTGTATTCCTTTTGCAGCTCCTTGCTTCTCTTGTATTCGAGCTGCTCTCTTTGTCTTCGCTCCGCCTCCAGTCGCTGCCTCTGCTGCTCACTGAATTGTTGCTGCTGCTGAATAACAGGAATTGCTCTACCGATTGCCTCACCATAAGTGAGACTTGGAATAATTGGGACTATAGGATCAGCCATTACTCAACCTCTTCGTTAAATTGAGGCTGACTAAATACGTTCTTGACAGCCT
>Ga0222719_10002652_pt1 | contig 16238 bp, 24 predicted proteins | sample C33_34DmetaG_FD_165039 | JGI IMG/M metagenome (GOLD analysis project Ga0222719, IMG submission 165039) | Estuarine water microbial communities from San Francisco Bay, California, United States - C33_34D | ecosystem: Environmental > Aquatic > Marine > Unclassified | place: USA: California... | reverse complement strand
ATGTTGAAAAGAGAAAGCAGGAGTTGGCACGAAACATCAAAGCGAAGAGGGGTGAAGGTGATAAGGTGAAGGCTGATACCGCAAAGAAGCTTCAGTCTATGAACAGGTTGGAGCGTACAAACAGACAAGGTTTCATGAATAGAATCGCGAAGGGTGAAGATACACGAGCAGTTTTGAGAAACGCTGACAAGTTGCAGAGAAACCGCACTGCCAAGCAACGTCTTGAAGCTGAACGTAAACAACGGGAACAAAAACAAGCTCAAGATAGGAAAGACACGGAGCAGAAAAAGCGCGAAGAAAAGATGAAGGCTGGTAAAGCTAAGGGTGATTTAGCTAAATCACTCGCCAGTCTTAAGGATCTTAACAGGGCTAACAGGACGGAGTTCATCACGAGACTCAATAAGGGTAACACTGCGAATGCCATCTTACGAAATGCTCGTAAGAGAAGCGCTGAAAAGGGTTTAGCTGCGTCTAAACCAACAACTTCCGCTGCATTCCTGAATAATAGTAAGTTCAAGGCGACCGGTAATCCATTGTTTAGAAAGGCTGGTAAACAGGTTGTCCAAAACAGTAGAATGAAAACAATGACGAACGCTGTCAAGAAAGCCGCTGAAACTGAAAAGAAACAACAGGAACTCTCTAAACTGGAAGGTCCTGCACGTGTAGCGGCTTCGCGTAATTTGGGTTCTAAACAGGGTCGCGATCGCGGTCAGACTGCCGAGGGTGTTAAAAATATATTCAGTGACCAGAAAAAGAAAAATCGTGAAGAAGCTCAACGTCGTAGTGTATCTGTGAAAAAGGTACAGAGGAACAGACAGATGAGAGAAAAGGAGGAGAGGGCTAAAGCGAGGGCTAGCGCGGAAGCTAAATCCCTGAAAGAGAAGGAAGCGAGGGCTAGCGCGGAAGCTAAATCTCTGAAAGAAAAGGTAGCTAGGAACAAAGTTGAAGCTGCCCGAGCTGAAACTGAGAGACGACGTTTAGCAATGCTTGAGAAGCAAAAGAAAAAGGATGCCAAGGCTGAATTCCGGAAGGCAAACAAGAAACTTGCTAGGGCTACTGGACAGGGTGTAAAGGCAACACAAAAGAAGCAACAACAGTACCGCCGCCGTAAGAAATAATATCGTCATATGATAGATGGTTATAATACCACTGAGCAATTCAGGTATCATGAGTGCACATGGCTACAGTAACGTACGTGATAAGTCTCCACTCGCGAGACATCGCGCCCTCGGTAAGGTCATCAGATCGGGGGAGCCACCTCTCGGTCTCTTTAGACGCTTAAATGTTTTGATGATCCTCTTCAAGAGGACCGATCCCAAATTGTCTAAGATTTTCAAGAAGGACCGTGATTGGGTAAAGGAAAAATACATGTAAAGTTAAAGAGTTAAAGCAATTTCTTCATAATGGGAAATTGTGATGTTTGTTGTGAAAAGTTTAACAAAGTAAATCACAAAAAGGTTGACTGTCCCTTCTGTGATTTACATAGTTGTCGTGTATGTGCACAGAGGTATCTACTTTCTATATCCGATGACCCACATTGCATGGGATGTAAAAATACATGGAATAGGGAATTCGTAGACACATGGTGTACAAAGTATTTTCGTAATACCGAAATTCGTCGTCACAGGGAGACTATTCTATTCGAGAGGGAAAAGGTCAGAATGCCAGAAACACAACCAGAAGTTGAGAGGATTATAGCCATGCGTAAGCTATACAAAATCATAAACGAACAGAGGGGTAGACTCATGATTCTTTATCGAAGATATGGATTTTACGTGGGTCAACAAACTATAAGAGAAATACCAGAACCTATAAATGAGTTGATGAATGAAATGGAGGATACACACAGAGAACTTGAAAGACTTCGTAATGGTGGTGAACTCGTAGTGGGTGAAGAACCCAAAAAGTTTATTCGTAAATGTCCTACGGAAGAATGTAAGGGCTTTATGAATGAGGAATGGTTCTGCGGTCTCTGTGACCGTCACTTTTGTGAACACTGTAACGAGGAGGTGGGAGAAAGTCACGTGTGTGACCAAGATGCCGTAAAAACCATGAAACTTTTGAAGAAGGACACAAAGCCATGTCCCAAGTGTGGCACTATGATACAGAAATTAAGTGGGTGCCGCCAAATGTGGTGTCCAGACTGTCACACTGCATTTGATTGGCACACCGGTCAGGTGGAAACAGGTAGAATCCATAACCCCCATTATATGGAGTTCAAGAGGGGTCGGATATCATCTAGAGAACATGGAGACATACCATGCGGTGGAATCCCCACGTTTAGAGAACTTCGTGAGATGGATGCACCTGAAAATATCATGCGTTTCGCAACTACTCTAAACTTTCTAGACCGGGAAATTGTGTACAGATACGGAGACGTGTATGATGGAGATAACAGATACCTCAGAGTAGCCTACATGCTTAATGAAATTGAAGAACCATTCTTCAAAAAGGAACTCCAAAGACGTGATAAACAGAGGGAGCGGTACAGAGACATAAACAACATCTACAGAATGGTGATAGACACAGGTGGAGACCTCCTAAGACAATACGTTCTTGAACCGGAGAAGTACCCAGAAATTATAGGTATCTGCAAAAAATTGATTGAATACGCGAACGATGTCGTCGGTACTATACGCAAAAGATACAATTGTATTCACCCTTTAAATATTTATCTGCACTAACTGTAAGATGATACTTTTGTTGTTCATTATACTTTTGGTTTGGTTTCTCATACCAACTTATCAGAAACCTAGGGTGATACCAAACTTCCTGTCAGAGGAGGAAATTAATCACATCAGGAAGGAGGCTGAAAGTAAACTCTTTACATCAACAATTGCAGCGAATGGCATCGTTGACAAGACTATGAGAGACAGTGAAACTGCGTGGTTAGAATTGGAAGATCCCATCATAAACCGTGTCACTACAAGATGCGTCAGTCTCACTGACAGACCCCTGAAAAATTGTGAGAAACTGCAGGTACTGAGGTATGGACCAGGTGGGTTTTATAACCCACATCAAGATACATTCAGTGACACAGAGGGAAATAAGAGAATGTACACGATTATCCTCGCCCTAAATGATGACTACGAGGGGGGTGAAACTGCGTTTCCAAATTTGAGGAGAAAGTATAAACTAAACAAAGGTGATGCCCTATTCTTCCATACGTTAGACAATTATGAACTCAAGACTTCCAAAGCTTTACATGGTGGGGAACCTGTAAAGTCTGGTGAGAAGTGGGTGTGTAATCTATGGGTCCATAAACACCCCTATGGCGCTTCCCAAGTAGAATAAATATTATAAGCGAGTGTAACCCTACCCGACTTTTTGCAGGGTCTTACCATATGATTTAAATCGTATGGAAATATCATAACGGTTCCTTCTCCGACATTTTTTTCATTTGATGTCTTAAATGTATAATCGTTTATGGGTTTTGTCATCGGAACATGATCCTTTTTGAATAGAATGTTACTATCATCGTTCTCATCATTTAAAATATAAATGACAGAAAATGACGGGTAAAATATCTTGTCATCTAAAACAATTGGTTGAGATTTATGTATATGCATCTCCTGAAATCCACCCTTTTCATATAGATTCCACCACCCACTTTGTACTATAGATATACCAGGGCCTATTTCATTTAATTTTAAATCGTTATACTTTTTTATCATATTTGTAAGGGGTTTGAATATTACATCACCTATTATATGTTCCTTCATTATGAATGCGTTTTCAGATAACATTCTAATATCCTTGTAAAAACTCGTATTAAATATAGATGAATCAAAAGGATTGTTTTTTCGTTCTTCACTCTTTTTTATTATTTCAGGTAAAAGTTCATTTTTAATATTTTCATGATTTTCTACGGTGTCCCAAAATACAAAATCATTCGGAAAGTGATGAAAAGACATTCTTACTATGATAGATACATTAATCTTTAACTATTTCATTTTATTATGTACTCATAATATAATGAAGTCTGTGGTATTCACGTATGGTCGTTTCAATCCACCTCACAAGGGTCATAGGCTCATGATTGAACAGGTTATTGAGACTGCTCGTAAATCAAATAGAACTCCAATTATTGTTGTGTCTCACTCTGTAGGTAACGCGAAGAATCCTTTACCAGTTGAGAACAAGATTCGAATCCTCAAGAGGTGGTTCCCAAATGTGAACATCATGAGTTCTGCGAAGGATAGAAGTATTGCGAAGATTACCGAAAACTTCAATAAAAACTCCATCATGATTGTGGGTCAGAACAGACAAAATAGTTTCAAGTTTCTTCCATTCAAGAAGGTTGCCGTCCCTCGTTCCAATAACGCACCCTCCGCCACTATGGCAAGGGCTGCGGCCGCCGCTGGTAACAAGATTGCATTCAAAAACATGACTGGCTACAACCTCACAAACAATTTGAGAAACAAGGTTGTTAAAGCGAAGAGTAAGAAAGTAAAGTAATGTTAGAGGGACACGAAATTGCTACTCTGGCTAAAGAAGTATACACACTCGGACCTGGGTTTTCCGAACGTGTATACCACAATGGTATGGAAGTTTTACTTCGTAAGGTGGGTATTCCTTATGAAACTGAACGTATAGTTACAATTCCTTTCAGGGATCATGTAATTGGAAATTTAAGAATTGATATGATACTTAATAACGAGATCATATTAGAGTTTAAAACCATTAGAACTCTCAGTGATCAGAATGAGATTCAGGCTCGTAACTACTTGAACTTGACTGGCTTGAAGAGGGCCTATCTGATAAACTTTCCCCCGTTTCCGGATCGTGATGTAGAGATTCGTTGTGTTGTATCCACACCATGAAAGGTAGAACCTTCGCTAACATTTTATAAAAATCTCTAGACTCGTCATGGTACTTCTTAGGCTCTTTAAGACCTTCCGTCAAAAGCTCACGGGCTCTCTGTAGATGATACTCAGCTTCCTCTACACAGAACTTCTCGTACTTGTTCATTATCCTAGATATGTTCAAAATCTTTAACCACACATTGGACATGTGTGAAGGCGGGGAAAGCATGGGGATGTACACACGAAGTGATCACATTTCCTAAACTTCACACACTTCCTAACTTTTAGACAAACTGGACATTCCATATCATCCTTAAACTCTAAAATCTGATTCTTGAATCTCCAAAAGCAACTCGTACACACTTTCAGTCCAGGTTTAACCTTTTTGAAACATACGTCATAGTTTGGACAGTTCATATAGAAGTAAAGACTATCAGATCTTTAAACTCAGATTGTAGCGATAAACTCCCATTGTAGATCTTCACAAATCTTTTTCCAGATTTGGTCCTGGGCGTATAACTTGCTTTTGGATTTGAGGAGTGGGAAATATTGAAGATATTCGTCTTCATCTAGAAGTTCACAAAATTTGTAAAGTACGTAGGAATAACTCAAGAAGTTTTTCCTATCATGAGGACAATTCTTATCGAATGGTTTTTGAATATCTTTGAACATTATACGTAACCTCTCTTCCAATTCTTGAGGCATCGAAGGGGCTTTGATACCATTAAGAATATTCGTGATATAGGGGACGTGTTCGTAGTACTTGTTAAGTCTCAACTTCTTTAGGAGACCTCTAATCTTTGCATGTGTAATCTCATCCAACTTTTGAATCTTCATTTTTTTTAGTTCCGTCCTCAACTGATCCATGACTTCTGGGGGTATCGTTGTCATTTCTTGTGCCTGAAATTGACTCAACCATTCGTTAAAATGATTCTCCCTCTTGTAACTGTAGTTGATGATCTTCTCAGAAGTCTCTTGTTCTTCCTTATACGTCAACTCTTCACTAATTAGGGTTGCTAAGATCAAACCACATGCATCACAAACCAACTCACTCGTATCTTGAATGTGAATAACATTACTATAAGAACATGTTGGACATTCATCTAATCTATTATATTCAATTGGTCTCGCGAGATTCTGTTTTTCAACTTCTATCAAATACTCATTGAAAATATCTTTCCTCTTTAGACCTACAGTCTCCTTTACATTGAATACGTTATCTGTGTTGATCTCGTCTTCTGTCGTATCAGAATACAGATTCATATATGGCATGCAACTAATAATGTAATCTGACATCTCACTCTGGTATTTCTTCTTATTCTCGGGGTCATCCTTCATGAGAGTCGTCCAATGTTCAACTTTATTTTCATACCTACTTAAAAAGTTGCCCTCCATTATAGTTAAGAATGTTGTTCAAACTTTTAAGTACCCTTATATATCTTTATAAACAATTAACGACACCGAAGGATTACAGTATTATATCGGAGGAACTTGAGTACAAGATTGATCATGACATGAAATATAAGATTGAGGATGAATTTTGGGAACAAGAGGCCAGGTCATGGAAGGATGGTATTTTAGATGACTATCACAGCTACGTGACGAATAAACCTTTTAGAAACACTATTGTTCCTCAAAACGTAAACAACCTTATTCTTCGTGTAAAGTATTATTACGATGGAAAAGTGTACAAGGCTATCACACAAGACATTAACTTTGTACCCGGTAAATGTGAACAGGATAATATGATCTTTAGCATTCCTCTACGACACGCATGGATTGTTGATCACGACGATAAACCACAGGTGGACATCACAGAGAAGGTTAGGCGTTATGCCGGTCCTAGAAATGATTTTCATGGTCAGAAGGTACGTCTAGAAGACTTTTTGTACTATACCAGGAAAACCCTTGAGACAAGGTTCCCAAAAATTATGCTTACCAATTCATTGGGTATGAAAAAAATTGTTCTTACAACTCAAAATTCTACGGATGATCTTCGCATCCCATAATTACATATCATCTGAAACCTTTGTCGCGAGGTAAAACTTCACCTCTCCCAGGTTTGCCACGTTATATTTTAGAATTAGAAACCTGTTACCTTCTTCCTGCATAATTTGCACAGACGCACACATACTCGTCGCCTTTGTAAAGATATTCAGATACTTCAGACTGTAGAGACCCTTGATCTCTGGGCTATCCTCAGGACACTCAATACATGTCTCCTGGTTTGCAAAGTCGCCTTCACACCGGAGCCGAAGTTCTTTTCCAACCCTTGTGATTTCAATTTCACTACCAATGTTTGACATGTCTCTACAAAGTCTCTGAAAGTCTGCAGAGGGTAGGATGGTGTTACTCGTCATGGTAACATCTGGGACTTCGATGCGACTCTCGTTGATATCCAGGAGTTTGAGTTGAAACTTTGTACTCGTTTTCTTCGTTTCGCTGGTAATCTCAATATCCATGTATTCTTTGGAGTTGATTTCAATTGTGAGAACATCATTATTTGTGATAGTCTTTAGAAGTTTGAAAGTATTTGATATGTTAATGCCAGCAATAATTTCATCTTGATCACAGTGATATTCCTCAAAGTTGTCAGCAGCGAGGAACATGTCAATTAGGGATGTCCTCGCTGTATCCAATGTCACGATGTACATACCCTGTGGACGAAAGTATATGTTCACATCATTTAGAATGTCTTTGAGTACTTCAAATGTTGATTTGATAGCAGATGCCTGAATCGTTACCAATTTCATATTACTAAATATTCCGCGTTTTATCTTTAATTAGTTTGGTCTGAATAGGCGACCCCTTTACTCACATCCCTACTAATCTTTTCCTCGAGTTCCCGTGTCATGGCTGGCTGTAAAGACTGACCATAGGAATCCAGGGAGAACATCTCAGACTCATTTTCATCGTTATCGAGGGTCGTCATGGAACAGGATCCACCAAAGCCCCAGTTACCAATTTCTTTATTAGGGAGGAGGGAGTCCAACCAGTTTTTTATTTCACCACCAACGAGAACTTTACCGTTCTTAGTGAGCATGGTGGGGACTCGTGTGATTTTGTTTTTGTACGCAGGTGGAATACCCTGAGTGTTTATGTTGTGATAACCAACAAGTTGCTTCAACTGTGGTTGTCTGTTTACGTAGTCAATAACTTCCATAGAGTGTTTGCATCTGGGGCTATATATCAGTAGAGACATCTAATATGTATAGGGGTATTTTGTAAAAAAAAATTAACGCATAGTAGTAAAGATGATGAACTGGTCTTTGACAATTGTTCTTATTGCCATTGTCCTGCTACTCACGGTTCGTCGTGAGCCATTCACGGAAATATTTGGATTTTCAGGACACACTAAACCAACTGGTCGTATCCGTTTGGATGATACCAAGCCCAACCTTTCTGGGTACCGCCAGGCGGAAGCCAGTGTTGACAACGACATGATGCAAGAATTTGTCCTCCAAACCAACAAGGAGATCGCTAAGCGTACTGGTCTTTGCACATATATCATTGAGACGGTCAGTGTCCAAAAGTATGTTGGTGAAGATAAGGAGATCTATGAGTGTGTCTTCATGACTGTTAAAAACAATGGATTCTCCTTCGGTTTTACAGTTGCGGCTTATTTTGAGGTCGTGAACGGAAACGTGAAATTGACTTCTCTCCGCACACAACCACTTGAAGCTGAGTCGGCTTCTGAAATCGCTCCCTTCGTGGACGGTGCCTCGGGTAAGGATTTCGTAAAGTACGATCTTGTCAAGGAGAAGGCTACACCCACCCTCGGTGAGTTAGAAATGGCTAAAAATAAATTGCAGTAATTGTAATGATCAGCATCGATGACGTGACACGGATTGATGAAAAGAGAAAGCAGATCAAGAAGGAAATATACAAACGAATATACGAACAGTTTTCTCGCAAAATAAAACAATGTGTTGAACTCGGTCACAAGCAGGTATTTTTGACAGTACCCGCGTTTGTCGTTGGGTGTCCGACATTTGATAGATCGGCAGCAGCGCGGTACGTGGCACGACAATTTAAATTGGGTGGATTTGATGTGAGACTCGTAAGTGAATACGACATTTATGTGTCATGGGTGGTACCTAAAAAGACTAAAGACAAGAATATTGAATCAGAAGAACCAGACTTTCCAGACCTCATGAACTTGAAGAAGATGGCTGATAAGTACAGGAGAAGTGCGTAGGAAGTCTGGTAATAAAAACACACTCAATGATAAATGGATAACTTAAATGTATTGGTGGAGGCTAAGCGTGAGTACTTAGGTCAACTCTGCCTCATTATGTGTCCAGTTATGATTGAAGTATTTCAGGATATGTACGATGAGGCGACGAAGCTTTCTAAGGGAAGAAAGACTCTTATCATGTTCCAAAAAGTTCTCAAGGAGGTTCCCAACTGGTCCAACCAAATGTCTGCTAACCACACTAGCAACATTGCGGATCGTTGTGCGTGGTTCAACGACCTCCTAGCGGCGGTTTTTGTTGCCTGCACTAAGATTCTATCAGCGGTTCGTCTCAAGACTGACAATAAGAAGATCAGCCTCAAACTTCCAACCAATGAGGTTTTCATCCAGACCTGTTACAACAATGTTGCTAAGGACCTTTACAGGGATCCCTACATCTTCCACGAGGAACAGAGTGAATACACGAGGGATGATCAGCTTACTCAGCGTATTTCCACATGCATTGAGTCCACTGTGAAGGAGCTCATCCCCGTTCAACAGATTCTTCAGACCTATATGTCACAGGAGACTCGTGATATTGACCTTGACGGTGAGGTTCAAGACACCGAGGACCCCGACGTATTTGATGGTCCCGAGGAGGTGCCAGAGGCGATGCCAGAGGCAGAACCCCTCCCCGAAAACGAACCTATGATGGGTGGGGAGGAACAGGTTCAACCCACTGGTCTAGAGAACGAGTTCAAGACTGTCCCAGGTGTTCAGGCTCCAGAGCCTGAGTTAGAACAGGAACCGATGGGAGAGCCCGAGCCAACTTTTGGGGGGCCACCTCCTCCTCAGGCCACCGAAGAGGAGGATGATGGTGTTCTTTTCGGAGACGCACCCGATCAGCGTGTAAAAAAAACTGCGTATAATTAAATGGAGTTATCCGACTATCTCAGAGATCCGATGAGTGCTGCACTCATTGCCGCGGTTATCACCGCTGGTTACATTCATGTCAAAGCTCAACTGAACAACGAGGGGAAACTAGAACTTAACAAGTATACCAAGCCAGCTGCCCTAAACGCTATTCTCGTATTCTTCATAGTGTCTAACGGTGTTGGACAACGTGAGACTATTTCTAATGAACCTTTTTAAACTTAAAGATTACATGTATAATATAAGAAAATGGCTTCTGTCACTGCGTTTAATGACATGCTCTCCCAATTTCTTGTGGAATTGCACAAGACTTTTCCAGAGGAAAAAGGCATCAAGAAGATGACTACATCTTTTGAGGTGATTAAACAGAGTAACCCTCGTCTCATTGTGGATGGTTTTATGAAGGGTGTGAGTCCTTACGCGGATAAGATTTCTGGTAAGGATGAGTCGTTCCTCCTAGAGGAGATTGAGACTATTGATTTCCTTAAGGATCTCAATATCAAGAGTTATTGGTCTCGTATGAGTGAGGGTACGAAGGCTGCGACTTGGCAGTACCTTCAGACTCTCTACATGCTCGGTACGACGATTAATTCCATTCCAGCCGATACACTCTCCCAGATTGAGAACATCGCGAAGGGTGTTGCGGATAAGATGCAGACCGATGGTGGTGAACTTGACCAGGATGCACTCATGAAGATGATGGGCAGTATGCTTGGTGGTATGAACAAAAATTAAACCTAATAGTATATTAAATGAAGGCGTGGTTTGACGATCCTCAGCAACTCTTTAGATCTGACCAGGTTTTACAATTCTGGCCAAACAATGAACAAACTCCAGAAGACCGAATTAATGCTTCTTCTCGTTTTGTAATTTATGCATGCTGCATCATTTATTTAACTCGTCGTGATCCAAGGATCTTTGTCCTTGGTAGCACTATTTTGGGTGTCCTTTATGTTATGTATAAATCTAAGATGGTGAAGGAGGGGTATGGTTTCAGTGTAAGTGGTGATGGGCGGGGGTGTCAAATGCCTACCGTAGACAATCCCATGGGTAATGTACTCATGACAGACTACACCGATGCCCCAAACCGTTTAGAAGCCTGTTATTACCCGACAGTGAAGCCATTTGTTAAGTCGTATTTAGACGACCGCATTCCATACGATGCTGGTAGATCTCGTTCGGCTCTCCCAGAGAGGCAACGCGCTGCGGCTGCTCGTCAATTTGTGACTGCCCCGGTGTCTAATATCCCAGGCGATCAGACTGCTTTTGCGGAGTGGTGCTATGGATCCAAGAATGGACGCAATTGCCGAACTAACCCAGAAATGTGCAGCCCAGATGCCAGGGGTGTTCAGTTAGAGGCTTTTGGGGGTCTTGACCCTGCCGGTGATAGCCGAGTTTCTCATCGGGGACATGGAATCGGTCCATCTTAAATATAAATATTCTCATGTAATAATAAATATGGCATACCAATTACAACCTGGTCTTGCAATAGTTCAAAATGCGGGCGCTCTCCCATCTGTGAAAGCTACTGAGGAAGTATTCGTCTATCCTCAGCCCAGTACCCTTAACTACTGCTGTCGTCCAAATACTATGCTTTATGGAACTGCCCCCTACATGGCCGGGAAGGGTTCTCCAGCGCAATTCATCGATGTGAGCGACCAACTTCGTCCACAATCCACCACTCGTTTCAACAAGGTTATCGTACCAACCTATGAGCGTAACCTCTTCCCACTCGCCAACATGGAGTGTAAGGTGCCCCTTCGTTCTATCGGATATGAGCCAATGAGTACTCGCGCGGAACTCCAGAACGGCCTCTTTCACCAAAGATACGCTAATAAAAATGTTACTAAAAAATAAGAATGGCGGATCCCATTTCACTTGCAGCCGTCGCTGGTTTGATTTTTGCTGGTAGATCTTTGAGTACCAAGTCTGTACCAGAGCCAGTTCAGCAAACGATGCCACAAGAACCTCAGATTACTTATGAGAATGATTTCCCTGAATTTATTGAACGTGAATTTGAACCACGTGTAGAAGTCCCCCAAAAGAGAGAAATGGAAAGCTTCGCCGATATCTCCCTGCAACAGAGGAGTGGTGGCCAGGAGATCCTGAACATGAGAAACCGTATGTATGATACCGGTCGCATGAACAACCTTTCCCCAATTGAGAAGCAGATGGTCGGTCCAGGCCTTGGTGTTGGTTCTGATACTCCAGCGAGTGGTGGTTTCCAACAAATGTTCCGTGTGAATCCTATCAACGTGGGTGAGTATAAGCTCACTACACTTCCAGGGCGATCCGGTCCAGCCGCGGATACCACCGGTGGTCGCTCGGCTCTCGTGGGTCAGCTGACCCATAACAAACCCGAGACTACCGCACATCTTCCTTCGCGTCTCCCAGCGATGCCCGGTCGTGCTCAGGGTATGTCTGGTGCGGTACCCAGAGCGAGTCATCAGAAGACGATGAGAACAACTAACCGTTCCGAGACTGGTCACAGAGCAGATGGTTTAGGTTTCAACGGTGCGAAGCGTTTCGTATCGGCTCAGACCATGTCACAGGATCCTACCCGATTTAAGAGTGACCGCAATGACCAACAGTTTGCCCATTACAGTCATGCCGCTCCAGGTATTACTAACTTTAGTGGTGCGTACGCGACTAGTGCGGCTGCTCAGATTACTACGAAGAACAATGAGGAGTTGATGAAGTATGGCTTCCGTCCAGAGGATCGTCGTGGTAAGGCTAACCGCATGGGTAACAAGGGTCGTATGAATGTTAGAGAGAGTGCCCTCAAACAGGGTGGTGCTCTCACCGCCGTTCGTACCGATACTTCTCGCATTGATGGGCGCATGAATGGTGCAAATGGTGGTTGGACCCAAAACTATCAGCAGAAGCCATTCCACCAGTTCAATGCTTACAAGGGTAACGAGAATCCCAATTCCAGAGACTTGGGTCTGGCGGCGAGAGTGCTTCAGAAGAACCCCCTCTCCCAAAGTATTTGTTAGATGTTCAGTTATAGATAAAAACAATCATTAAAATATTGTACCTATATTTTAATGAAGGTTCATACCCTTGACATAGATAGTAGTGAGAGGGATACCAACGTGTATACGTATGCTAATAGTTACACCGTGACTCTCAAAGAACCTATTTATGATGTCACACAAATCAAATTGATTTCCGCTCGTATTCCAACACCTCAACTTACTACATGTACTACGAATAAAACGTTTAGCATTCATGATTCGGGTGCACCTAATGACCTCATAGAGGTTACTCTAAACGAAACAAATTACACGGATGGCGCAGCCCTTGCATCAGATCTTGATACTCTCATGCAACCACCAGCGACATGTATAGATCAGGTTGTATTTGACACAGATACTCAGGCTCTAACATTTTCAAACACGGATGTGGGATCTAGTAACACCTTCACATTCAATTTCTTTGATGGTACAAATGGTTATTTGAGTAACGTGGCTCTCACGACACCGCATCAAGTCATGGGGTTTTCTTCTAAAAATCCAGTGGAGAGTGATAGTATCGTTTCTGGAGCTATAAATCTTGAGGGACCAAACTCCCTCATTCTTCGTATGACATCGGGATCAGATGAATTTACAAAGACTGTGTATTCTACGACACCGTTTTATACCGGTCACATTCTCTTGAATGGTACAGACGTTATGAACTTCCATGGTGCTGACGATCCACTCACACATGAATTATATAAGGGACCACAGAAGTACGTCAAGAATATCAAAATAGAGTTCTTTTATATGAGCCATGGTAGACTCATTCCTTATGATTTCAGGAATCAAGACCACATTTTGAAATTTGAAATCATATGTTCTACGGATAAATTAGAGGGTCTCCCAAAAGTTCCCCTAGAAGTTGTTGAAAAGGAGTTGCCACCACCAATAAGCATCCCAGAAATCGTGGGGGATGTTTATAAGTGGAAAGTAGAGTACATTTCCATTGGCATTATTGTATTTGTCGGACTAGTTCTCCTGAGTCTCATGAAGCGGAAGCCAAAACTTAGCGGGTAATCGCGAAGACGGGTTGGGCGGGCTTGGAGACACGGGTGGAGATACCAGAGACGACCATGTACACCGCGATGGAGAGGAGGGTGGTGAGGACCGCAGTGAGGGTGTACTGAGTACCACCGTTCTTGGGCACCTTAATCACCTGCTGGATGAACCAACGGACGAGGTCCATCCACGACATGGCAGCCGCGAAGGAGAAACCCGCAACAATGGAGTTGAGGGACTGGGTCTCGAGTTCCTGAGAAACGAGGTTAACGGTCTTGAGAGCTTGGGCGGTCATGTCAGCCATTGTGAGTTTTTATAACATATATATAGAAAATTTTATTCAGGTAATAGTTCCTCCTTCTCTACTATTTTTTTATACTTGGGTATCCTGACAATTGATGACTTGGCGAATATTTGCTCTTCGTCATCTGAATCTCCACCGGCACTAGATTCGGAATCATCATCATCATCATCATTTGTCACCTGAAATGATTTATATTCAGAAATCGTCCACCCCTCCGGCTCCGATGTACTCATTACTATTAATAGCATTTTTTAACATCTGTTCTGTCGGGTTTTGGGGAACCCAACTGTCCCAACGATCAACGGCCTCATTCACCAGGTTTAGGATTGGATCGGGTCCCGAATACCTGACAAACTCTGGTTCCATGTCTTCGTCTTCGTCTTCGTCTTCGTCTTCCTCATCTGTCAACTCCTCGTCATAAATTTCTGGCATCGTAGATCCAATTGATTCGCCAACTTTATACATTGCACAATACTTCATCGCATATTCCATATCTTCTGAGACAATCATATCTCTTCCACAAGCTTTGGCATATTCGGCTGAGAGTAAAGTAGCTTTTTCCATCACAGGTAAAAGAATGTTCGTCATACTTTCAATGTACTGTTCCAACATTCCGTCACCTGCATCACCGAATCCTGATTGCATATTCATCTTTAGTATTTAACGTCAAAAAGAGTTCTGGCAGTTCCCTCACTAACACGGAGAATGTTGTGGCTGAGTGCGTAGACTCTCAATTGTCTTGCGTAATCTGTACAAGGTGTCAGACTTAGGTTGAGGATTTGCTCCTTCACGAGACTAAAATTGATTTGTCCAGTTGGATACCACTTCTCAGGTTCTAAAGCAAAACTATAGGAATAGAATCTCCTGATGAGTTGTGTTTTTGAATGGTGTATAGCTGCTTGAACAGCTTTAAGGAAAATGACGTTACCCGTCCCTTGAGTGATGATCGGCTGACCATCTAAATCAAGTGTGAGATAGTCAAGATTCTCATAGAGAATGTACTTACCACCTGTATCTTCTAGGGTATTATCATAGTCAAAGGGGGTTATAAATTCACCCTCGGCTGTACCCGTGTCACCCTGTCTCTGAATGACAAAGTAGAGTTCCTTCACGGGATTTACAAAATCCAATTTGAAGTTACCAGTTTGTACACCTTGTCCAATATCAAAAACATTTTGTTGAACTTGTGTGATGATATAGTCTTTATTCTTTTCGGTTTCAAGTTTTATTCTGTCGCATGGTTCAAGGAATATCACTTCTGCACACAATGTGAAGTCTTTAAGGTGGATACTTCCAGGTGTCACGGGTTGAAGTTCTCCAGTTGTTCCCTTAATTATGAGGTGATCATGATCCCTAAGTTTTATTTCAACTTCAACTTCCTGATTCTTTATGGCACACAGGGGTATAGCCAGCTCTGGATTATTGTAAAAGTAAAATGGTAAGTCCACAAAGAATTCATCTTCTGTATTGGCTGTACCAATCACTCCGAGAATGTCCTTGTCAGATACTCGTGTAGATACTGTGCGTTCTGGATACTTTCCAATCAACTCCTTCAAGGCCCTCTGTTTTGTCTGTGTGACATTGTGTTCAGAGTATATTTGAAGGTAATCACTTGGTAATCTTTGAATTACTTTACCACCCACGATAAGATCAGCGTATTCTATGAGTGCATGACCTATAGACTCTATAAATCTAGGATCATCGTAGATCACTGTAGAAATAGTCGGTAATTTCATCTTCACACTGAGGGTTGTCAAAAGATCTCCAGTATTTTGAGCAATTCTAAATCTCGCTTTACCTCCAAAATCAACTGCATTCTCTGCGTCTATGTTCACATATTCTCTTGCAAAGTTTGTATGCTTTTTGAAACTTTGCAAAAAGTATGTATAGTCTGGATCCATCGTAAAGAACCTGTCTTGGGCTCCAGATGCCAGGAGCTGTACGCGGCCAGCCATTACTACTATAACAATCTAAAATTTTAAACCTGCTAAACCACCATTTAT
>Ga0222719_10002651_pt1 | contig 16242 bp, 41 predicted proteins | sample C33_34DmetaG_FD_165039 | JGI IMG/M metagenome (GOLD analysis project Ga0222719, IMG submission 165039) | Estuarine water microbial communities from San Francisco Bay, California, United States - C33_34D | ecosystem: Environmental > Aquatic > Marine > Unclassified | place: USA: California... | reverse complement strand
TGTAGTTAAATCAACAGAAGTAGCTGACTATGATATTCCAGCAAATATATTATCTTTCAGAGCAGATGTTAGAACTAAATCAAATGAAATGGAAACTATGATTGATAACTGCACAACAGTTGATGAACTAAAATCTTTATACGAATATACTGAACAAGAAGACGGCACATTTACAAGACCACTACCAGAATTTCCAACTGAGGTAATATAATGCCTTTAATTATTCCGACTAATTCAATATCTGATTTAGGATATAATGTAGATAACTCATTAAGATTTAATGATGGTAGTTCAGATTATTTATCAAGAACAGGAACAACACCAACAAATGAAGATAAAGCTACAATAAGTTTTTGGGTAAAAAGAGGTGCATTAGGTGTTTATCAAAGAATTATATCAGGTCAAAGTGATGTTTCTGGTAGAGATAGTATTTATTTTTTAACTGATGACAAATTATATGGTTATCTTGCAAACGCAACTGCTGGTGGTTGGAGTACACCTATGGTTTTTAGAGATACTTCAGCTTGGTATCATATTGTAATTGCTTATGATACAACACAAGCAACTGCTACTAATAGAGTTAAAGTTTATGTAAATGGAGAAGAAGTTTCTATTTCTTTTGCTCCAAATATAACTCAAAATACAAATTTAGGAATAAATAACTCATCTTTTAATACAATAGGAACAGATAGTGATGGTTCTCCTAGTGAATATTTTGATGGTTATTTATCTGAATTTGTTATGGTAGATGGCTCACAACTAGACCCAACATCATTTGGAGAATTTGATGCTGACACAGGAATATGGAAACCAATAGATGTATCTGGTTTAACCTTTGGCACAAATGGATTTTATTTAGACTTTGAAAACTCTGGTAGTCTAGGTGCAGATGTATCAGGAAACTCTAATAACTTTACTGTAAATAATTTAACTAGCATAGACCAAACTACTGATACACCGACTAATAATTTTGCAACATTAAATCCTTTAAATGTTCCAACATCTAATGCACCAACTTTTTCAGAGGGTAATTTAAAATCGGTTTCAAGTTCATCTTCTAGTGGTTCTTTTGGTGGAAGTTCTACTATCGGAGTATCAACTGGTAAATGGTATATAGAAGCAAAATGTTTAGTATCTGGACACACTCAAGCAACAGTTGGTGTTACTTATAACGATTCTGAAAGTGCAAGAACAAATAATGATGCTACTGATAGTTATGAATATTCTTATAGAATGAATGGAAATAAATTACATGATGGAGTAGATTCTTCTTATGCAGATACATACACAACAAATGATATTATTGGTATTGCACTAGATTTAGATAATCATAAAATTTATTGGAGTAAAAATGGTACATGGCAAAATAGTGGCGACCCAGAAAGTGGTGCTACAGGCACAGGTTCAGCATTTGATTTAGATACTGGACAAACTTATATGTTTTACCATCAAGATGTTACTGGTGCATCATCTAATACATCTACATTTGAATTTAATTTTGGCTCTCCACCATTCACAATCTCATCAGGAAATAGTGATGGTAATGGCTATGGAAACTTTGAATATTCTGTACCATCAGGATATTATGCACTTAACACAAAAAATTTAGCGGAGTATGGATAGGAATTAATATGGCTTACACAGATATAGATAAACCAGACGAATATTTTAATACTAAACTTTACACAGGTAATGGTTCAACAGGACATTCAATAACAGGTGTTGGTTTTCAGCCAGATTGGGTTTGGATTAAAGAAAGAAACTCTTCTGTATCATATCATTTATATGATTCAGTTAGAGGTGCAACTAAAAGACTTGAATCAGATAATACTGATGCAGAAAGCACAGCTGGAACATTTTTAACTTCTTTTGATTCTGATGGTTTTACTTTAGGTTCAAATGGTGGACTTAATGGAAGTTCAGATACTTATGTAGCATGGAACTGGTTAGCCTCAAACACAACTGCATCAAACACAGATGGAAGTATCACATCAACAGTTTCAGCCAACACTACAAGTGGATTTAGTATTGTGTCTTGGACTGGTACAGGTTCTAATGCTACAGTTGGTCATGGTTTATCTTCTACACCAAAAATGGTTATATGCAAAAGGAGAGATGCTAATGATGCTTGGTTTACATATAATGAAAATATAGGTTCAGGTGCATTTTTAGCATTAAATAGCACTATTGGTTCAACTACAGCTGGTGCTTCTGGTTTATGGAATAATACATCTCCAACTTCTTCAGTATTTACAGTAGGTACTAATGGTGGAGTTAATGCTTCTGGTGGAACTTACATAGCCTACTGCTTCGCAGAGAAAAAAGGATTCAGTAAATTAGGTAGCTACACAGGGAATGGAAATGCAGATGGAACATTTGTTTATACAGGGTTTAAACCTGCGTTTGTTTTAGTAAGACATACTGATTCTGTGGGAGAAAATTGGTTTATTTGCGATAATAAAAGAGAAGGTTATAATGCAGAAAATAATAGATTAATGCCAAATATAACTTCTGTAGAAATTGATGATAGTCCAATAGACATTTTATCTAATGGTTTTAAAGCTAGAGAAACAGGTAATAAAGTTAATGGTAGTGGCAGAAATTATATATACATGGCATTTGCAGAATCCCCATTTGTTACATCTACAGGAATACCAACTACTGCAAGATAATATGAATGAGAAAACTAATAAACATTCTTAGACATTGGAAGAACAATATATGGAAGAAATTAAACAGCGAATTAAAGAACACGAGGGGTTTCGGGACACTATGTATTCCGATAGTTTGGGTTTTCGTACTATCGGCTATGGTCATCTGGTATTGGATTCCGATAACTTTGTTGAGGGTGTTGCTTATGACAAAGCTACTCTTGAAGAAGTTTTTGATAATGATTTTAAAATAGCATTAGATTCAGCTAGAGAATTATTAAGAGATATAGAACATAATCATATTGTTTTTGGTGTAATCGTTGAAATGTGTTTTCAATTAGGCAAACCAAGAGTTATGAAATTTAAGAAGATGTGGGAAGCCATAAAACAAAAAAACTATTTAAAAGCTAGTGAAGAAATGATAGACAGTAATTGGCACAAACAAACCACAAAAAGATGTGAAAGTTTGGCTAGTATAATGAGAAACGCAAACAAATAGGAGTCTATTATGCCAATGGGAAAAGGAACTTATGGTAGCCGTAGAGGAAGACCAGCTAAAAAGAAATCTAAAATGATGAGTAAAAAGAAGAAGAAGAAGTAATGCCTTTAGTTAAAGGTTATTCAGCTAAATCTATTGCTAAGAATATTAAGCAAGAATTAAAAGCTGGTAAAAAAAGATCACAAGCTGTTGCTATCGCATTGTCGGTAGCAAGAGCAGTTAAGAAGAAAAGAAAGAAAAAGAAATGAAAAAGAAACTTATATATGCTAAACCTAGACCAAAGAAATTAGGAAAACCTAAATCTTTTAATAAGAAGTCTAAAGCATATAAATCAGCTAAAAGACAAGCTGATAAAAAGTTTGGAAAAAAAGTAAGTCTTTATAAAAACATCTTCATTTCTAAAGCTATTAAGAAATATAAACCGAGAAAGAAAAAATGATAGGATTTACTACAACAAAAACTTTAAGTGAGTTTATTAATAAACGACCAATGAAGAAGAAAAAAAAGAAGAAAAAGAAAAAGGTTAGAAAATGAGTATAATAGATATTAACAATATGCCATTTGGCTTAGGAGTTCAAAAAGGACTTGTTACTAATTTTAGTGCAACTGGTATTTTTGGATATAATTCTGATATATCATCTACATTTGAAACTATATCTTCTGTTGGTGGAATTTATGTTTATCCAACTGCATCATCTACAGCAGTAGCAACTTCATCTAACACAGCATCAGATAATACAGGAACAGTTTTAGTTTCTGGTTTAGATTCGAATTTTGACATAGCTTCTGAAATAATTACAATAGGTGGTTCTGCTAGTACAACTTCTTTTATCAGAATATTTAGTGCAAGAATGGTAACAGCAAATACAGGAGATGCAAATGTTGGAAATATTACAATCACAGTAGATTCAAAAACTGTTGCTTATATTCCAGCAACATATGGTTCATCACTTTCAGCAAATTATTGTGTTCCTAGAAATTATAAAGGTTATATCTTATCAGCTTATGCTGGAGTATCTAAACAAAAAGAATTAACTGCAAAGATTATGACTAAAGAAGTTAATAATGGTAATGTATGGAACACAGTAGGTTTTCAAACTACTTTTGCTGTTCCTGTTTATCAAGAATTTACTGTTCCAATTCAAATCAATGAAAAAACTGATATTGAAATGAGAGCATTAACTGATGCAACTACTTCTGTTTCTGGTGGATTTACTTTAGCATTAGAGAAAGTAATTCAATCTTAAAATGAGTAAAAGACCTAAAACAACTGGCGAACATATCGTATCGTTGTATGGTCATGTTACAGGATTAAAAAAAGATATTTCAGTAATTAAAAATAACCATCTTGCTCATATGCACGAGGACATAGAGAAGATAAATCAAAAATTAGATAATAAGTTTGATAGTCTAAGTGATAAAATCATATATGGTATCGGTGCAGTAGCTGTGATATTTTTAGCACAGGTGCTTTACTTTTTATCTAAATAACTGTACAAGCATTACTTGTATGAATTATAAATCCGTTCTCTGTATTTCCGATTTACATATTCCTTACCACCATCCTCAGGCATTTGATTTTTTAAAAGCATTAAAGAAAAAAATTAAACCTGATCTTATTGTTTGTGGCGGGGACGAATTGGATAAACACGCACTTAGTTTCCATGATTCGGATCCTGATCTTCCTAGTGCTGGAGATGAATTAAGACAATCAAAAAAATACATATGGGAACTTAAAAAGATATTTCCTAAAATGATTTTACTTCATTCTAATCACTCATCATTGATTTACAGAAAAGCATTAAAACATGGTATGCCTAGAGCATATTTAAGACATTATAATGAATTTTTAGAAGTAGATAAAAACTGGCAATGGGTAGATGATCTAAATGTTAAATTAAGTGATGGTTCAGAATGTTACTTCACGCATGGAATGTCAGCAGATGGTTTAAAATTGGCGATGCAGTATGGAAAAAATGTTTGTCAATTTCACTTTCATTCGAAGTTTAATATTCAATACTTTAGCAATCCAGACAATCTAGTATGGTCTTTACAATGTGGTTGCTTGACGAAACAAAGTTCACTAGCCTTTGGTTATTCGAAAAACTTTAGATTAAGATTCGTAATAGGAACAGGTGCAATAATAAATGGTCAACCTATGCTTTATCCTATGATTTTAGATAAAAACTCAAATTGGATAGGTAAAATTGTCTAAAAAACCATCATTAGACCGTCATAGAAGCGATTTAAAAGCTACCGATAAGCAAATAGGTGGTAACCACTATATAGGTAAAATCCAACCAATAGAATTGATCGCATCACATAAATTAGATTATTTTGATGGAAATATAGTGAAATATGCTGTGAGGAATAAACAAGGAGAGAGTTTAGAAGAAAAATATGATAAGATAATCCATTATTGTGAACTTGCAAAACAATTAAAAGATAAAAAATAAAAATGTGGTTGAATTTATTAACATCAGGTTTAAAAGTCGGAGCCAAGATTTATCAAAATCGTAGAGAAAGTAAAATGCTTGAATCACAAGCACAAAGACTTCACTACGAAAAAATGGCACGAGGAGAAATTGAGTATCAAGAAAAAATTATTGCGAGTAATGATAAAGGTATTAAAGACGAAATTGTCCTTATTCTCGTATCTATTCCTTTTCTTATATTGGTCTATTCTGTTTTCTCTGACGATCCATCAGTAAAAGAAAAAGTAGATTTATTCTTTCAATACTTCGATCAGCTTCCTTTATGGTATCAAGCATTATTCATTGGTATTTGTTCAGCAATATATGGATTAAAAGGTGCTGACATTTTCAAACGAAAATAGTATTGTGTCTTATGGACATAGATGCAGTTATTATAGAAGTTGAATTTGAAGTTTCATCAAGATGGAAGCCTCATAATCATTTTGTTTGTTTTAGATTTATTGACACCTCTCCTAATAAGCCAAGATTATTAAATGCTCTATATGAACTTGAACGACATGAAGATGTTGAAGTTATAGATTATCAATATTCAGAAATTCCTATTACTGCAAAAACTAATTTAAAAGATTTAGATGTAACTTTGAACTAGGGTGGTAAGAGAGAGAAAAACCACCCTAGCTATTTTGGGACAATTCAAAGTGATAGTCATGTTTAAAAACTATCTTTATTCTACCCAAAATTCTTTTTAACAAGCCACCAACTCTCGCTGATGGCTCTATCTACTAGCTGATAAATGGAGCTTTGTTTAATCAACTTTCGCTAGTAGAATTCGTTAAACTTTACTATTCAAAGCTAAATCTCTTTTTAACTCAGATTGTTTTAATGAAATGTATTTATCTAAATTATTGTAGTGATACCTAGCTTTAATTAATTCTTCTTCAGCATTTGCATATTGCTTGACGATTTCTCTGTACTCAGCATCTGTTCTGGCTTTATGCTCTGCTTCTATTACGGTTTTTGTTTCCAATTTATATTTTAAAAACAATTTACTGAACATAGCTTTTTTACCATCTTCTAAAATAATTGTTTTCTTATGCCAATCTGCCCACTCTTGTGATGCTCTTTCTAATTCTTCGTATGATTTATTACTTAGTAACATATTTAACTCTCTATAAAAAAATTGATAATAAAATTGTTGTTATTATAAATGTTAATACAATTCTGACAATCCATTTATTGTATTTTCTATGTATTGGTTTTCCTAGTATTATCATGGATAAAGTAACATCTCCTCTGCTTCTTTTTCTAATTGTTTTATCTGTTGTTTAAGACTATGATTTTCTTCTTCTAATCTAGTAATTTTTCTATTTAAAGATTTAATCTCTAAATACAATGCTTGTATTTCTTCTAACTTAATAGCGAAATCTTTTTTTAAGTTATAGAAATCGCTAATAAGTTTTTCTTGAGTTTCAGATAATTTAGTCATTAGAATGGTATTTCATCGTCCATGTCATTTTGCTCAATAGGTGTTGCATGTTCAGGTGCAAACTGTGTAGCATGTTGAGGTATAGATTGACTAATTGGTTTTAAACCATCTACATTTTGAGTATTTGTTCTAGGTTTAACCATGTACAAAGTAATTACTTGCTCTGTATCTGCACCATACTTTGATTCTTTAGCTTGTTGAACTTTTGAACCCCATTTTAAAGAATAACCTGCTTGTACATACTTTTGAACTTCTGGTGTTTTGTACCATGTCATAACTTCTGAAATTCCATATAGCTTTTTAGTTAAGCTACATTGAAACTTAGATTTAGTTGATGAAGCATGATATTCATAGCTAGGGGCTTTTTTCCCGGTTTCATACATTCTTAAAGACAAACCGCAAAACGGCATATCATAGTTTGATTTATTTTTTTGATACATTTTTTTTCTCCTTTTTAAGTTTATTATACTCTCGCTGTCTTTTTGCAAAATCTAATTCTAATTCATTTAGAAATTTACAAACTTTAAATGCTTTCAAGTATCTAGGTTTAATCTCAAATAAACGCATTTGTATATCTTCTTTTGTGTCTTTTGGTATTTTGACTATATATAAATAGTCTATTTTGAGATTCGTTGAATCTTCTATTAACTTTTTATAAGTAGCGATCTGAATAGGTTGATCTATAAAAAAGTCTTTAGAAGTTTTAAAATCTAAAAGTGCGTGTTTGCCTTTCCATGATTTCTTTGTAACTATCGCATCAAATGTACCACAAACTTCTAATTCTTCTGAATAACAAGTTGTTTCTGTAGCGATTACTTCGAAACCTGTTGATTGCCACCACTTTTTAAATTTATGAAACATAGTCTTTAATGGTTCAGTAGCAGGTTCAATTACTTCTTTTTTATTAATGTAATCTTCTGCAAGTGAGTGCATGTTTGTACCTATATCTCTAGCTTCAGATTGAATCTCTTTTACTCTTGATTCTACTTTTGATCTGAACTGCTGGATTTCATCAATAGGTCTTTTGTCATAAGTCATAATCTGTTCTATTGCTTTATAGACACAATTCTCAGCCCACCACATTAGACCACCACCAGAAAATCTTTTACCGATTAGTCCAGTTACACCAGGTTTAACTTCACCATTAACTTTGTATCTGTATTTGTTATCATTAGGTCTAAACTCAATTAGATTACCATGCTTATCTTCATTTTTAATAACTGTCATTTTTATATACCTCTCTCTTATAGTCTTGTTTATTTTTATGTTTAGATTTACTTACAGCAACATATTCTTCTACTAAATACCAATGTGGAAGTATTCCTCTGAATATTGCTCTGTTCATAGCTTCTATTCTTCTATCTTGCCAAGTACGGCTCTGTCTTGAATGGGTAAACATTGTTATCTCTCCTTTTTAATAATGTTAAGTTTAAATCATCTAATGGTTTTGTAAAGTAATCAATATCAATATCTAAATATTCAGATATTTTTTTAAGATTCTTATGACTACAAGCATTAAGACCTTTTTCATACTTTTGAATTTGCTGGAATGTAACTCCAACTGCATTAGACAATCTTACTTGCGATTTATTACGCATCAATCTTATCTTTCTTATTTGTAAACCTACTATCTTATCAAAGATAACATCATTATCTTTTTTGCTTACATTCCATTGTGGAAGTAATTCTTGAATAGAAAAATTGACTTCTTCTATTGTTGTATTTGTTCGTCTATTTATCATAAAACGACCACTCCTTTTTTTCATTTATTGTTAGTTTGTTAAATTGATCTTTAAAACATGAGTTACATAGTAAGCTATCACTATACATTGAATTGCTACCTACAAACCATGCTAATTTTAAAGCATCTTCTCTAAAGCATCTAGCACATTTATATGCAAGAATTTTTTTTCTAGTTAAGGACACTATGACCTCGCTTATCTAAACACTTTCTCATAATAGATTCATATTTAGTGTCCATTGTTGGACTAAGTGTCCAATATGTTATATTTGAAATAAAATTAGTATTTTCTTTAGCTAAGTATTTACAATGCTGAATATCATTTGTAATTTCTTTAGCTTTATCTTCATTAAAAGTTCCTGATCGACCTGCTGTATCTATTATAGGTTTATACGAACAAGCCTGTAATGAAGTGACAAGTATTGCGATTAAAAGTATGTTTTTCATATCTATTTATTCCTCTCTTTAAAGAATTGGTTGATGATACTTCAAATGATGAAGTTTAAACACCAAATCTTTCTTTTGTTCTTTGATTTTGAATAGTTGTTTCAACAAATCTTTTTCCTTCTGATTCTTTCGATCCAACTGTTCTTGTATCTTGAACATTTGTTTTGGTTGCATTTGCTTTCTCCAAATTAGCTACTTGATTTTCCAAGTAACTATCTACAGGGTTAATTAAATTAACTTCTTCCTGTAAATCTTGTAATCCACCTAAAGTCATATCCTTATTGAATATTCTTTTAAATTGTTTTGATATTTCTTTAGTGAAAGTAGAATTAGTTGGTATTCTCATTATTGTACTCCTAGTAAATAATCTATGGTTAATTTAAACCCACCAGCGAAAAAATACAACATTATAATTCCGAAGCTGAGATATTCCAAAAAGTTTAATATATTTTTCATATTAACTCCGCTTTTGAATTTATTGAAAATCTTAAATTATTTCTTTCTAAAGAAGAACCAGTATTAAGATTCCATATTTTTTCAGCTACTTGATGAGCATAATTAATAAAACATTTATGATGTAAAAATTTTTTTAATTCATCAACAGTTTTAAACTTTATAGTTTGTATTTTATTTAGTCTTTGTATATTTATTCTTCTCATTATACTCTTTCCTCTCTTTGTTTTTTAAATTGAAATAATAAATCATCAACAGTTTTAATTTGATATAATTCTTCATCAGTATCAAATTTCATACATTGTTGTTCTGAATCTACAGGAATTGTCCATTGATAAATTTCTCCATTATCATTTTCATCTACATAGTATAAAAGATTTTTAGATACTAAAGAACCAAACACTCCTTTAAGTGTATCAACATTCCAATTTAATTTTTCAATATCTATAAAATCTTCTTTACAGATATGACAATCAGTACCATCAGTAGTATCTAATAGTTCTTGTGCTAATAAAGTTTCTTTATCAGTTAATGTAATCATTATGCTCTCTCCTCTCTTTTAATATTTCTAACTTCTTTCATTAAGTCAATTATAGAATTTTGAACAACATCATATGCTCTATCTAATGCAACACCTTTTCTATCATAATTCATTAAAGGCTCAAAATTATCAGGCTCTGTAGAAGAAGCATTTATTGTAAAAATCATATAAGCAAATTTATTAATATCTTGCTCTATTTTTTTAACTCTAACTAAAGGATATTTATTTTTGTAAATAATATCTCCTTTAACTAATTTTAATGTTCTGTTTTTCATGTTCTCTCCTTTGTTTTTATTTTTCATATACAAATAATTTATCAAATTGGTTGTAGAGTGCAATAGTTAATTTATTGCATAAAATATAGCTTTTTTGCATATTATATCATCTTATATTAGAAACATCTTTACAAAAACAAATTACTTGTATAAAAAACGAATCAATTAAAGATATGATTATAAATAAAAAAATGATAGAGAGGTTTATGTCGAAAGACATAAGTATTTATTTTCATATCATAATACTAGATCAGCCTACTTTCTCTCTGGTAGGCTGGTCATTAACAGAGAGATAGAAAATGAAAATATACTTAAATAAAATAGCACAAGAAATGTTATTTGGTTATTACGAGGGTGTTGATTGGCATATTGATTTATGCGTTGAAAATCCTAATCCAAAAAAATCTCCAGCAGATGATTATGTTCTTATGTCAGAAAAAGAACAAGATAGAATTTGGCATAAAGTTATAAATTGGATTGTTGATTATAAAAAAAAATATAATGGCAAATTTTCAGAAATGAAAGTAGATCAAGAATTAGCATTTTATTTATCAGGAGATGCAAGAAACCAATCTGATTTAATTTCTTCTGAAGTATTTGATTATGATGTAGAAGATATGTTTGAGGATTATTGGTGTTATAAAACTAATAAACAAAAAAGACGAGTTAAATTAGATAAAGAAAATCTTTATAAAGAATATAAACTTGCACAAAAACAATTAGATAAACTTTCAAAAATTGACGAGGTAATATGAAACAATTAGATATATTCGATACTGAATATAAATCTCATAACTATACTGAAACTAGCAAATCAGCTTTTGAAAAACAAAAACCAAAATTGAAAACTAAAAGAGAGCAAGTTTATGATTTTATAAAATTAAGAGCATCTACTAATTTTGAAATCTCACAAGAATTAGATTTACCTTTAAGTTCTATTTGTGCAAGATGTAGAGAATTACAAATTTTAGACTTAGTTGTAGATTCTGGTTTAAGAAGAAAAACACCACATGGTAAAACTGCAATAGTATGGGCAAAAAAAAATTAGCAAATAAATTAGAGAGAGAACATCTTTCTAAAGTAGCGAGTTTAGGTTGCTTAATTTGTCAGCAACCAGCTATCTGTCATCATATTAGAAATCTAGGAGATGGAAAAGGTAATGTCGGTATTGGAAAACGATCTAGTCATTATCATGTTATACCATTATGTCCAGATCATCATGTCGGTAGTTTTAGTATTCATAACACTAAAAGACAATTTGAAGCTATGTATGGAACTGAAAAAGAATTGTTACATAGAACTTTAAATGAAATTAAACAACTAGATGAATCTAATAATCTTTTTAACTTTTACGCAACAGAGGAGAAATAATGGCTGAAATGAGAGAAGAACATCTTGAAGTAGTTTCAAGAAATAGAGCAAGAGCATATGAAAAGCAAAAGAAAACAATTAACATTATAAGAACTTTATTGAATAGATATTCAAAAAGACAATTAATCGAAATAATAGAAAAGGAGAGTAAAAACAATGTCAGATAAAGATAGCTTATTTGCACCAGAAGAACTTGAAACAGATTGGCAAAAAGAATGGCAAGATATGCCAGAGTTTCATCAGTTAAAACAAGAACCTTATGCAAATATAAATATAAGATTTAGAAACAAAGAAGATTTAGAAGAATTTGCTAAGTTAGTAGATCAAAACTTAAATAATAAAACTAAATCAATGTGGTACCCTAAACTTGAAGCTAAGAAACTATTTAAAACAAGGTGGGTAGATGAATCCTAAATATCCTGTTTATATTATCTCAAAAGGTCGCTGGGAATCTCGTTTAACATCTAAATCTTTAGAAAGAATGAAAGTTCCATATCATATTGTTATTGAACCACAAGAATACGATAATTATGCTAGTGTTATTGATAAAGATAAAATTTTAACATTACCATTTTCTAACTTAGGTCAAGGTAGTATTCCAGCAAGAAATTGGGTTTGGGAACATTCAATATCAATAGATGCAGAAAAGCATTGGATTCTTGATGATAATATTTATGATTTTTATAGATTAAATAGAAATTCAAGAAATATTGTACAAACAGGTACAATTTTTAAATGTTGCGAGGATTTTACTGATCGCTACGAAAATGTCAAAATTTCTGGTATGAATTATCGTTTTTTTATGGTTCCTACTGAAAAACACCCACCATATTATCTAAATACTAGAGTTTATTCATGTATTTTGATTGACAATTCTCTAAAGCACAGATGGAGAGGTAGATACAACGAAGATACTGATTTATGTATCAGAGTTTTAAAAGATGGTTATTGTACAATTTTATTTAATGCTTTTCTACAAGAGAAAGCGGCCACAATGACATTAAAAGGTGGAAATACTGATGAACTCTACAAAGATGATGGAAGATTAAAAATGGCTCAATCTTTAGTAGATCAGCACCCAGATATTTGTACAGTTTCATGGAAATTTGGTCGTTATCAACATCATGTTAATTACGATGGTTTTAAGAGAAATAAGCTACAATTAAAACACAATTATAAGATAAAAAAAGGCATCAACAATTATGGTATGATTTTAAAGGAGTTAAACATATGATTACAAGAAAATCCGGGTATTTTATAGTTTATAGAGATATTTATAAACACAAAGCATTTAAAAACATCATAGAAGCATCAGTTTGGCTATATATGATAAGTTCAGCAACGCACCAAGATAAAACATTAAGTTTTTTTGATAATCCTATTTTTCTGAAAAGATCAGAAATGATATTTCCTATTAGAAAAACAGCATCTATTTTTAAAATGACTTATTCTGAAATGCGTACTTTCTTGCTGAAGTTGAAGAAGAAAAAAATGATTAGCACAAGATTGGCTCACTTACAGCCCACTAACAATCACAAGTACCGATCTGTTACCGTAATAAGCATTGAAAACTATGACAAATTTCAGTATGTGGATTCGGAGCAATCACTTATCAACCACTTATCGCCTGTTACTAATAAACAAACTAATACACATACTAATATACTTACTCAAAAAATTAAAAAGTCTAGCAAGAGTGATTATAAGAAAATAGGAGATTGGGGAGAATATTCAATTCTTGAAAAAAACAATAAAAGATACAAAAAACATAAATGGAAAGATGAACCTATAACACCATATGTATGAAATCTATCTTGCGAATCTTTAAATATTGCAGAAAGAGAATAATTGCTTTAAGTATCGAAAATCAGATATTAAAAACGCAATTAGAATATTATCGTGCTATAATTGAATCTAACGAACATAAGAAACATTAAATGGTAAAAAAAAAGTCAAAATTTCGTCACATTTCGATAAATAAACAGAAATACTATTTTTATGAAATCAAATGGCTAGATATTCTAGGAGATAGTGGTCATGCCAGTGTAATGGAATTTGAAAAAATGAAACCTGCTGTAATGATTACTAACGCATATGTTTTTAGAAAAGATAAAAAATATCTATGGACATTTGCAAGTTATGATGAAAATGAAGAAAGTTTTAGTGATAGAAATATCTTTCCTATTGGTTGCATTAAAGAGATGAAAAAGATAGAAATATAAGATTATGAAAAGCGACAAAAATATGTCAGATGACACAATTAAGACAAAATCTATGGGACGACCTAGAAAAGAGTTAGATGAAAATATTATTGCAAATCTTAGTCAAATTGGTTGTACACAAGAAGAAATAGGTTCAGTTGTAGGAACTTCTGCTAGAACTTTACAAAGAAGATATGCAGATTTAATTGAGGAAAACAAAAACAAAGGTCGTGCTTCCTTAAGAAAGAAAATGTGGGAACGAGCATTAAAAGGGGATCCTAAAATGCTTATATGGTTATCTAAAAACTATCTAAACATGGTAGACAAAGTACACACTACATCAACTGTTGAACCACTTCCACTTATCATAGAAGCTAAAGCTGAAGATATAAATGGCTAAACAAAAATTCACGCACTTCATACCTAGAGATAAACCACCTAAGAGAGGTGCTGGAAAACACAAGAAAAATAAAAACAAACATGAAAAACGACAACAAAAACAAACTAGATACAAAGGACAAGGAAAATAATATGAGTGAAGTAATTGGAGAGAATACATTTTTAAAATTAAGACAACAAAAAGATCAAATGAAAGCTGAGTTAGAACAAGTAAAGATTCAAAGAGATATAGCTTTGAGAAGACAAAAGAAACTTGAAGATGCTGTTAAAGATTTAAGAAAGTTGGTAGAAGTTGGAAAACAAACGAAGTAACTTCTATCCTAATGGGGAAATTATAGATTATTCCTTACCTCAAAGTTTTCAAATAAGTTTAAAGAAAGAAGCCTGTGGTAATTGTGGTCTATATTCTAATCGAAGACAGTTTTGTGGTCGTTGGGGTGCTAAAGCTGTCAAAGAAAATTATATATGCCATGACTGGAGAAAAAGGTTCTTTAAAAGATAGTTTTGTGATATTTATGTCACATGGCAAAATATAAAGGACGATCTGTAAAACTTAACAAACCAATGCGTGGTGATGTTAAGAAATTTAAAGTATTCGTAAAAGATAGATCATCAGGTAGAGTTAAAAAAGTAAATTTTGGCTCTAAAGAGATGTCTATTAAGAAACATATACCTGCTAGAAAAAGATCATTCATGGCTAGAATGGGTGCAGTTCTAAAGAAAGTAAGAGGTCAAAAGAATTTATCTCCAGCTTATTGGGCCGTTCAATCATGGAAAAAAGGTTTCAAAATATGATTGATAAATGGTTATATAGATTCTTTGGTTGGATAGATTCATGGTTTTACTGGGTAGATAAACAATTTATTAAACAGAAAAAAAAGATCAAAAAGAAAAAAGATAATCCTGATGATTGGAGTGGTATTGTATGAGAGATACTAAAACTTTAGAGCAATACAGTAAAAACGCACAAAAGAAACTAAAAGAAATGAATCTATTTAAGTCTTTAAAAAAAGAAGTTAATGTAGGTGCAAATGGGACCCAGAAATATGTTATTAAAAAAGGTATTAATAAAGGTAAAGTTGCAGAATGAAAATATCAGAAAATACTTCGGTATCTTTACCCATAAGAAATTTACTTGCGATTGTAGGAGCAGTAGCAATAGGTGTATGGGCTTATTTTGGCATTATTGAAAGAATAACATTATTAGAAACTGCTGATAAACTACAAGAACAAGATTTATTAGAAGCATCTGCTCAGAAACCTATAGATCAAGAACAGTTTATGTTGCTAGAACATATTGCTCAACAAGTAGAAAAGCTAGAGAAAACTCAAGAACAGAATATGACAAACAAAGTTAATATTGAAAGAATACAAAAAGATATTGATAAAATATTAATTGATGTAGAAAAATTAAAAGATTCTGTACGAGCAAACTTGGGTAAACTAAATGGTAATCACTAAATTAGTATTTGCATTGTGTTTATTTATAAATGGAGAACTTGTAGAGCATAGAATACAAGACAATCTCTCTACTTGTCTTAAAATGAAAAGAGAAGCTACAAGAAACATGGATATGCAAAACAAACAATTCATGTGTGGAGAAGTAGAAGCTGAAATAGAAACTAATATTGATGGTAGTAAAAGCATTAAAAAGATTATAAAGTCTAAAGAATGAAATTTATTTTAGCCTTTAGTATCTGTTCTGCAATTACTGGTTACTGCAATAATACAATGACACTTCCT
>Ga0222719_10002650_pt1 | contig 16244 bp, 17 predicted proteins | sample C33_34DmetaG_FD_165039 | JGI IMG/M metagenome (GOLD analysis project Ga0222719, IMG submission 165039) | Estuarine water microbial communities from San Francisco Bay, California, United States - C33_34D | ecosystem: Environmental > Aquatic > Marine > Unclassified | place: USA: California... | reverse complement strand
AAACTGTCTGGAGTTAAATTCAAAACCCCCATGATCAAAGGTATCTTATTAAAATTAAAATTAGAAAAATTTTTTTTTTTTGATGTAATTATTTTTATATCTTTAAAAATTTTTTTTTTAATACTTGTAGGTAAATATTTAATACTATTAACTTTGATTTTTTTTTTTGATTTTCTAGTAATTATTTCAACTTCATCAAATGATATAAATTTATTTCCATTCAACGGAAGGGTCTTTTTGGAATTAATTAAATTTTGTGAGTTTTTTCCATAATAGAAATTACACGCTCTTGTGTAATATCTAGTCATTAAACTTAATGAACTATTTTTGGTTTAAGCCCCATTGCACCTAAAGCTGAAGTCTTATCATCATCTTCAACTTTTAAGTCCGCTTTATCTGATGGATATAAATTTTTATTAATAATATTTTCTATCTCTTCACCTGTTAAAGTTTCGTAAGTTAACAAAGCTTTTGCTATTTTATGAAGATCATCTATTTTAGTTGTCAAGATTTCTCTAGCTTTGTTGTAACCTTCATCAACTAAAATTCTAATCTCTTTATCAATTTTTTGAGCTACTGCCTCAGAAACACTCTGTGTTCTCGCTACAGATCTACCTAAAAAAACCTCTTCTTCATTTTCACCATATTCAACAGGTCCTAATTCTTCACTCATTCCATATTTAGTAACCATGGCTCTTGCAAGAGTAGTTGCTTGGTTGATATCTGAACCACTTCCGCCACCCGCTCCTGTAGATATATTATCTTTTCCAAATATAATTTCTTCCGCTACTCTTCCGCCAAAACATACCGCCAATCTTGCCTTTAGGTATTTAATAGAATGACCATGCCTGTCTCTTTCTGGTAAATTCATTACCATCCCTAAAGCACGTCCTCTTGGAATGATGGTAGCTTTATGAATTGGATCATATCCTGTCATATTAAATGAAACCAAAGCATGTCCACCTTCATGGTAAGCTGTCAATTTTTTCTCTTCTTCCGTCATAACCATTGATCTTCTTTCTGCACCCATCATCACTTTATCTTTTGCTTCTTCAAATTCATTGATCGTAACAATTCTCTTGCTTTTTCTAGCCGCAAGCAAAGCTGCTTCATTAACTAAATTTGCTAAATCAGCTCCAGAGAAACCTGGAGTTCCCCTTGCAATTGTTCTTAAATTTACATCTGGTCCCATTTTAATCTTTTTAGCATGAACCTTTAAGATTTTTTCTCTACCTATGATATCTGGGTTAGAAACTACAACCTGTCTATCAAATCTACCTGGTCTTAATAAAGCAGGATCTAAAACATCAGGCCTGTTAGTAGCAGCAATTATAATTACTCCTTCATTGGTTTCAAAACCATCCATCTCTACCAACAATTGGTTTAAAGTTTGTTCTCTTTCATCATTTCCTCCACCTAAACCAGCACCTCTACTTCTTCCAACGGCATCGATCTCATCAATAAAAATTATACATGGAGAGTTCTTTTTACCTTGTTCAAACATGTCTCTTACTCTTGAAGCTCCAACTCCAACAAACATTTCCACAAAGTCTGATCCTGAAATTGTAAAAAATGGAACTCCAGCCTCACCTGCTATAGCTCTTGCTAATAAAGTTTTACCTGTTCCTGGAGGACCAACTAATAATGCGCCTCTTGGGATCTTACCACCAAGTCGGCTGAATTTTTTTGGATCTTTTAAGAATTCTACAATTTCTTCAACTTCTTCTTTTGCCTCTTCTACTCCCGCAACATCATTAAAGGTTACTTTGCCCTTTAACTCATTCATCATCTTAGCTTTTGATTTACCAAAACCCATGGCACCACCTTTGCCACCTTGCATTTGTCTCATGAAAAAAATCCAAACTGCAATCAGTAATAACATTGGGAACCAAGAAAGAAGTATTCCAAATAATGATGGCATTTTCTCCTCTAATGGAGCAGCTGAAATACTGACACCTTTATCAGAAAGCTTTTCAATTAAATTGGGATCATTAGGTGAGTATGTTGAAAATAAATTCCCATTAGAATAAACACCTTTAATATTATTTCCCTGTATATCTACTTTAAGCACTTCTCCTTTTTCAACTGAAGTTAAAAAATCTGAAAAAATGATTTGATTTCCACCCCTCACACTAGACTGTGGATTCTTAAACATATTGTAAAGCCCAATTGTTAAGAAAACAATTATTCCCCACATTGCTAAGTTTTTTAAATTCATATGAGTATAAGATAAGAATTATTATTAATTAAACAAGTGACAAATTTGTCTTAAAACTAACGGAATATCTACTCTTTTGTAAGAAATACTGTTTGATTAATTTTTTGTATAACACATCCTCCAAGAGTTATTTTTACATCATCATTTTCTAATAATTTATCAATAACATATTTTAATTTTTTTCCTCTAGAAGGATAATATTTTTTATTTACTAAATTTAAGACTATTGAAAAAGATCTAAACATTACTTCATCGGATTGTTTAAAAAAGTTACTATTTAAAATTACTTGCTTATTTTTTTTTGAAAAGAAGCTATTCTGATTTAAATTTTTTTCCACATAAAACTTAATACTTGAATTCGACTCTTGTAAATTTTTTACGGTTAATAAAAACTTATTTTTATCTAAACCTTCTTTTTCAAAATTTTCAATTAAATTTCTTATCCTTACTCTCTTAAATTCTTCATTTTGATTAGAAGGATCAATCACATAAAAGTTAAACACTTTTTTTGAAGTATATATAAGATCCTTTTTTGAAATATTAATTAATGGTCTTAATAAATTTACATCATTTAGTTTTGTTTTTTTACTAAATGATACCAGGCCATTCAACCCACTTCCTCTGGTTAATCTTATTAAAAAATTTTCAATCAAATCATCGTAATGATGTCCTAAAAGAATATTATTTATCTTATATTTACTGCACTGCTCTAACAATAAAGCATATCTTTTTTTTCTAGCAATTGACTGAATATTTTTTTTGGGTTTTTTTCCATTCCATCTTAAAACCTGAAGATTAATTAAGCTTTCATTTAATTTTTTTTTAACAATCTTAGCTTCTTCTTGAGACTCTTTTCTTAATCTATGATCAATAACAAAAAATTTACAATCAGTTTTATGTTTAATTGAATATATTTTGGCAAAAAAAGCTAATGCTAAACTATCAGGGCCACCTGAAACTGCGACAATGAAATTTTTACCCTTAGCTAGAGATAATTCAAATTTTTTATAAATTTGATTAATTTTTTGATCTTTTAAATAATTAAGTAAATTTTTATGAATCTTGTTTAACGCATTCAAATTTTTTTGATTCATATTTAGCTTTTTGGATAACAGACTGATTGGCTTGAGGATACTGTTTTTCTACACCATTAATCATTTTACAACCTTGGTCTTTTTCTCCTATTTGAACCATTGATACTCCAAGTTTTAATAAATTAATTGGAGCTTTTTCTCCTTTAGGATATTTTTGATAACCTTCTAAATAAGCTGAGGCAGCATCAGTGTATAGCTGCCTAATTCTAAATGTTTCTGCATACCAGTATTGTGCATTTCCAGCTAATTCATTCTCTGGGTTTGATAAAACAAATTCTCTAAATGCTCTTTCAGCAGTAGGATAATCTCCGACCTTTAAAAAACTTGTGGCAAATTCATATTGTTTTTCTGGAGTATCATTTGGAAGAATTTTTTCTTCAGCCTGAAATACTTCCGTGACTATTGAAGCTGTAGTTTCAACAGATTGAATTTGTTGAGAGGTTTCTTGGGTTGCAGTATCTTTATAAGAAATTGTTCCTAAATCTTGGGGTTGAGAACTACCTGGTAAAATTTGTTCTTCAGTATTTTTAGGTTGAAGAGTAATTTTTTTAGAACCATCGTCTGATATAATGGCGGTTTCAATATCTTGAAATCTTATTTGATTATCTGCTTGAACTTTTGATAGTCGATTTGAAAGTTTATCTAATTTAAAATTTATTTCTTCAAATCTATTTGTAAGTTCTCTAAATTGACTTTCAATTTCCGATAACTTTAACAAATGTCGGGTTAAAACATCTTCTGAATTTGCATCTAAGCTTATACTTGAAGATGTACCAGATGTACTAACTTCAATTGATCCTGAATAAATTGCTCTTTCTAAAGTCTTAAGATCTTTCTGAATTAACTCTAATGTTTCGTAAATATTATGATTATCAGCATAAGAAGTTAAATTCAAAAACAAAGTAAAAAATAAAACTAATTTTAATTTTAAAAATTTAATTAGAATATTCATATTCCTATTAGGTTATGATTATAATGATGGCAAAAAAAAGACCCTCAAGCAAGTTGCTAAAGGGTCTTTGAATTTTTGAAATAATTAGTTAGCTTTTACAGTAACTGATCTTCTATTTTTAGACCATGCTAAAGGATTAGATCCAGAATCTACTGGTCTTTCTTTACCATAACTTAAAACTGAAATTCTATCTGATGAAATACCATAAGTCATTAAATAGTCCTTAGCAGCGTTAGCTCTTCTTTCACCTAGTGCTAAGTTATATTCTCTTGTGCCTCTTTCATCCGCATGACCTTCTAACACAACATTAACGTCTGAGTTTTTTCTTAACCAAGCAGCTTGTTTTCTTAAAGTTTCTCTAGACGCTGTAGTTAAAATTGATTCATTTGTTGCAAAGAAAACTCTATCTGGCACACCGTCTGCTAAGTACTCAACAGAATCTGTTCCAGTATAAACATCACCTTGGATTTGCCCACCTAAACTAGTAGTTGTTTTTTTTGTAGCACACGCAGTTAATGCTAAGCATGCGATTAGAACTAAAATAGTATTTTTAAAAATTTTGCTTAATTTCATTTTGCTCCTTGATCCCTTTTTTTGTAATTCTTACTTTTTCACAACTAAATAGATGTTTCAAGTATAAAAATCAAGTTAAATTGATTAATTACTTAGTAAAGATGACCAAGATGGGTCTGAGGCATCTGTTGGTGTTTTAACCTGTCTTTCATTATACCCTGTTAAATCAATAGACCACAGTTTAGCAGAAAAACCCTCTCCATCATCATCAGATTTCGTCTCTCTATAAAAAATTAAAACTCTTCCATTTGGGGACCATGAAGGTGCCTCTTGATAATAATTTTCTGTTAACAGTCTTTCACCACTTCCATCTGTACGCATCACCCCAATATAGAATTGGCCTTGGTGTAATTTTGTGAAAGCAATTAAATCCCCCCTAGGAGACCATACTGGAGTTCCATACAAACCATTACCAAATGAAATTCTTTTCACATTTGATCCATCACTTTCCATAACATAAATTTGTTGGTATCCACTTCGATCAGAATTAAATGCTATGTATTTACCATCTGGAGAGTAAGACGGCGATGTATCAATTGATGGGTGATTGGTTATTTTTTCTACAATTCTATTCTCTAAATCCATTGTGTAAATATCTGATTTACCATCTTTTGCAAAACTCATTATTATTTTTTTTCCATCAGGTGAAAATCTTGGAGCAAAAGTCATACCAGGAAAATCACCCACAACTTCTTGTGTGCCAGTTTCTATATCAAGCAAATAAACTCTAGGTAAATTTTTAAAATATGAAAGATAAGTAACCATTTGACTTGTTGGATTAAATCTAGGAGTTAAAACTAATTCATTTCCAAGTGTCAAAAATTTATTGTTCTCGCCATCTTGATCCATTATGGCTAATTTTTTTATTCTTTTAACTTTTGGCCCCTCTTCAGCTACATAAATTATTCTTGTATCGAAATACCCTTTTTCACCAGTAAGTCTTTCATAAACTTTGTCTGATATTATATGGCCAACTCTTCTCCAATTTGTTGGAACAGTTGTAAATGCTAATGCCATCATCTCTTTAGCAGCTAAAACATCCCACAATCTAAATTCTACTCTTAATTTACCATCTTCAAAATTTACTTTTCCAGTTATTAAAGCCTGAGCTTTAATTAGGTTCCAATCTTCAAATCTAGGTTTAAGATTAGCAATATCTGGGGCTTGTAAAAATGCATCTTTATTTAATGGGTTGAATAAACCTGATGTTCTTAGATTATTTTCAACTACATTTGAAATCTCTGCACCTACATCTTCTTTATCTAATATATCCTTAAATTGTTTTTTTGAATTTTCATCAATAGATAAAGGTGAAACAGCAACTGGAAGAGGATTTAGATTTCCACGAGTTATATCCACTTCAATTAGAGCATAAGAGTTTACAGGAAGAAGAAATAGGACAAATAAAATAAAAAATTTTTTCATAAATTTAGTTTAACCTTCTAACATCTCTCTTGCATCAAAATTTAATTGTAAATCCTTCCATCTTTCATAACCAGTACTTGGTACTCTAAGAGGCTGACAAAGTTTTATTGCTCTTAAAGCACTTTCAGCAAGAACTTTATAAAAACCTTGGCCAGGTTTATTCATTCTTGCATGATCTAATATTTCAGAGTCTATAACTGAACCATCAGGTTTTAATTTTAATTTAATTCTAACTAACAAATTTTCATCATATGGCAATCCCAGTGGAATACTCCAACAACCAAATATTTGCGCTTTTAAAGCATCTTCCTCACTTAATGACAAATTAGAGTTTTCTATATTTTTCTCTTGATCCTGAGAAACAAGATTTTTTGGAGTTTTTACATCAGTAGTATCTTGCTTTGATTTGTCAATTAATGCAGCAATACTATTCGGATCAAATAATTCTTTTTTTTCAAATTCAGAAACTTGTTTTACTTCCTCATCAACTTTTTCTGGATTTTGTTTTTTTTCCTCTTTAGTTTTAATTTGTTTTACTGTTTTTTCAGGTAAAGGTACTGCTTCTGGTGTCTGGTTATCAATTGTTTCATTGTTTTGATCTATAGATACAACTGTTTTTGTTTTAGTTTTTTCAATTTTTTTGGGTGGAGCCTGTTCAGAAACTAACTGTTTTTCTTTTTCTTTAACTTTTTCTATTATTTTTTTTGCTTTAGGAGCAAATGGAATATTAGTTTTTTCAGTTATCTGAATTAATTCTACAGAAATTATTGGTGGAAGATCAATTGGTTTTTTTGCTAAAAAAGGTAAGCTAAGTGCTGTTAGAATTATTAAAGCAACATGAAGACCTGAAGAGATAATTAAACTTCTATTCAAAATTTCTACCTCTCTTTATATGGCTCTGAAATTAATGCTACCTTTGTAAATCCTGAGCCAGAAAGAAGTCCCATTATTTCTAATACTCTTCCATAATTAATAGTTTTATCACCTCTGACATAAATTCTAGTATCAGTTCTATTTTTTGAAACAGCTAAAACCTTAGCGATTATTTTATCAAATTCTACTTTGGACTCTTGAATAAAAATTTCTCCTTTAGAATTTATTGATAATGTCAATGGCTCTAATTCTTCTGGCAATGAGTCTGCGGAACTTTCAGGCAAATCTACTTGTACACCCACAGTTAATAGTGGCGCTGTTACCATAAAAATTATCAAAAGAACCAGCATAACGTCCACAAAAGGTGTTACATTAATCTCACTTATGGGTTCTTTTGATGAACGATTTAATTTAAAAGCCATTTTAAATTATTGACAAAAATCTTTTTGAAAAATTTTCAAGTTTCTGGGAGTACTTTCTCGCTTCACTATTAAATCTATTGTATGCTACAACAGCTGGTATTGCCGCTAACAATCCAAGTGCAGTTGCAAATAATGCTTCAGCAATCCCTGGTGCTACAATCGCAAGACTAGTATTTCTTGATATTGCAATTGATTGAAATGAATTCATTATACCCCAAACTGTTCCAAACAATCCTATGAATGGCGCTGTTGATCCAACTGTGGCTAAAAAAGTAAAGCCTTTATCAATTTTTGAAATCTGCTTTTCAATTCCAACTTCAAGCATACCACCCATTTTTTCAATTAAATTTGTTTTTGATTTAGATTTTAATAAACCTTCCATTGAGTCTTTAAATAATTCTGTCATTGGATCATCTGAATTAGCTGGCAAAGTATTGTAAAATGTTTCAGCGGACTTAGATCTCCAGAATTTTTCTTCAAAGTCTTCTGAAGAAAGATTTATTTTTTTAAATAATCGATATTTTTCTATTATTATTGCCCATGAATATACTGAGCATACAATTAATATAATAATCACAGATTTAACAATTATATCTGCTCTGATAAAAAGATTAATTAAAGAAAAATCTGCGCTTGTTGCTAAGCCTACTGCTTGAGTCGTTATATCTGCTTCCATAATTCTATTTCACACCTAATTGTGTCATGAATTTGTCCTTAAAAGACTATTAATCCTCTAATTTAAAAGTTTCGTAGAAAAAACTAGAAATTAAAATAGCATCAGCTTTATTGGAGTCTTTTTTCTTTGATAGTTGAGATGAGAAATATGGAAAAATTTCTATCGCCCTTGTCCTACTTGCATCTTTTTCAGAATTTATAAGGTTAAAATATTTTTTCCATTTAGCTGGTCTAACAAAATAAACAGGTAATTGCATAGCGGAACATATTCCTTTCAATATTCCATAAGATTGTCCAAAATTAAACATGCTAGTTACACCTTGTCCTGGCATTGCTGATACTTGCTCTATAACAACTTTGATATCTGATTTGTCTAAATTAGATGTTCTTTTTAAAATCTCATTATAAATTTGTGATCCATTCACCTGTTTTTTATTTTTTTTTCCTTCAATCATCGTTGGCATTTCGACTACATCTAAGATTTTTCCATCCTCAAAAAAACAAATTGATCCTGAAAGTCCTGGGTCAATTCCAATTATTATCATATTAAGCTAATTAAATTTAACATTGGTATAAATATTTTGAACATCATCATCATCTTCGAGTGTTTCCAAAAATTGAATAATATCTTCTTGTCTATCCTTTGATATATCAACGCTATTAAGTGGTAACCATTCAATTTCAGTTGAAATAAAATTACTAATTTTTTCTTCGAGTTTTTTTTTTACATTATATATCTCATTCATAGGACATTGGATCTCATGATATTCAGAGTTAGAAATACATTCATCTGCTCCAGCATCAATTGATAATTCAAATATTTGTTCATCTGATATTTCATTTTTATTTATTTTAATTATTCCAACTTGATTAAAGTTATGAGAAGCAGACCCCTGGGTTCCTAGACTGCCTCCATTTTTTTGAAAAATTGTCCTTATATTAGATGCAGTTCTATTTTTATTATCAGTTAATGTTTCAACAATTACTGCAATTTTATCAGGTCCAAATCCCTCATATCTTAAATTTTCAAAATTAGCCTCAGTATTAGCAGAAGATTTATCAATAGCTCTTTCAATATTGTCTTTTGGCATATTTGCAGATCTTGCAGCTTGAATTGCAGACCTTAATCTTGGATTCATTGCTGGATCTTTATCACCTAATTTTGCAGCAACAGTAATCTCCTTAGATAATTTCGAAAATATCTTTGACCTTTGTTTGTCAGCCTTACCTTTTTTATGTTTAATTCCAGCCCAATGTGAATGTCCTGCCATGTTAAAACTAAGTCTTACTTAACTGTCCTCCAAAAATATAGGTTTCTATTTTGTCAGCTAAACCAGTTTCTATATTACAATCAACTATTACACCACACAAAGTAGCTTCACCTAACGCAGGAAAGTGTTTGGTGGATTTTTTATTCATAAATCTATTTAATGAATTTTCTTTATTCATACCAATGACTGAATCATAATCTCCACACATCCCAGCATCTGTTTGATAAGCTGTGCCATTATTTAAAATTCTAGCGTCATTAGTGGGGATATGGGTATGAGTTCCAACAACTAATGTTGCACTTCCATCAAAAAAATGTCCAATAGCATTTTTTTCACTTGTTATTTCACCATGAAAATCAACAACAAGAAAATCATAATCCTCTTTTAATTTATAACTTTTCATAAATTTTTCAGAAACCTCAAAAACATCATCACATTTTTTCATAAATACATTGCCCATGAGATTAAGCACACCAACCTTGATGTTATTTTTAGCTTCATAAATCTCGAAACCTTTACCGGGCGCTGGTTCAAACAAATTTTTAGGTCTTATCAATCGGTTTTCTTTTTCAATAAATTCCATTATTTCTTTTTGATCCCAAACATGATTTCCAGTTGTAATTACATCAACACCACAATTAAAAAAATCTTTACAAATATCTGGGGTTATCCCTACTCCAGAATTTGCAGCATTTTCTCCATTAACTATTACAAAATCTATTTTTTTTGAATTAATTAGACTTAAAAGGTTGTTTTGCAATATTGAACAACCTGCAATGCCAACAACATCTCCTAAAAATAAAATTCTCATATTAAAATTTCTTTTTCGTTTACAATACAATCTAACTTTTTATCAAAACTGTTTGTTGGTACTTTTTTTATCTGTTGAAATGAATATGCCAAACCTATGGTAAATATTTTTTTAATTTTTGATATTTTATTTATATATCTATCATAAAAACCCCCTCCATAGCCAAGCCTGTTCAAGTTTAGATCGTAAGCAACTAATGGTACCAATAATACATCTGGATAAATTATTTTTTTTGTAATGGGTTCTGGTATTCCATATTTGTTTATTTTTAATGGTTCAATTTTTGACCATTTGTAGAAGTCCATTTGATTATTTTTTTTTATAACTGGTAATGAAATATCAAAGTTTTTTTTTCTTAGATCTTCTAACAATTTAAGATCATCAATTTCAAAGTTTACAGGATAATATCCCCCAATACTTTTTACTTTAATTTTTTCTTTAGTTAGAATTTTAATTATTTTATCTAAATCTACTTTGTGGATATTTTTATTTTTTGTTCTTAAGTCTAAAATTTTTTTTCTTATATTTGATTTGATCACAAAATTTATTGAGAAATATTTTCTGAATTAGTTTTTTCGATAAAACTAGATATTTCATTAGTTGCTTCATCGATTAATTTCTCATATTGCTTTTGATTAATTTCTATTTCATTTAAAAGGTCTTGTTGTTTTTGATTTAATTCCTGTATTTCATTTTCTTTTTTATCCCTGTAGTCATAAATAAGAGACTTGAGTTCTCTAAATTTATTAGACAATTCTTTCAATTCAAATTTTTTTTGTTCTACTTTTTTTTTAGTCTCAAAATATTCATCCATAACTTTGACGGCAGTAATCAAAAGTAATTTATTTTCTCCTAAATTGCCTAATGTATTTTTTAAATCATTAAATTTTTGATTTATGTGTATTAACAATTCCTCTAAATGTTCTTCTTGGCCATCATCACAGGATAATAAGAACTGCTTTCCATTAAATTTAATGCTTACATTTGCCATTTATCTATCTCCTCAATTAGAGTATCTGTTTCTTGATTTAATTCATCAATTTTTTCAGAAAATTCCATTTGTTTTTTTTGCTCAATTTTTTCATGATTTTTAATTTCTTCTAATTTAAGAGACAAATTATTATAATCATCCATTAAAGATTTATATTTTTTTTCTAAATCTTCTTTTTCAATTTCTAATTGATTTTTTTGAGTACTTAGGGCTTCAAGGTGCTGTTTAATTTCTGGATTGTGTAGTTTCAAATTTTTTAACTCTGATAACGCTGAAATTAGTTTTTTTTCTTTTTCGTTTACGGAATTCATATATATATGTTTATATTATTAAATAGATTCTTCTTAGTCTAGACAGGATAATTTTTTGAGCAAACTATATAACGATTTAGCCAATTGTATAAGATTTTTGTCAATTGATGCCGTCCAAAAGGCAAATTCTGGTCATCCAGGAATGCCCATGGGAATGGCAGATGTAGTAACAGTGCTATTTAGAGATTTCTTAAAATTTAATCCAAAAAATCCAAATTGGATAAACAGAGACAGATTTGTGTTATCTGCTGGCCATGGCTCAATGCTACTTTACTCATTATTATATCTTACAGGTTTTAAAAGTGTGTCCCTCAATGATATTAAAAAATTTAGACAATTAAATTCCATTTGTGCTGGTCATCCAGAATATCATCCAAGTTCAGGTATAGAAACTACCACGGGTCCTCTTGGTCAAGGTATTGCAAATGCTGTCGGTTTTGCAATTGCTGAAGAAATTTTATCAAAAAAAATTGGAAAAGATGCACTGAACCATAAAACTTATGTGCTTGCTGGTGATGGCTGTTTAATGGAAGGAATAAGTCATGAAGCTATGAGTTTAGCTGGTCACTTAAAACTTAAAAATTTAGTTATGTTATTTGATAATAATTCTATTTCAATTGATGGTCCCACAAGTCTTGCTGTCTCTGATAATTATAAAAAAAGATTTGAAAGTTACGGATGGAATTATCTAAATATTGATGGTCATAATTATAAAGAAATTTATAGAGCATTAAAAAAAGCTCAAAATTCAAAAAAACCAATTGTAATATCTTGCAAAACTACTATTGGTTTTGGCTCTCCAAATAAATCAGGAAAAGCCTCTTCACATGGTAGCCCTTTAGGAGATGATGAAATTAAATTAGTTAGAAAAAATCTAAATTGGCACTATAAGCCATTTGAAATACCTTCAAAGCTACTAAATGCATGGAAATCAATTGGAAACAAAGGATCCATTCTAGAAAATAATTGGAATAAAAAATTATCTAAAAAAAAAATTAAAATTAAAAATTTATTTAAGAATAATTTTTTGAATGAATTAAAATCTGAAAAAATACAAGCAGTAAAGGATCTTAAAAGTATAGCTTCAAGAAAAGCGTCTGAACTTACTTTAACAGCATTAACTAAAAATGAAAATGTTTTGATTGGTGGATCAGCTGATTTAGCTGGATCCAATAATACAAAAACTAAATTTCATAAAATTATAAAGCCTGGTAATTTTGAGGGAAATTATATTCATTATGGAGTTAGAGAACATGCAATGTGCGCGATAATGAATGGATTGTCTCTTCATAGTAAATTTATTCCTTATGGAGGAACTTTTTTAATTTTTTCAGACTATTGTAAACCCTCAATTAGACTCTCTGCATTAATGCAGAAACAAGTTATCTATGTAATGACACATGACTCAATTGGGCTAGGTGAAGATGGCCCAACTCACCAACCTATAGAACAATTGTCAGGTTTAAGAGCAATACCTAATTTAAATATATTTCGACCAGCAGATAGAATGGAGACAATAGAGTGTTGGGAATTAGCATTAAAAAATTCCAAAACACCGAGTGTATTATCTTTAACTAGACAAAATTTAGATCCAATTAGAAAAAATGTTTCAAAAAATAATAAATGCTCCTATGGAGCTTATGAAGTTTATAGATCAAATAAAAAAATTAATGTTGCTATCTTAGCAAGTGGCTCTGAAGTTGGATTAGCAATTGATACATCTAAAGAGCTCCTAAAATATAAAGTATATTCAAAAGTTATATCTGTTCCATGCCAGGAAATTTTTGATAATCAATCAACTTCTTACAAAAATAAAATTTTAAATGAAGCTAAGTTCAACATATCGATTGAGGCAGCTAGTACAGATTGTTGGGAAAAATATGTTGGAAGAAATGGATTATGTTTTGGTATCAATGATTTTGGGAAAAGTGCACCCTATCAAAATATTTATAAATATTTTGGTTTAACTTCAAAAAATATTTCTCAAAAAATTAAAAATCATGTAAAGGGTAAAGTATGACTGTGAAAGTTGGAATTAATGGAATGGGTCGAATTGGTAGAATGATAGTTAGAGCTATTATAGAAAGCTCCAATAAGAATATTGTTATTAAGCATATCAATAATAGAACAAATGCTGAAGCTTGCAGCACTCTTCTTAAATACGACTCAATTCATGGTAAATTTAATGCGAAATTAGGATTTGATAAAAATCATTTAATAATTAATAAGAATAAGATTTCTTTTAGTCAGGAAACAGATTTAAAAAATATAAGTTGGAAAAAATATGATGTTGATTATGTATTTGAGTGTACAGGTAAGTTTAACTCTAGAGAAAAATTAACACCCCATCTAGATAATGGAGCAAAAAAAGTAATTGTCTCTGCTCCTTGTAAAAATGCAGATAAAACTATTGTTTTTGGTGTTAATCAAAATGAAATAAAAAAAAAAGATAAAATTATATCTGCAGCTTCATGTACTACAAATTGCTTGGCTCCAGTTGCTTATGTTTTAAATGAAAACTTTGGAATTGAAAAAGGTTTCATGACCACGATACATGCTTTCACAAGTGATCAAAGAATTCTTGACAATTCTCATAAAGATCCAAGAAGAGCCAGATCAGCAAGCCTATCCATTGTACCAACCTCAACAGGTGCTTCAAAAGCAATTGGTGAGATAATTCCTTCTTTAAATGGTAAACTAGAAGGTATTGCTATGCGTGTGCCAACACCAAATGTATCTTTAGTTGAATTAGTTTTTTGTACAAAAAAAGATTTAACGAAAGATAAAATTAATAAAGCATTTGAAGACTTTATCAAAAAACAAAAAAAAAATGTTCTTGAAATTACATATGAAAAATTAGTGTCAATTGATTTTAATCATAATCCAGCATCTTCAATCGTTGATGCATCATTAACAAACGTTGTTGGAAATAATATGGGAAAAATTTCAGCTTGGTATGATAATGAATGGGGTTTTTCTAATAGAATGTGCGACATAGCAGAATATCTTCATAAAATATCTTAATGAAGTCAATTACAGAAGTAAGTAATTTAGAAAATAAAAGAGTCATACTAAGATTAGATTTAAACGTTCCATTAAAAAATCAAGAAATTCAAGACGAAACAAGAATTTTAAAGATCTTACCTGTAATAAATTTTTTAATTGAAAAAAAAGCAAAAATTATAATTATTTCACATGTGGGCAGACCAAAAGGGGAAATTCAAAAAGAATTATCGTTAATTCCTATCTGTGAAAATTTAAAATCAAAATTAAATAAAGATATAAAATTAATCACTAATAATTTACTTGAAATAAAAAAAAATGATTTGTTTACTGCTACTGATGAAGAGATAATATTTTTAGAAAATATAAGATTTTATAAAGAAGAAGAAGAAAATGATGAAAATTTTTCAAAGCATCTGGCTAGTCTAGCTGATTTATATGTCAACGATGCTTTTTCTTGTTCACACAGAGCTCATGCTTCAGTTTGTAAAATAACAGAATTTTTGCCAGCTTACGCAGGGTTACAATTAAATTCCGAAGTTGAAGCTTTAAAAAAAGTAACTTCAGAAATAAAAAAACCTGTAACTTGTATTATAGGTGGTTCAAAGATTTCAACTAAAATTGGTATAATAAAAAATCTAATTCCAAAATTTGATAACATTATTATCGTTGGAGGAATGGCCAATAATATTTTAGAATATAATGGTCATTCAATTGGTAAATCCATTAAAGAGGATAACTGTAAAGATATCATCGATGAAATTTTTAAAACATCAAAAAAATTTAGCTGTTCAATAGTTTATCCAGAGGATGTAGCTGTTGGAAAAAATTTAACTGATGCTTCCAAAATTAAATCATTAAATGAAATAGAAAATGATGATTTAATCTTAGATATTGGCCCTAAAACGATAGAAAAAATTAAACTAATCATAGAAAGAAGTAAAACCTTGTTGTGGAATGGACCTGCGGGCTATTTTGAGAATATCAATTTTGCAAATGGTAGTTTTGAGATTGCAAAAAAAATAGTTGAAAAAAATAATAATAATTCAATCTATTCTGTAGCAGGAGGTGGGGACACCATTGCTGTCCTAAACCAGATAGGTGCTATTGAAAAATTTAATTTTGTTTCAACCGCTGGTGGAGCTTTTTTAGAATACCTTGAAGGTAAAGATCTTCCTGGTATAACTGCTCTAAATTAATATGTCTGAATTAAACAAAATAGCTCTAGAAATTATTTCAAATGGTAAAGGAATCTTAGCTGCAGATGAAAGCACCGGAACCATGACTAAAAGGCTTGAAGGGGTCAATGTATCTTCAACACCAGAAAATAGATTGTTATTTAGAGAAACCCTCTTTACAGCAGAAAGCATGGCTGATTGTATTGGAGGAGTGATTTTATATGATGAAACAATTAAACAAACTTCTTTAACAAATAAAAAAATACCAGAACTTATCTCATCTACAGGATCTCATCCTGGTATTAAAGTTGATACTGGTGCTAAAGTTTTATCAGGTTCACCAGATGAAAAAATCACAGAAGGACTGGATGGCTTAAGAGAAAGATTAAAGGAGTACTATAATCTTGGAGCAAAGTTTACTAAATGGCGAGGGGTTTACAATATATC
>Ga0222719_10002649_pt1 | contig 16244 bp, 27 predicted proteins | sample C33_34DmetaG_FD_165039 | JGI IMG/M metagenome (GOLD analysis project Ga0222719, IMG submission 165039) | Estuarine water microbial communities from San Francisco Bay, California, United States - C33_34D | ecosystem: Environmental > Aquatic > Marine > Unclassified | place: USA: California... | reverse complement strand
ATTTCAAAACTCTAATTTTTTTACAACAAGAAAGAACTGGAAAACATTGGACATAAATGAATCCTAACATGAATTGTTTTCCTTACTCATCACTCTACTACGCAGACATGATGGTTTCTTGTTACCATTACTACGTCAAAACAATATTTAAGATTGATCTTTTTTTAAGTTATTTTTTGCTAACATAACCACATTGTTTACATACGTATCTGATGCCTCCTTCATGTAATTCATTTTTACGAATAAGCACTGTTACTGGTTTATGACATTGTTTGCACACGCCATTAGGAAAATTACTATCATCCATAGTTATTTTTGAAATTTACTGAATATAACTAATACATTTTTGAATTTTTTACACTTGAAAAATAACATTAAGACTTTGCAATATCGTAATCTTCTTTACCGTTACCAAATTTTTGTGTGATAATTTTAACTCTGTATTTCTTACCTTTTTGAATATCTTGGCATAGTGTGGTGGGATTTCCGTTGTCATAAAATTTTGCAACTATCATCTTTCTTGATGTGTAAAATTTTTTTACTCCGTCAAATTCTTCTTCAGTCTGAAGATCTATCTCTACAATTGTTTCTTTTCCTACTTTACGCTCCACTTTTTGTACATTAACAATGGTGAATACTCCTTTATCATCTAATTTTGAGAGTGATGCTTCAGACATTTCAATAATTGATGATTTTTTTACTGATAAACCTCTTTCTGTTGCGTAATATCGAGTATTTATTTTAAAAATAAAATATTATGGGATTAGCATTACTGCTGTACCCACAATTACTAGAAATCCTAGAAAAAGAACCGAACGCTCTTTTTGATCTCGTAGAAGTTTCTTTTCAAGCATGCATTTTATTCTTTAATTAAGATTTTAAACAATGTATTTTATTTTAGAAAATTTATGATATGGACGTTCAAATACTGATTTTTGATATGACTGCATCACTTTTTTTAATGGATGGTTTGTGAATACTGTATGGCCTTTACACCTTGCCCTGCATGTCATCAAGTTAGATTTGATAAAAAAGCAAATCGCTGTAATGATTGTGGGTATCAAATAGGTAATTAGAAATGAATATCAAAATGTGCAATCATATTGATATTTCTGGAGTAAGGATAGAAGTTTCTCAATCTGTTTTTGCTTTATGCACTGTTGATGGAAAACAATTTGTTACTTATTCATGCAAAAAGTGCTTTGATGAAATAAAGGAGTTAGACCACCAAATTATTTCAAAGGAAGACTTTGAAAAATATCTTAATCAATAATCTCTTGTATAGAGTGATTTTTTAGTGGTATGTGTAGTAAATTATCATGGGCTTATTGGGAAAAAAGAAAGAAAAATGTGATGCTTGCAACAAACCCTTTGATGATCTTGATGAATGTCGTACTCATATGAAAAATATACACCCTCCAACAAAACCTTGTACCAAATGTTCTGGACTAATGGCCTGGGAAAGACAACATACTCAAGCATATGGAAATTTAATCTATGTTTGTAGAGAATGTGACTTTATTGGTGAAATGTGGCGATACTACCCATAACTGATTTTTGACACTGTGCTAGTCTCAACATCTACTATTATTTTGTAATTTCATACAGTTCACAGCCATGTTGTGATTTGAGAAATTTCTTGCTTTAAAATTAGAATAAAAAATTATGTGGATTTTGGCCACATTGAATTCCAAGTATCGGCAAATTTTTTCATCATTTCTCCATATGCATTCATTTGTTCCATTCCTGAAGAACTGAGAGCTTTTTGCCAATTGTCTGCAAACTGTTTAAACGCTGAAGCATTTGCATCATTCATAGATTTTTGCCAATTTTCTGTAAATTCTTTGAATGATGTTATTCCTGCATCACTCATAGATTTTTGCCATTTTTCTGTAAACTCTTTCATGGTATTGGCACTGGATTCTGCACCTGCCTTTTCCCAAACATCATTGAATTTTGTTTGCATGTCCTTGCTGGCGTTTTGGAATTGTTCGAATATTGTTTTCCAATTTTCAAGAGATTTTGAATATTCTCCCCACAATGAATCCCATTCATTATTTTTTGAATTGGTTGACATTAACTTTAAAATACATTCGTGATTCTTAAGTGGATCTATTTGGAATTATTTTGATTATTACTTTATTTTAAATGGTGCTAAAAATTAAATGAATGACATCTGCTTTCATAATTCAAAATATTTTACTTGGATTTTTTTTAATATCCTCAATTAACTCCAATATTTTAAATGGAATGTCCTCAAAATTCTTATCTTTTTCACGCGATACTAGTAAAACATTATCGTCGCTTAATGGAAAACTCATTACAATTACTTTGTCTCTGTATGATAATGAAAAATGAACTATTCCAAATTCATTATCAAATTCATGTCGCATTCTGACACGTAACGCAAGTTCCATGAACATCATTTCATCTTGTTTTTTTGCTTCTAGTGATAGTAGCCCATCTTTCATTCCACCTGCTACCAAGTGCCCTCTGGCATTAATGAATCGCGCCGAGCGCATCTTTGGATGTAATTTTAAAATATCCTGACAAATACTTTCAAGTTCCTCTACGTTATCCACCCATATTATAGGGAATAGAACTACTTATTTTGTTCTAAATGTATCTAATATGGTGAGTTCAAATTCATCTGAAACCCTGAATGACCCTTCTGTTGAAACTATTGATTACTACAAACATTTGTCACTGTTTTGGACTGACATTATTCATTTGATGTCTAGTAAGCCTCAGGCATTAACTTCAATTGGACCTATGAGGGCATTTGCTGCAAATTCAAAAAAAATATCCGTTGAATTAATTGAGATCAATGAAAAATTATTTGAATTTAACAAATACATGACTGAATATTATAATCAATTATCTACTACTTGGGGAATTGCTCAAAAAAAAGTAAACCTAAAAGTTCCAGAAATCCCTCAAGATGTTGAACAAATAGAATCAGTAAAGAGAATTTGGATTGATATTTTTGATAATGACTTTACTGAATTATTTGATTCTAAAAAATTTGGAGACAATTACGGAAATTTAGTATCTAAAGAATTGGAATTGACAAAACATTGGAATAACATTACCAATGTAATTTTACAATCTGTAAATCTTCCTAGTAAGGAAGAGATTGATGAAGTGTATAAAGAAATTCACTCATTAAAAAAACGTGTATCTAAATTAGAATTAAAATTAAAAAAGGAGAAAAGAAAGAATGCTGAGTGAATCTAATGTTGATCCAAAAGTAATTGAAGAAATTTTAAAATTTAGTAAAAATGTCATTGATGCTCCAAAATTAGTTTCAGCTCCTGATGAAATAAATTTGGAAGTAACTCCTCATGAGGTAGTTCAAGAAATTGATAAAACACGATTATTACATTACAAACCTCTAGTTGAAACAAAATACAAAACACCTTTGCTGATATCTTATGCGTTAATTAATCGATATCACATTTTAGATATTCATCCTGAAAAAAGTTGGGTAAAAAATCTCTTAGAACAAGGATTTGAAGTATACATGTTGGATTGGGGAACTCCAACTAGTATGGATAAATATTTAGATTTTGATGATTATGTTAATGGGTATTTAGATGCCTCAGTAGAATTTATTAAAAATCAAACATCTACTGAAAATATTTCACTACAAGGATATTGTACCGGTGCAACAATTGCTACTGCATACACTGCTTTACACCCAGAAAATGTAAAAAACTACGTTGCTACTGCCCCTGTAATTGATGGGTGGAAAGATACCACTGTAATTAGTAATTTAGCAAAACATATGGATGCTGATAAAATGGTTGATATAATTGGAAATATGCCTCCAGAATTCATGTATTATTGTTTTTCAGTTTTAAAACCATTTGAACAAGGAATTGAAAAATATATTAAATTTTTTAAAAATATTGATGACAAAAAATATGTTGATAATTTTTTAAGAGTTGAAAAATGGTTAGGTGATACTCCTCCTATCCCTGGTGAGTTATTCAAACAGTGGATTAAAGACATTTATCAAAAAAATCTTTTGATACAAAATCAAATGTATGTGGGTGATGAATTAGTTAATTTAAAAAATATTGACATGCCTATGTTCACACAAGTAGCTGTGGGAGATCATTTAGTGTCTCCTGAATGTAGTATGCCATTACATTATGCTGTAGGTAGTGAAGATAAAATTTTAAAAATATATCCTACAGGCCATGTTGGAATGATTGCTAGTTCTTTATCTCAAAAAAAAGTATTACCTGAAATGGGAAAATGGTTAGCTGAAAGATCATAAAAAAGTAAAAATAAATTAATAGATATTTAATTTATGTATAAATAAAATAAAAAATCACCCTAGTTATTTGTAGGAGTGAATGTTGTTATCCATGATTGGATAATATTTTTATTCAAATCAGTGAATGCTTCAACATTATCATTAAATGATTTCATATTTTGTGTTGTTGCATCAATTACAGTTTTTGCAATTTGATTTTGAATTGTACTTGCTTGAATAATTTGTTTGTTAGAATCAACAATTACTGTTTTTGCAGCACTAGGAATATCTGTAGATACTCCTGATTTTTGAGCAAATTCTTGTTGCATTGTGATTGCAGCATCAAATGATTTTTGAGCAGTTTTCATACATTCTTCTTGAAAATGTGTTGTTGCTTGAAAATATTGTGGAGTATTTTTTGTGATACTATCAAAATATTTTTGTACATTTTGTTTGTAGATTGCAAATACATTGTTTGACTGATTTGTATTTTGAGTTGTTTTTGTTTGTGTACTCATGAAATTGAGATTGGATTACCACTATATATATTATTGGTAATAGTTGGTAATGAATGGTAAAGGAATCCTTTCATTACATTCTAAATTTTTTAGTAAAAAATACATGTTTTCAAAAACAGATGTGTATTAGATATGAATATGATAATTTAAAATCATGAATTATTTGTTAATTCCAAATTTATCGATGATGGTTTTGTTGCAATTATAAAATTCGTAACTGCCTAATCTTTTTGAGTTGTTTAACCCTGAATTATTTTTTACTTTTCTTAGTTTTTGTTTTTTTGTTAATTGGTAATATGATGACTTGAACCAAATCGCCTTCACCCAAATCTAAAGCATTTCGTTCAGCTTCTGGAATTGAAATTCTACCATTACTACTGATGGTGGTTTTGTATGCTCCCCAATTCATAAACGATGGTAACATTTGTCCAATACTGAACATGGTGTCCATACTTTTTGTTTGCATTGATGACATGTTGTCCATTATGTTTGATTGAGTTTGTACTGTTTTTTCAGAAACTTCTTTTAGTGTTTCTAGTGGATTAAATTTTTGATTGGGTTGATTTGTCATTAATGTTCCAAAGTTTTTCATAAATTCAGCTTGTGCTTGACCGCTTTTTTGAATCCAATCTTTGAACATTGTGGTAGGATCATATTGGTTATTGTTACCATTCATAACCAAAAATATGATAATTATAATTTAAATCCTTTCATTAATTATTCAAGAATTTTAATACTTGCGAAGCAAATAATTCTGGTTTTTGAACATATGGTGTATGTCCGCAATCACTCATTTCATATAATTCAGAATTACCAATATGTATTACAAAATCATTGGCAAATTTAATGGGAATTACTGGATCCTCTGTACCCCAAACTATCAATGTTGGCGAAGAAATATTTTTTAGTTTAGTAATGATTGATTCAGAATTTTTTAATCCTAATAAAGTTGACATAAAAGCAAATTTTGCATTATGTAATTTCATTCTGCTTACAAATCCTGTAATTGTGGCACTTGGAATTTCTTTACCTGATCCATCCATTGTTTCAAATGCATTTTTTGCACTTTGTTCGTTAGGATATAATGCAGCCATTATGTATGCATCCAGAGCAAAGGTAGATTGTTTCATAATTCCTGATGGAGACACTAAAATTAGTTTTTCAACTGAATTTGGATTAGCAGATGTGAATTCTGCTGCAATTTGTCCTCCTAATGATGAGCCTATTATGCTAGTTTTTTTAATACCTAAAGATTTCAGAAATTTTTCTAAAAAATTTGAAAAAAAATCTATTGTATAATCTACTGTTGGTTTATCACTATATCCAAACCCAATTAAATCCGGAACTATGACTTGAAAATCCTTCTCAAAAATAGGTAATACTTTTTCCCATCTTTCGCATGATGCACCCAATCCATGAATTAAGAGAAGTGTTTTTTTTGATGATCCTGATTCTAAATATCTAATTTTACTTCCATCGATATTGATGAATTTCTCTTTCAACATCGTACATTTCATCTGTTTACTAGATAAGTTCTTAGCTAAATTTTCTAAAATTAGAACTATTTTTTATCCAATGATGTATTAGAAAAGATCTTGGAATTATCTGATTATCTTATATTGCTAGTTTTATTGAAATCTCCCATTCTCATTATTGTATTTTTTAAATGGAGTAAAATAAAGACCAAATTCTCATCTCTAGTCAATTAAGCCTGAAATTTTGTTTTTCAGGCACAAGTTTTCATATACTAGCGGCGTGTATTGTTACTGATGAGTGAAAAATTCACTAAATTTGATCAAGAAGAGGAACAAAAAATTATAGCTGAAATAACAAAAGAATTACAAGCAGAAGGGTATTCTGAGGAGGAAGTTCGACAAGGATTGGAACTTGCTTATCATCTAAAAACACATGTCAAGGCAAAAACGGACTCTGTTTCCGATTGTTGTGAATAAAGAAAAAATACTTTTTTTCAATACATGTTTTAATTCATTTTCCTTAAATTCTATATCTTTGAAATAATATTGTGACTTGGGTTCCAATTTTCTATGTTTCTTCACAGGATTTTGAAGGAGACATTAAATCACTAAAAACTGTTTTCTCACAATTTGAAAAACAAATTCATCAAACGGATGGTTATAGATTCAGTCCAGAAGCTGAGTTTGCAATGGGCTGGTGGTTTTACACAATTTATGTTAGGATTGGTTTTATCAAAGAACTCGTAGAGTATAATCATACACGTGATCCTAAAATTAAAGACGAAAAAGCAATTCTAAAGATTATTCAAAATTATTTAAAAATACAAAAGAGTAAAGCTAGGATAAAATTTGATAGAGACAAACCCATGCTTGGAGGATATTGGCATTGGTTACTAAGATAGCCTAATCAAAATAATGTACAGTGACAACCGAAGTTGCCACTGGAGAATTTTTTATTTAGTAACCAAAACTTACTCCTTTGGAGAGTTATCACGTGTCACTAAACATACCAATTCTCATGGCGTGCAAATTGTAATTTTATGAACTAATGAGTTTACAAAAAGGTTGGTATTTCATCAATTGTGTGGCTATTTGATGGTTGAATTCATGATATTGAGAAAAGAAACAACTATGAAGACCAATCACATCTGAAAATTATGATAAAACAAATCCCTCTTTTATTGGTGGTAATTGGAATTGCAGTTTTATTGATTGGAGTTAATCTTGTAATGTCTTATGGTTTGACATTTTTTTCAGGTATTTCCCTTTTCTTTGGAAGTGCACTGCTAATAGCGGGTGTAGACCTTAAAAGAAAAATTAAAAAATTAAACGCCAAAAATCGAAAGGAACATCATGATTACACAATTTCCAAATTGATGGAAGATGATGTTTCAAAAGACGATGAGAATAAGGATTGAATTATGGAACGTGAAAAGGCAATATCAGTTGCAAAATTAGTTTCATATTTGTTAATACTTGTTGGAATTGTAATATTGTCTGCAACAATTATCTATTTCATAACTGCTCCAATTAATTGGCTTTCGTATGTGGGAATTATAGTTGGAGGATTAATGCTAAACATTGGAGCTGCAGCAATATTTCTAATTAAAAAATTAAAATTAGATATTAAATCATCTCATTGATTTTTGTTTTAGACACGACTTTTTTTGTAAAATATACAAGATTGTAGCAAGTACATTTTTTTATAAGAATTTCATAATTTGATCATGGCAGATTCATTAACCACATATGATGAATTAAATGAAGATATTCAGTTCACTGAAGAAGAAACTAGGGCACTTTTGAAACTAAATGAAAAAGAAATCTTGATTTTAATTCTATCTGAAATGAAAAAACAAACAGAATTATTATCAAAAAAATAGATTTTCTACAATAATTTCATATCTTATTTTTTTTGAACTACTATATTCTATTCAGTTTTGATTATGTGAATTCAAATATTTCTGCATTGTCAATCTTTTCTTGTAATTCTTTTTTGTGTTTCTCCTTTTGTTTATCCATATTATGTAAAAGTAAATCTTTCATTTATTTTTGCTAAAAAAAATCTTAAAAAATATTTAAAAATAACTTAAAAAATAAACATCCTTTCAAATTAATTTTTGATTTTAAAAGAAATATTTTTCTTTAGGTTTGGTAGTTTGAAAATCTGATTTTTTTAGAATTGTTTTCTAACTCCAATAATTACAATAACTGGAATACCAAGATACATTCCCAAATTCAATGCAATTACTGAAATTCCAATACCCAAAACTTCTGATTCTGAATTAGCATTTTCCATCAAAGATAAACTAGTAATCATTGGAGTAATTGCAAGCTTGACAGCCTCTTTGAAGTAGGGATTTTCACGCTCATAATCTGCAATTATTGGACTAAATGAGTAATAGACATCATTGAATGTACTCATGAATGCAGCTCCAGATTCTGTTTGTAGTAATTGATTGTCACGTAATTCTCTGAGTTGTTGTACTTGTGGTGCAAGTTCCGAGCCATATGTTGCTGTTGCAATTAGACAACCGCCACCATTACCGGTTTTTACACTAGTTGTTTCTTTTGCAGGTACAGCCAATCCAGTTTTAGTAAAAGTGGAAACATCTGTCCATTCTTTTAAAGTATAATCATTAATGTGATTTGCAATTAACATTGTACCTTCAACAAAATTATAATCATCATGATAAATGGTAAATTCACCAGTATCTGTATCTCCTAATACAGTTGCAACATCCCCATTACTTACAGAAATTGTAACTTTACCTGGAGATTCAATAAAAACTGTTAATGGATTATCGGGAGTAGGAATTTCATAAACATCTTTGTCTAAAAATACGAGTACCACTCCAAAAGCAGTTGATGACATTGTCATCATTATCATAATTCCAATAATAATAGATATTTTCATAAATTTCAATTAAAAAAAGATGTTAAAAGGATTGAGAATTTTTTTTAGGATAAGCGTTTAGCCTTACCCCCACCACCAAAACCTCTTAGTGACTGTGATTAATGATTTGATATTTGTAATATTTTCAGTATTCCATTCAATTTCTTTGTGTTCTGCTAAAACATGTTCTTTAATTTTTGACATTAATTCATTATCATCATTTCTTGTTGATTCTGCTGACCAACTACACTCTTTGCCTGTAAAATTACAATTAATTGATTTTGTCATAATTATGGTGACAATCTGTCTGGATCTCTTGGATAAAGAACTACTTCCCGAACATTATCAATTCCAATCAATGTGGTCATGAGTCTATCTAAACCCATACCCCAACCTGAATGTGGCGGCATTCCCCAATCAAATGTTTTGAGATGGTCCTCAAATTGTGCAGGATCTAGACCTTGTTCAGATAATCTTGCCTTCAGTAATTCTGAATCATGAAGTCTGGTTCCTCCTGATGATAATTCTAGATACCCGTACTGCAAATCAAAAGAACGTGAAAGTGTTGCATCTTCATCTTTTTCTCTGATGTAAAATGGCTTGAGTTTCATTGGCCAATCAGTTAAAAAGTAAAATCCTGGGTGGTTATTTCCAATTATTCTTAAATGTGAATCTAACAAGTCATCTCCAAACTCAATTTTTTCCCCTGCTTTTTTGAGCTCTTCTACGCATTGATTGTAAGTAATTCTCTCAAATGGGGCAGACGGAATCTCAATTGTATGTCCAATTGATTCTTGTTCTTTTTTACAATTTTCTGCTGTAAATTTGTAAACTGCAATTACTAATGCTTCTAAAACATCCATGACATCATTGTAATCCATAAATGCTGCTTCAATGTCTATACTGGTAAATTCTGTAAGGTGTCTTCCAGTGTGTGAGTTTTCTGCTCTGTAAAAGTTTGAAATTTCAAATACTCTTTCTAGTCCAATTGTCATTTGTTCTTTGTATAGTTGAGGACTTTGTGCAAGATATGCGGTCTTTCCAAAATATTCTAATGAAAATAAATCTGCACCGCCTTCACTTGCACTACCAATAATTTTTGGTGTTGTAATTTCAATGAATTTTTTTTCAGCCAATGTCTTACGTAATATTTGTAGAACATAATGTCTTAACTTGAAAATTGATGCTGTCTTTTGATTTCTCATATCTAGTGCACGATGATTTAATCTTGTATCGATATTACTTTCTAGTCTTCCAATTGGGTCTACTGGTAATGGGTGAATTGCTTTTCCTAATACTTCTATCTCTTCGGCTTTTACTTCGAATTCAAAATCTCTAGCTTTAGTTTCTTGAACAATTCCTTTAATGCTTACAACACTTTGACGATTAATTTCTCCAAGATTATCATTTAATTCTCCTTTAACAATTACTTGAGAAATTCCTGAAATGTCTCGAAGTGTAATGAATGACATTTTTCCTAATTTTCTAAGATCCTCAATCCATCCTCCCAATACCACTTGTTTTCCAATTAACTCTTGGTTTAATTCTGAAATATCGTGAGATTTAACAAAAACCATTTTCATTTATCCTCAAATTCTATCTCAATGTCAAGGTTTCGGGCATTTTTAACAATTTCAACTACTTTTTTGGTGTCAATTGGGAATTTTGGTGTCCATTTACCTGAAACTACTGCTTTTGTTTTTTGATTGCCTCCTGAAAAAACAGAATTAATTGTTAAAATTTTTGTAGGGAAGAATAAATCCTCGATGAACTTTTTGTCTGTCTCATCTGCTTCAACTAACCAAATTTTTTCTTTAAACTGATCCTGAATTAATCTGTATAATGTTCTACTTTGTCTAATTGCCATAATGTCATTCTTTGCCATTGATAAAATGAAATTTCCTTCAAAATCCTTGCATGAAAACAACGTAAAATTTTCTATTTCTTTGTTTGATTTGGCAATTTTTGCTAATGCAATTGATGCGTCTACATCTGCTTTCGTTAGATCCCCTTTCTCTACTTTTGCTTCGCATTGAGGACATAATACTGCATTTTTTGCATCAAAGCCACATATTGGAAATATCATTTGAATCGATTTTTTAATTCTAACACTGTTGTTTATATCCCTTAGTGCAAAATAAAAATTCTAGATGGATCTAAGTAATACATGACTCTGTTATCTGTTGATGGACTATTTTCTACATATCCTACATCTAAAGGCCCTGTTTATGCTGTAGATGATGTAAATTTCCGATTAGATATTGGAGAATCTTTAGGAATTGCTGGTGAAAGTGCATGTGGAAAAAGTACACTTGGATTATCATTAATTAGAATGCTTAGTGGTGGAGAAAGTTCTGGAAAAATAATTTTTGATAATGAATCTATTTTAGATCTATCTGACTCTGAATTCGATGAAAAATTCCGTTGGAAAAAAATATCCATGATTTTTCAAGGTGCTATGAATTCATTGGATCCTGTATTTACAATACGTCAACAATTTAATGAAATCTTAAAACAACATAATTTTGATGGAAATTCTGATGAATTAATTTTAGATTCTATTACTTCTGTCAATTTAGATGCCGATGTGTTAAAAAAATATCCTCATGAATTAAGTGGTGGGATGAAACAACGTGTTATCATTGCAATGGCTTTAATTTTAAAACCTCAATTTGTTGTTGCTGATGAACCTACTACTGCACTAGATGTTTTAATTCAAGCACAAATCATCAATCTACTCAAAAAATTGAAAAAAGACGGTATGTCCTTTATGCTGATTACTCATGATTTGGCAGTTTTATCTGAAATTGCTGATAAAATTGGAATTATGTATGGTGGACAAATGGTTGAATTTGGAACTTCTAAAGAAATTTATGAAAATCCTAAACATCCTTACACTCAGGGACTGATTGAATCAATCCCAACACTTAAGGGAAAAATTCCAAAATATATTCCTGGAACTCCTCCTAGCTTACTTGAACCTCCAACTGAATGCAGATTTATTGATAGATGTCCTTTAGCTATTGAAAAATGTAAAAAACTTCCTCCAAAATTTAAAACAGATACTGGCTATGTAAGATGCTGGCTTTATGAAGAGAATTAATTTTTATGAATTTAGGTACTCTGCATCAATTTTTTTCAAATATGTCTCTTGAATTAACGTCGTTTCTCGCTCTATAATTTTTTTAGAAATCATTTTTGCATATTTGATTAAATCTGGCTCTTGATGATTATCTTCAAATAATTTTATTTTTTTTAATACTGTCTGTTCAAAATCCATTACTTTGTGAAGTTCATCACTGACTTCTATAATGCTCATTTTTTCATAATCTTTTGGTTTTCTTGAATTAATTTCTTCGATTAACTCTTTAATGTTTTCCACACTTTTCTAACTTTCATTTGATACTTTAATTTTGGTTTTCTTTTTTATGTTCTAAAATATGTTTTAATCCATCTGTCATGCTAAGCGAATCTAAATCAATCTCACAATATGGGCATTTCAAATTATTTCAAATTTTAAGAATGTTTTTTAACAATTGGTAGACATGAGTCAATGATTCTTAGCATTTCTGATCTGATTACTTTTTTATCTATTGACACCCACACTATTGCTTTTTTGATTGCAAATGATATTGTTTGTACTTTTTTCCGTTCTTCCCAAACAAATTCCACTTCGCCTAAATTTTTATCAAAAAATCCCTCCAAGTCTGTTTTCATAGCAATATGTGAGAATTGATATTTTGTATTTTTTTCATCTAATAATGGCGTTAAATCCTGTCTTCTAGTATGTGCTAATAGCTCTCCTCTTTCTCCAATCACTCCTACAAATCTGATAAATGGACTGATTGAGGCTATGTCTTCACAAATTGATTTGAATTTTTTTACTGCCATACATCGTGTACAATTTTAAATGTATTTTAATCATCTCCTTGATCTCAACCCGTTTTAGATTGATATTTTGTATTTTTTTAAAAGATTGTTCCTAATCCTACTACTACAATTATGGTCTTGACTATCTTTCCTGAAATCATGAAAATTGAAAATTTTACAAATTTCATTTTTTTAATTCCTGCTGATATTAAAATTAAATCTCCAATCACTGGAATCCATGCTGCAAAAAATATTGCACTCCATCCAAATTTATCTAATATTTTATTATGTTTTTTTTCATTTGTTTCGATATCTGTTTTTCTTTTAATTTTTTTAAATAATTTGTTTCCTCCAAAACCTATGAAATAATTTAAGACTCCTCCAATCACTGATCCTATAACTAACGCTAGTCCGACGAGAACAATGTTTTCTCCTCCAATTAATAATGCTGATGTTAAAATTTCTGTTGGTATTGGAATTGCAGTAGCTGATAATAATGAATTTAGAAATAATCCAATTACTCCATATTCTTGAAAATAATTATTCGATAAAATATCTTGAATTTGTTGATAATATTCTATGATTAACTCATAACTCATGAATACCCCTCTTTATTGTGATTATTATTCACTTTGATTTTTTATTGTTAGTTTTGAATAAATACCGCCTAATTTTCATTTGATTAATGGAGTTAACTGATATCTTTCCGTTTGCTCCAGATGATGGATATTTGATTCTGGCACTAGTTAATTTCATTGGTTCATTGATTCCATTTGTTCCTCTTCCTGGATTTTTACTACTTGCTACAATGTCTGTAGGCTCTGAATATGATTTACATATACTTGCTTTAGTTTCTGCAATTAGCGCTACTATTGCAAAACAAATAATATTCTTCCTTAGTTTTAGTGGTCGTAAAATTTTAAACCCAAAAACTAGAACAAGAATGAAACCTTTTGAAAGATTAGTAAAGAAATATGGTGCTGCTGCTGCATTTTTTGCGGCTGCAACCCCCATGCCTGATGATATAATTTTCATTCCCCTTGGTCTTGCAAAATATAATGCAAAAAGATTTTTTGTTGCTACGTTAGCAGGAAAAATTGTATTAAGTTACATCATTGTATTTATTTCGCATTATGTTGGATTGTCTTTCATTGAACCATTTTTAGAAAACGTTAATGATCCAACTCCTGTTTACATTGGAATTTTAATTTTTGGTGCTATGATGACTGGTGTAGTACTTTTAGTTTTAAAATTAGATTGGCAAAGAATTATGGTAAAATTTGCACCTTGGACATTAGATGACACTTTAGATGATGAAAATAATAAAGATTCTAAAAACTAATTCATTATTTTAAAATTCCACAATAATTCTTTTCCCTTTTTAATTCCAACTCTTTGAGACTCTGCAATTTTTTTTACTTTGATACCTTCTGTAATGTGTATCTCTGATTTTTTTGTTAAATCAATTCCGTAATGTTCTTTTGTAATGTTTAGTGCTTGTGTAAGTTTTGCTGGACCATTTGTCAAATTTTTAATGTCTTTTAAACTTCTATTTTCTTGCATCTTTTTGATTCCTTTGTCTGGTTCAATTGCTCGAATTAAAACTGCACCTGCTGGTACTTTTGATTTTTTTGCAACAATGTTGAAGCAATAATGCATACCATATGTGAAATACACATATGAAATTCCTACGTTTCCAAACATGACTTTATTTCTATCCGTAATTTTTCTAAATGCGTGGCTAGCAGGATCATCTTCGTGCCTATATGCCTCTGTTTCAGTAATGATTCCTGAAATTTCCTGATTTCCTATTTTCCTTACTAGTTTTTTTCCTAATAGTTTTTTTGCCACAATTACAGTGTCTCTCTGATAAAATTCTCTAGGAAGTATATTCAATATCTATCTTAATTTTTTTCTTATCTTTTAATTCTTTTATCACTCTGAACAATTTTTTCATATCTTTTTTTAAAACACTGATTAGTTTTTGATTATAAATCGTTGCAGCTGGATGTACTGTCAAAAAATATAATTGATTATTCTTGCTGACTACTTTTCCCCTAAATTTTGTAATTTCTTTGCCATCTAACAATGAACTAAATGCAGTATTACCTAAAATACAAATTATTTTGGGTTCAATGATCTCTATTTCTTTCTTAAGATAATTTTGACACGTCTCTCTCTCAATTGGTGTTGGAACTCTGTTTTTTGGTGGTCTGCATTTAACAATATTTGTAATGTACACTTCCTCCCGTGTAATTCCTGCACTTTCAAGTGCAATTGATAATTTTTTTCCTGCAATTCCGATAAATGGTTCTCCTTTCAAATCTTCATTTTTCCCTGGTGCTTCGCCTACAAAAATCACATCTGCTTTGAAATTTCCTTTTCCTGCAACTGAATTATTGCGTGTTTGACTTAATTCACACTTTGTGCATTCAATTACTTGTTGCTTCATTTTTTCTAATTTTTTTTCCATACTAATTTACACTTTTTACTGTTGCAGTTCCTCTGATTGTAGGACCTCCATTTCCCATAATCATTGATTGCATAGGATCTCCTTTTCCACAATTAGTTATTGGTCTTACTGTAAAATCATTTCCACATGCATCTATAGAATTAAAAAATTCAGGTGCGGTTCCCATTACGATGACATCTCTTTGCAAATCTGTTAATTCCCCATTTTCAATTTTTTGTGCGTATTGACATGAAATACTCCAATTATATCGCTTCATGTCTATTGATGGGACTTTCATATTTGAAATATAGTATCCATTTTTGACATCTTTTATTATTTCGCTCACATTTTGGTTTCCGTTACCAATACACGTACAAGCCATTCGAATTAATGGCATATATCGATAATTTGTTGCTCTCATATTGCCTGTAGGTGTAGTATTGAATATTTCCGAAGTTTCTCTATTTTGCATATGGTTCTTTAGAATTCCCTTTTCTACTAAGTTTGTTCTTTTAGTTTCAACTCCTTCATCGTCAAAATAATACCATCCTAGACTTTCTTTTATTGTCGGATCATCAAACACATTAAGATTTTCTGAACCAATCTTTTCTCCAATTTTTCCTTTCCACCAAGCTCCTCCTGCCCAAGCCATTTCTTTACCTAGAACTCTATCTGCTTCTGATGGATGTCCTAATATTTCATGAGTAAGTAAGGAAACAAAATCTGGATTCATTACTAGTGTTGTTTTTTCTTCTTTTACTGGTTTTGC
>Ga0222719_10002645_pt1 | contig 16258 bp, 13 predicted proteins | sample C33_34DmetaG_FD_165039 | JGI IMG/M metagenome (GOLD analysis project Ga0222719, IMG submission 165039) | Estuarine water microbial communities from San Francisco Bay, California, United States - C33_34D | ecosystem: Environmental > Aquatic > Marine > Unclassified | place: USA: California... | reverse complement strand
GTTATATAAAAAAAATTGAGTGAGACAAAAAACGCTACACAAAGATTCCACAGTAAAAGCATTTAACTCAGACGCTAATGTGAAAAATCCCACTGCAAATTGCAATCGGGGCGTAATTAAATAATTTTGTTGGCTCAAGTGATTTGCAATTTGTAGCGACAGCCGACAGCCAAGGATCTTCCTCGCTGCGAGCTATCTTGAGGCTTTCTTCGCTGATAGCTCGACATTCAGTCATGCTTAACGTGCTTGTCATGACTAATGACGTCATAATCAGTAGAACCTTGTCCTTAGGGAAAGATATCTAATTTTTCTATGTGACACGCAGCTTGCATCCTCACAACTTTGGTGATGCATTGTGTGTTCTGTGTTTGTTTAACAAGTCTTCGAACGCTCCCGACGCCCTCGATTCAATCAAAACACTGTCATAGCATGTCACATGATGAAGACAACACGGCTGGGTCATCTCGACTGGAAACAAACGACCAAACGGTTCGTTTGCGCCATGCGGATGTCGAAGAACAAGGATCGCTCACGAATCCGAATCCAAAGTTGACTCCTTCCCACCTCTCTCAATCTGACCCGAGTGATGCTCAGAGCATGACAAAGGAGGAGGAAAACTTTTCAAAAAAGGGACCTCATGGTGTTCGAAAGTCTATTCTTCGGGCGTCGCACTATCTTCGGAAAAATGAATCTCCAGAAACTTCGAGTGCGATGGCTTCGCAATCGAAGCAGGACAAAGCAAGCGCTGAGGAATCTTTCCGAAAAGAAAGAGCTGCTCAGAGAAATGAACTTCAAAGGACCAGCGTTATTCAAGCATTTCGGAAAGGTCGCGACGAGAAAGTTGTCGGCCTTAAGAATTATGGCCTCAATAAGTCGGGTCGGGAAAGACGGAGAAGAATTGTCGAGACGCCATCAGCTCAAGAGCCGTCTGTGCCTGCTGGTGTGCAAGGAATACCTCATCGACCTTCCCAAGGCGGGATACATTTGTCTTTTGCAGACCAAATACAACAACGAGATCAGACTGGCAGAGGCGAAGGGGTAGACCATTTCCACATGGATGCCAAAGCTAGGATGAATGACGGAAATCGCGGACCATCCACATACCAAATAAACGCGGAATCGGCCAAGACTTTTCATCCCGTTCCATCCGTTGAGGACATGGAGTATGAGAGTCGTAAGCGGGCTATAACAAATCCCTGGAAACTCGTCTACTTCGGGAACTTGGCGGCGCTGAAAGTAATGCTCTACTACCTCATCACAATTGAAACCATCGTTGTCAGTGCCATTACGGCGGGTTTGACGTGTTTCTGGTATTTCAACTTTACCGGAAATGAGGGATGGAGTGGTATGGGCATGGACTTTATACTTCTTGCTTTTGCGGTAATCTCTCCAATCACGGCAGCATTGGGGATGGCTTTCAATCGGCGGGAAAGAGCTCTCATTTCGATTGCAGACTTTCGAAGCTTTTCATATCATTTGTACCTAGCGCACTGCTCATGGGACTGGCAAGAGAATGGGGGACGAGCTTTAAGTAAAGATATCGATTGGCTCGAGCACTGGTAAGACTGGAAATCGGGCATCTTATCGTGACGTGAGGTCACACAATCATGCAAGTAACTAACGATGATGCTTATGATATGTTCAACAGCGATGCGGTCTTGTCACAGTTGATAGGAATTGGAGACGAGCTCGCTCGATTCCTCAGCTTGCCGACAACCTCAAGGAGTCGACATAGAATGACCCGACAGGGTCGAAGAGAAGCAGCCCGGACGATTGAGGTTGCGTATCACCTACTCGAATCCATGACGACGCAGCGAATGACGCGGCTCAGCTTGTACGCCGAACGGCTTAAGAAAGCTGGGTTACCAAGCGGTGAGGTATCTCGGATTCGACAGTACGAACGATTCTTATCCGATATGCTTGAACAGCTAAGAATGGTCAAAATGTACCGGACGCCTCAAGCGCTTCGGTCATTTGCTCGGATATTCATTCTCATTTTGCCTCCATTCTATTCACCGACATATGCTCAACTTGCTTTCAATGTGAACTCTCTCGGATTCGGTGTCACGTTTGGAATTCTCACGGCATTTTGTTTGACAGCCTTGTTCGAAAGCATGGAGGTGCTTGAAGATCCTTTCACGGCCTTTCTCGCTTTAGATGGTATCGATGTTCGTGAAGAGTTTGAAGTATTGCATTTTGCGCAACTTACTTCTACGAGAAGACTTTGCTTCCCCAACGCGCCCGAATTCCCCGCCTATAGAAGGGCAGCACTGACCGGCTTGTCGACTCGTCCTGAAGCGCATCACTTCATTGGTTTACCACCGGCCCAGACCCACCATGAGCACCACCCAAGTCACGTTCCTAGTCTTGTAGATATTTCTCAGGGGTCGGAAACAAACGACGGTGATACAACGGGGTTCGACGTCGATAATGAACACGAAGACGTCGAACTTGGCACCGTTTTGGGGGATGACAACGACGACTATTCACTTATACGTGAAACAATCTTTTCGGACGCCGACGACACTATTGATGTCAAGTCCCCATCTCTCAGTCGCGTCAGTTTATCCTCGAGTGGTAGACTAGCTAGGAGAAAACGTTTCCAACAGTTAGGAAGCCAGGCCCCGCTATAAATATTTCTAGAGAATCTGGTAATTGTAAGTCAGTCGTTTGACTATCAGTCGATCGCAGTGTCAATCCAGAACACTGACACGACAATTTATATCCGGAAGGATGCTCTCTCGTGAAGAGTTCGTGACAGAGCCGTATCTCTAGCTACAATCAAGTGAAGTAAAAACGAGCCATGACACGCGAGGCGTTCCAGCCAAATCCAAAGGGGTAACCCACCACCATGACGGCAAACAAGAGGACAAATGCCGCGATCGGGAATAGAAATACCTCCGTATTTTGTAAAAAAGGCAACGTCCTGTATCCCAGGTGCGTGATATACCAGTACCATGATAGCGCCATCGCGTAGAGTATGTTAGCGACAATGAGAGCGAACATTCCCTCCCCCAGAACAACCGGGATTAAAAAGAATTGAACAGCATCTAAAGTTTTGCGGTAACCGAGCAGGGAAATGAAAGTGAGTCGTCTGTACGAAATGGTTCGAGAAAAACTAATTCTTGTTCCGGACAACACTTACACAATAGCACAAAGACCGGTAGAAAGGAGTTACAATGAATGTCGAATGCGTACAGCCATTCAACTTGCTGCTTGACATGCGTCGAAGACTGATGTACCGTCAAGTGTCGATTCGCCACCTCACGACACAGAGTCGCTAGTAGAAATCCCATGCCTAGCCAATTCCAAAGCAATGTGTAGAGCAAAAAGGAAATGGCGCCCATAAAGGAGATCCGGAAAGCCACACTGTAGGCAATGACGGCAATAAATAAAAATACGCCTTGCAACGCCACGAAGGCCGGGTCATCCCTCGCCCAGTGATTCTTTGTCTGCTTTCGATAATACGCCGTTTTGTAAACGACTTGCGGGCGCGTGCTGAGAAGTGACTTCATTTGATCAAGAGCAGCCTGGACGTCCATCTGCTGTATATCCGTTAAACGCTGAAGATACTGCATCGGTCTCGTATTTCCAACTGGAGATGATGGTCCTCCGGCAGTTGATCCGGTAAGTGGACTCGTCAAGGAAGGAGCACCGCGAGACGGCGGAGGTGAAAGACCCAAACTCCCTCCGTCGCTTCCACCGGAAGGAACCGCCAAGCGAGATTTACGCGCGTGAGTGTTTGTTGCCGTTGCTGTTTCCGAAGACATACTATCTAGTGACGTCTGGGACTGGTAAGGTAAGGTTTGGACGGTAACTAAAGGTCTCAATAGGATCAAACGACGCCAACTTCAATTAGTCAAACAATGCAGTATGTCGTGAGAGGAAATAGGGTATCAGTCATTCGGCGCTAAGATCCTCTGCGCGTTTAATCGCGCGCAGATTCTGACTGCTCGTGACTCGTGAATGAGGATTATTCTGGACTGGTCAGTTTTAAAGACGAAAGTTCCCCTAGAGCTAGCCGAGACCGAGAACTACAAGAGGGAGGATACTCGTACGATGCACCATTCAATGTTGGATATGTTGGTCCCTCTTGTACTTGATAGTCCGGGTCTAGCATCAATGGCAGCGCCGTTTGATAGTGGATAAATGCTTTAAACCAGCCTTCACCCTCGGATCGATTATAAACGAAAAAATGCCCGGAGCGTCAAATTTTACTAATAGTGTCCTCTCGTTTGCCTTCCCTTTGCTCCCTTGCCCAGCGCCGCTTCCGTAGATCCTCTATGGAACACAACTGCGGCCGCGATTTCTTGCGGCTCTTTTCGAGTCGTTCACGCTTCCGCTTTCTTGTTTTATGTTGATTCGTTTGTGAAATTAGCTTCCTTCGCTGAGAGTAATGGGCTCCATAGTCTAATCGAGCGTCTTTTCGGCCTGCTCGTCTGCTGTGTGGGATCCCGGAACCACTGCTGTCGCCGGAAAGAGATGCGTCTCGTTGTGTGTTGCAATCGAAATCTGCGCTGGAGAATTTCCATGCATTCTCTGGGTCCAGCTTCTTTTTTCGATGCTCTTCCTTGTCGATAGATTGATCTCGCGTGTGCAGCAACTCACCCTTGACCGATGAGGATAGCATAGTTGTGAAGTCCAACGACCTACTACTAGCATCCTTTGCTCGTATACTTGGGTTCGATAAGAATAGGGGCATGACACCGTTATTCCGTGTGGCGCCCGTTGCTTTTTCTGTTGTGGTGCCATGTAACGCTGCAAGCTTCGCTTGTTCTTCTTCTTTCCGAAACAGAGAGAAGCGTTCGACTACGTCATTTGAAGAGTCTTTCTTTGAGTCCTTGAGCTCGTCTATTCTTCTCTGAGACCGCCGTTTCCTTTCCGAGAGCTCTGCTGCCGCTTGAGCTTCTCGATGCTCTCGTTCGTCTCGTAGAATGCGTTCCACATTCTCTGGCTTCCATGGACAGTACGACTTCTTCGGAAGGATTCGGAGTCTATCCGACATGTTATGAGAGAAGCGTAGACAAAGTGTAGTTGTGAGAAACTTCATCAACGGCGAAGACCCATCTTGTTATCTCGCATCGTCGTGGAATACGAAGGCGGACCACGACCGGAAGACGTACGGACTGAAATAGCTTAGACCTTATCCTTCTTCTTGACGAAGCTCGACTTCGACTGAGAAAGCCAGGTCGATAAAATATAAACGGAACCTAAGAGGAGCGTATAGATTCTAATCGCAGAGCGTTGTAATCTTCCGTGGAGTGTGGATATATTGATAGCTTCTATATTTTATAATTTATACCGAGGCAGTTTCGCCCAGTAGAAGATTAGATTGCGATACGGTCCTGAGTTTTGTTTGGCCGTCGCTTCGACTTTGAACGTCCTCGAGAGAAAGTCACACCTTGTTCTGCTTTTAGTATCCGTGGAACATCCTTTGCTCTTATTCTAACTGCAGTATCGGGAAGAAGGCCTTCCGACAGATTCTTCTCGTGCAAGTCGAAGTTTAGCAGCAGACCCTCCCAGCCTGCAAAAGATGGTGCCGTGGTGGCGATTTCGTTTCGTGCTGATATCAATTGTTCGGGTTTACCAACGGCGGAGACTTTCGATCTCATAAGCAAGGAGGAGATTTTTCTTTGGATCCCACCAAGACGACTTCCGAGGAACAAAATATCCGCGTACAGACGACCACTGATGGGTAGCTTTCGCCCTACCATGACATCGATTAAATGCATTGCGAACAAAAAGGCGGGCTCCATCGTATCTATCTCTGTCTTGTTGATAGATTCGGCGATTGAAGCAAATATTGCCTTGCTGGGAATGTAGCCTTTCCCGAAAAGGTCGTCCAGCACGTCCCTTGCCAACATAAAATTTGCATCTTCCAATGAAGTGCGAATAATCCAGCCGTATGCGGTCATCAAATCCTTGCCAGACATCATCGAGGATCCTCTTTTCTGTTTTCTGACAATCTCAGCAGCCTGATCGGCCTCTCCGTTTCGACTTAAAGCTTGGATTCCTTGTACCATAGCGTAGCTATCCGGATTAGAAATGCGTTGGAAAAGTTGTGCGGCAAGGTCGGCCCTGTTCGCAGAGAGACATGCACCCATGACCGCCGTTATTGTCTTCACATTGGGCTTGAGACCAACGGCGTTCATCCGTGAGACAAACTCCAACGCCCTCTCGTGGTCTCCCAACATGGAGGCAGCAGTGATCGCGGTTGTGTACAAGTAAACATTTTCCGTCAGAGCCGTCGTTCGCGGGTTGTTGCATGCAGACTCAAACAAAGCGAGACACGCGTTGGCCTTATCGGCCTTCAGCATTGCTGTCATGATGTAACTGTACGTCATGGAATCGGGGGAAATGTCTCTCGCCTCCATCTCTGTAGTCAGGCGCGTCGCCTGGGTCCACTTTCTCGCCGTACAAAGCGACTTAATCATGGTATTATAGGTCACGACATCTGCATCGACACCGCATTCTTCCATGTCGTACAAGAGTTCTTGTACGTCGTCATCACTGTAGCAGGCCTTGATAAGAGACGTGTACGTATACTTGTCCGGTCGAATCCCAGAACGTTTCATTGTCTCGAACAATTCAAATGCCTCGGTTTGAGCACCTACATTTGCCAACGCGCTGATGAGAGTATTGTACGTCACAACGTCCTTGGCAGGAATTAATTCGGGCTGGGATCCGGCTACTGGATTTGGCATCCGATTGAATACATCAAACACAAACTCGATTGTATCTGGTCCCCCGACTTTCTCTGCTGCGGCGATAGCTGCGTTATAAAAGCGGGTGTCTGGCTGCATCGGGCCGTACGTCCCTGTCCAAGGCCAGGGAGCTGATTCCGTACCACCTACCATAATACCCGATCTCCCCTCTACAGCAGCAACAACACGAACAACAGAATCAAGGTCACCTCTCATAGCGTGCGCTTGTAGCAGCGGCGTCACAGTGTAGATATTCAGCGCTGACTCAGATTGTACAATTGTTTTTCCATCTTTACCTTCAATTAAACTCGACGGTGACTGGGAGGATGCGTCTCCAGAGAAGCCTGTAACAGCTTCGAAAATTTTTATCACTTTTTCCGGTTGACGACACGACAAATAAGCACGCATGATCATGGACAGGGTCAGAGTATCAACGGTTGTACTGGCACTGGCCAAAGCGTCGACGACCTTATCGGCTACCAAGGCAGGAATGGCGAACTTGCCTCGGAATCTAGACTGAACAAAGAGTAGATCATCTTCGTTTACATATCGACCGAGAACCGAGCGGCACCGGGACAGCAGCTCTCTGTTTTCGGCGGACGGGTTTGCGCTCATAACTTGATCGGCAGTTACGGTTGCAACCGCCTCTGCAGTTTCCGTTTCTGCGACGGGTTCAGCAGACGTGCTGGCCAAGTTTGCCGCTGGTCTTTCGAAGCGAATATTAATCGATTGACCTGGCAGACGTGAAGTGCACGCCGAAATTACTCCTTCCACAGTAGAGACGGGCCACATGCGGTCGCCCAAGGACGAATCGACAGCGAGAACTCGGTCACCGACCTTCACGGCGTACTTTACAAGGTTGGGGGCATTCTCTGTAAACCCAGAGACTTCCACATAGCCATCCTGGGTTTCCTGAAGTAAGAGCCCAATGGGCTTAGTCAAAGATAACTCAAACTGATTGTCGACTCGTTCTCCTGCTCGCCTGAGTTCGAGGTCCACTGTACCGGACGCAATTTTGCGAGATACAATCGCTGATCGAACGCCCTCAAGGGAAGATTTGGGCCAAACGGATTTCCCGACCGTAGCAGACACTGCCAGTAAAACATCTCCGGGTCGAATACCAGCTTTCCAAGCTGAGCCTCCTTCGACTACGGCCGCAACGACAACACCTGTGAAGTCCTGCTCCATCTTGTCTGTAATCTCTTCTTTAGAAGCTCGTTGCCAAGTCCCTTGCTGATTACGAGTATGCTCGGAATCGAGAGTAAGGCTGTCGAGATTCAATTCCATGCTAGAAACTCGCAAACCAGCATCGACTTGAGACAGAGTCATACCGATGTCAGAATCTTTAATATTGAGAGTGACTTTGTAATTGCCTCCGATTCGGTTCATAATTCTCTCTCTTCGTCTATCTACTTCTTGTTGATCAAGATCGCTGTCGTCGGTCGACAGCACTCCATCGGAAATTGCCTGAAGATAGGTCGTACCGTTCAAGAAGGGATCATCGCTGGGTATTTGAAGAGACACACTTCTTTGTGTTTGTGAAAATTGACTGGCCGTCTCTTGTCGTTGCCTTCCAAAGGTATTATAGAGTAATGGCGCTTGGAAACTGGAGACTTGATGTAAGTGAACAGTCTCCAGCAGGAGTACTACCAACGCAAAGGCGCTTGTTATCATGTTTAGAAAGACAATAAAACTTCTCTTGAATGGTGTGCTGCACAGAAAATGACAGTGGAGTGTGCACTGCAAGGCAGTAGATCGATGGTGTCCTCCTCTTTCAGACCACTTTCTGAGATAGTGAAAGTCACGATCAAGGTGGTCTCTCGTAGAAGTTGTCGAATGAGCTGTCGTTTGATATGCAACGCGACACAGCTGGTCTACGGGAATAAGATGTTAGTGCTGCCAGAGTAGCAACGAAAGCGGCTGAGTCTTTCCAATTGACTCCTCCCTGCTTCCTGCTGATACATTTGCGAGACTACTGACTCACCGCCGCCGCCACCTATCATCCACCACGACTAATTTGGTTCACGATGAACGACGATCAATGGTCGAAACGGACTTCAACTTAAATTAACCTTAGCTCTAATATTTAACAACTACACCCTATATCTCCATCCCTATTGGGTAAATTAATTTTTCTTTGATGGGCCGTCAAGGTACGAGAAAGAGAAAGATTCGACCATTTTGAAAGAACTAGCTAGCTAGTAGAGCGATCCCTACTCTCTCTAGCTAGAGAGAGTAGCTCTAGTAGAGAGAGAGAGAAAGAGAGAGAGCAAAATAAGACCATCATACACACTGAGTAGACTGTGTCTTTTTATAGTTTATGCTTTTTCTCCCACTATTGATAGACTGTCGGTTCTCTTGGTTATCTTGCCGTCGATCGAGTTATCAGCTCGATCGGCCGCATTGTATCATAGTTGATAACTGTCTCTATGCAGGATCTGTTAGTTGTCTCTTAGACGCCTTACTTCAAACGCTTGGCAACCAATGAATAACAGTTCGATTTCAAATGCGAGGACACGGTGATTCTTCGAATATCCAAATGGACTTATCTAGGCTTCGAGAAAGGTAATAGAAGATAGAAGTACTAAGTTTTATTATTCTTTTCTTCAACCATTTCATATCTTGCTGCTAAGAATCGCCCCACTATCAGTTACAGCATCGAACGCTCATCGTTTTCCACAATTTAATACTCCTCGTCCAAACCGGCATCGCCATCACCGGTCTCGGCACCAACCTCTTCGTAATCCTTCTCCAAGGCGGCGAGATCTTCACGGGCCTCCGAAAATTCTCCTTCCTCCATACCTTCGCCAACATACCAGTGGACGAAGGCACGCTTGGCGTACATGAGATCGAACTTGTGGTCGATGCGGCTGAGAGCTTCCGCGATTGCGGTAGTATTGGCGACCATACAGACGGCACGCTTGACTTCGGCCAAGTCGCCTCCAGGGACGACCTGGGGAGGCTGGTAGTTGATACCGCACTTGAATCCGGTGGGGCACCAGTCAACAAAGCTAATGGTACGCTTGGTCTTGATGGTGGCTACCGCGGCGTTGACATCCTTGGGAACAACGTCGCCACGGTACATGAGGCAGCAGGCCATGTACTTTCCGTGACGAGGGTCACACTTGGTCATCATGTTAGATGGCTCAAAGACGGAGTTGGTGATTTCAGCAACCGACAACGACTCATGGTATGCCTTCTCCGCGGAAATGACGGGAGCGTAAGACGTAAGCATGAAATGAATACGCGGGTAGGGGACCAGGTTGGTTTGGAACTCGGTGACGTCCACGTTGAGGGCGCCATCGAAACGGAGAGAGGCCGTGAGCGACGAAATGACCTGAGCGATGAGACGGTTCAAGTTGGTGTACGTCGGCGACTCGATATCGAGGTTGCGACGGCAGACGTCGTAGAGCGCTTCGTTGTCGAGGCAGAAGGTACAATCCGTATGCTCGAGGAGAGCATGGGTCGAAAGGACGGAGTTGTAGGGCTCAACCACGGCCGTCGAAACCTGCGGAGAGGGGGAGACCGCGAAAGAGAGCTTACTCTTGCGACCGTAATCGACAGAGAGGCGCTCTGCGAGTACCACGGAAGGACAATATGAAAATGGTTAGTTGGCGTGGAATCGAAATCAAAGAACGTTGCAAACAAACACTCGGCAGTACGTACCCAACAAGAGACTTCCCAAACCACTTCCGGTTCCTCCACCGGTCGCATGGAAGACCAGGAATCCCTGAAGACCGGTACAGTTGTCCGCGAGCTTGCGGATGCGATCCAAAACTAAATCGACAATCTCTTTTCCGGTGGTGTAATGTCCACGAGCGTAGTTGTTGGCGGCATCTTCCTTTCCGGAAATGATCTGTTCCGGATGGTAGAGCTGCTTGTAGGCTCCAGAACGGACTTCGTCACAGACGGTGGGTTCCAAGTCGACGTAGACGGCGCGAGGAACGTGCTTTCCGGAAGAAGTTTCACTAAAGAACGTGTTGAAGGAATCGTCGTTCTGACCAACCGACTTTTCCGGCATCCAAGAACCGTCACGCTCAATGCCGTGCTCCAGGCAGTACAACTCCCAGCACTGATTTCCGGTCTGGATACCGGCCTGACCCAAGTGAATCGAGATACATTCTATAGAGCGAGAAAGACGAGGCAATGACGAGATGAGAAGTCGATTATTTAAATAAAAAAGAATTCCGAAATACTAATTTGCTTGTCTCTCTCATCTTCCCTCGATCGCCGACTCTCCGGACTCTAGTCATGCACTAATATAAGATTATATGCCACTGGGAGATGTCGTGTGACACAAGAGCAAGTAGAATGCTGGAATACGGCGTCACGGAGAGAAGCACCGCAGCAACACACCGCGGCAAGAACCGTTTTCATCGTTTCATCATTTCTTTCTCTGTTTTCCGTCGAATCAAACACTCTCACTTACCACGCATGATGAATAAAAGAAACTAAGACTAGTAATGAGAAGAACAAGCAAGTAGATGCTATCAACGACACGGTTTTCAACTCTCGCGACAAGAATTGGAGACCGAAAAGATATGACGAGCGCCATGGTTGCTGCGGAGTTCTGCATTGGATACTACGTAGAAAGCCCCGTAGGATCCAAACCGTCATTGTTCTACTTTAAATATTATATTAATTTTAATATTTAATAGAATTTTGTCTCTACGTATGTCTCATACGACATAATTGTACCATTCAAATCGAGTTGTGAAGGAGCGACGGACGGACGCTTCAAATAATGAGGTTATGGGTCCAGGATTGATGAATGATGAATGAACCAACGAAACCATTATCATCGAACATCGAACAAGAGGGTGCAATTTGAGTTTGTCGTCGTTGTATCTCGCTTGACAACAGTAAACATGGGAAAGAAAAACAAGAAACAGAAGACTCGGAAATCTTCCAATGAAGAGAAGGACTCCGTCGAAGAGAAGGGGGATGAGCTGGCAAATGATCGGGTAGAAGATGGAGACGGCGACACGCAAAGTGAAAAGTTGGGCACCGATGAGTCGGCGAAGAAACGAAAAGCTCAGTCGGATGAGCATACAAGTGATGAGGAAAAGAGGAGTAAGAAATTAAATAGAGGGAGTGACGGTGATCTTGGAGAGAAGCCCAACTTCTTCTCGAGTGACAAGAATGATACTTTCCAGACTTTGCCTCTATCGGAGAAAACAATGAATGCCTTGGAGGAGATGGAGTTTTCCCGTATGACGCAAATCCAGAGTAAGGCGATCCCTCCACTTTTGACCGGAAAGGATCTAATTGGAGCGGCAAAGACTGGGTCAGGTAAAACACTGGCCTTCTTGATTCCGTGCATCGAGCTTTTGCACAAGTCTCGGTTTACTCCCAAGAATGGCACTGGCGTCATCGTCATTTCTCCGACCAGAGAGCTGGCGATGCAGATTTATGGGGTGTTGCAGGAGCTATGTACCAAAGGAAAGCACAGTCAAACATTTGGTCTCATTATGGGTGGAGCAAATCGCAGGACCGAGGCTGAAAAGCTTGCGCGTGGCGTCAATATTATTGTTTGCACCCCAGGTCGTTTGTTGGATCACCTGCAGAATACGCGTGGCTTCAACTTTCGCAACCTCTTGGCTTTGGTAATGGATGAAGCCGATCGTATTCTCGAGCAAGGTTTTGAGGATGACTTACGGGCGATCCTGAAGATCCTCCCGTCGGAAAGACAGACAATGTTGTTCTCAGCAACACAAACGAAGAAAGTTGAGGATTTGGCACGTGTGTCGATCAATCCTAAAAACTCCATATTTGTCGATGTTCCCAGCGAGACGAGTTTGGCGACAGCCGCAGGACTGGAGCAAGGCTTTGTGACTTGTCCGTCTGACAAGCGGTTCCTGCTTCTATTTACGTTTCTGAAGAAGAATAAGAAAAAGAAGGTGATGGTGTTCTTTTCGAGTTGCAACTCTGTCAAGTTCCATTCGGAACTCCTGAATTATATTGATATTCCAGTGATGGATATTCACGGAAGGCAAAAGCAAGTCAAACGGACGACAACATTCTTTCAATTTTGCAAGAATGATACCGGCACTCTTCTTTGCACCGACGTCGCCGCTCGTGGGCTCGATATCCCCAAGGTTGACTGGATTATCCAGTACGATCCGCCAGATGATCCGAAAGAGTACATTCACCGAGTTGGCCGTACTGCTCGTGGGGCGACGGGCTCTGGACGGGCTTTGCTCTTCTTGACGCCGGAGGAAACTGGGTTCTTACGCTATCTGAAAGCGGCAAAGGTTTCGCTGAATGAGTACGAATTCCCATCACACAAGGTTGCAAACGTGCAATCTCAATTGCAGCGCCTGATTGAGAGCAACTACTACTTGAATCGTTCCGCACGCGACGCGTACCGGAGCTACCTGTTGGCTTACGCGAGTCACTCTTTGCGTGATATTTTCAACGTCCATGAACTTGATCTGCAAGCAGTAGCGACGGCGTTTGGCTTTACGACCCCACCCCGCATGGATTTGGCCTTTGGCAAGGACAAGCGGAAGAAAAAAGTGGATAGTAAAAAGGCACGAGGGACCGGACACGCATTCTCAGCGTCAAATCCTTACGGTAAACGAAGCTCCAATGATCGCCGACAATTCTCGCACTAAAAAGGGAAAGGATAATGGCATGCCATTAATACAGTCTCTCTGCAGACAGGAAGTACTAACCTAAGTAATAGTTACTTCAACAAATTAACGACCTAGACAACATTTTACGTCATGACCGTGAATGGTACACACGGGATTTAAATCAGAGGGACCGTTACGTTTACTTTCTCGTAGTGTAGTACTCCTCGCGTTGGAGGATGACCCGTTCCATTGCACTTTGCCCTTCGAACGGCATCCTCCACGACTCTTTCCTTTCGTGTCATACAACCCTGTCTCTGTGGAGCAGCAACTCTCGAATAGCACCAACAACGTTGCGACCCAAGTGACGGTCTTGACGTGCTTTGAGCTTTGTAGCATACGAATACTCTGTTTCTTACCCAACGAGCAGAGATTAGAAAGTGAGAATCCCCTTCCCTTTATTCCCTACGAGTCTCAACTTCGACCATGTTCAAGCTCAAGCTCCAAGTGGGCAATTTGCCTTCGAATCGGTTGGCTTTTACCAACAAGATCTACGTGAGCAGTGACAACATGCAGAACATTGCGAACTTTTACAACGGCCACAACGTGAAACCTCTCGCAAATTCCAGCGCGTTCTTGGTCGCTCTGAACGGTCATCCCTATGCTATTGAAGGTCATCCACAGATAGCCAACGATCAAGTGGGTTTGAACGGATTGCAACGTCGTTTTGCGCAGTTGTCTCTGGCGGCAGCTGTGACGATTCAGCCTTTGCAGCCTTATCCACCCGCACCTTTATCCGTCTTGGAATTGGCCGTCGATACTTTGGCAAAACCAAAGGCGTCCGATGCCAAGGCAAAGCCCAAAGAATATGACAGTGATCGATTGGCGCAAACTGTGCTTTTGGTGTTGGAAGATCAAGTCTTGGAGATCGGACAAGCCGTGGCGATTGATTTTGAAGGATCCAAGTTAGAGGTCAAGGTTAAATCCTTGCAATCACTCGCAGATCTCAAAAAGACCAAGAAGAAAGAGGGTGCTCCTCCTCCTCCTCCTCCGAAATTGAGAATGGGACAACTTCTACAACCGACTGAAATTGTCTTTTCCCGCGCCGAAGGATGCAAATCTCTCGTCTTGACGGGCGAACACATCGCCGAAGGAGGTGGCGGTGGTGCTCAAAACATATTCTTGAATGACTTTGACTTTGAAAAGCTGGGCATTGGTGGATTGGATTCCGAGTTTAATCAAATCTTTCGTCGGGCCTTTTCATCTCGTATTTGGCCCGCGCATATCATTAAGCAAATGGGAATCAATCACGTACGAGGAATGCTCTTGTATGGACCACCAGGTAAGCGAAACGAAAATGCTGTGGATGAAGGGTGCCACTGTAGAGGTTAATTCGAAGTCACGTTTCTAACCTGTGAATCGTTCCGTCAATTCCTAGGTTGTGGTAAAACGTTGATTGCTCGTCAGATTGGAAAGGCATTGAATGCAAGAGAACCCAAGATTGTCAATGGACCGGAAATTCTCAACAAGTATGTGGGTGGTAGTGAAGAAAAAATTCGTGAACTCTTTGCCGAGGCCGAACAGGAACAGATGGAAGCCGGGGACAATTCTATGTTGCACATTATCATTATGGACGAAATGGATGCCATTTGCAAACAACGTGGTACTGTCAAAGACGGGACGGGTGTCTCTGACTCGGTTGTCAATCAGTTACTTTCCAAGATTGATGGTGTGGACTCGTTGAATAACATTTTGTTGATTGGTATGACCAATAGAAAGGACATGATTGATGATGCCCTCCTTCGTCCAGGTCGTTTGGAAGTACATGTCGAAATCGGTCTCCCAGATGAAAAAGGACGATTTCAAATTCTTGGGATTCACACGCGCAACATGCGAGAGGCCAAGCGTATCACACCCGAAGTTATTCAACGGTTGCCCGAGATTGCTGAAAAGACAAAGAACTTTTCCGGTGCAGAGATTGAAGGTCTCGTCAAAGCTGCATCATCATATGCTCTCACTCGGTGTGTCGACGTGAAAAACTTGAATAAGGCTCCTGATATGAAGAATCTCATTCTTCAATTCCAAGACTTTGAACGAGCTTTGGGTGACGTGGAACCCAAGTTTGGTGCCAAGTCCCAAGAGCTCAAAGCCCACTACCGAAATGGGTTCGTCCCGTACGGGGATTCCTTTGACGGTCTCATGGGGACACTCGAGAGGTTGGTGGAGCAGGTACGAACATCCGATCGGACACCGCTCATGTCGGTCTTGTTGTCGGGTCCGCCATCTTCGGGGAAAACGGCCATTGCAGCCAAGTCGGCCGTCGACTCGGGCTTTCCCTTTGTCCGTATGATTTCGGCCGATGAAATGATTGGATACTCTGACGTTAGCAAGAGTCAAATGATCCACAAGTCTTTCATGGACTCGTACAAATCTCCATTGTCTCTTATCTTTATCGATGATATTGAACGCATCATTGATTACGTTGCGATTGGACCGCGATTCAGTAATACTGTCTTGCAGACCTTGCTTGTCCTCTTGAAAAAGGTTCCCCCGGACGAGGGCCGGCGCTTGCTGATTATCGGTACAACGTCTTGCCCACATCTTCTGGAAGACTTGGGTCTCGTCCAGGCCTTTGGAGTTGTTCAGAACATTCCTCTGTTGGACGAGCCTTCGCAGATTGTAGAGGTATTGCGTGTGGCTGCTCACATGAACGAAAAAGATGCTCGAGGTATTGCCAAGGCCATTACCAAGCCAATTGGAATCAAACAACTTCTAATGGTTGCGGAAATGTCGAAACAGGGCTCTGCTGGTGGACGAGTCGATCCGAGCACGTTCATGGAATGCCTTCATACGGTAGGGTACTAGACTTCATTTCGAAAGGTTCCGGAAGACATTGACTCCTCCGACGGTGACCTAAATAACAACAGCTGAAAGTATAGAGACTTTCCTCCTAGAACAGAGTGTCTATTATCGTCTACG
>Ga0222719_10002644_pt1 | contig 16268 bp, 15 predicted proteins | sample C33_34DmetaG_FD_165039 | JGI IMG/M metagenome (GOLD analysis project Ga0222719, IMG submission 165039) | Estuarine water microbial communities from San Francisco Bay, California, United States - C33_34D | ecosystem: Environmental > Aquatic > Marine > Unclassified | place: USA: California... | reverse complement strand
GTTCATCTCGTACGGCGGCTCGAGCCTGTTGGTGTACTGCGCCATGTTCGGCGCGGTACAGAGTGTGTACATGCGCCGGATGCGCTGAGCCTCCCGGTCGATCGGGCGGCCGGCCGGTAGCATGAGGGGGTCATGACCGGTTCCACGGCCCCCCTCCACCGAGCAGCCGACCCGGTTATCTCTCACGTTTCAGCGTCCCGGAACGCGACGGCTCAGCCGTCCTGCGGTCCGGAGGCGCCGCGCGGGTGGTGTCTCGCCGCTCGCCACAGAAGGGATCTCACACATGGACGACAGCACCAGCACGGCGGGGCATCAGCCCGCCAGCGACTCCGGCACGGCCCACCCGGGCGGCGAATCGGCGGCTGAGGACCGGCGTCCTCGAATCGGCGACACCCGTCCGGCTCCCGTTCCCGCGGTTCCTCCCCCCGGCCCCGCCCGCGCCGAGTCCGGCTCGAACTCCGAATCAAACTCCGGCTCAAACTCCAACGGATCCAGCTCCCGGTCCGGTCAGCGCCGGCGTCGCCGTGGCGGTCAGGGAGGCAAGGGTGGCCAGAAGCCGGTCCAGGCAAATGGCACCGACTCGCAGCCCGAGCAGGCTGGGGGCGAGCAGCGCTCAGGTCAAGGTTCTCGCCGGCGTCGGCGTGGCGGGCGAGGAGGGCGGGGACGCTCGTCCGAGCTTGCACCAGAGGTGTTGGAGCAGCGTCGGGGTCGTGAGCGCAACGGTAAGCCGGTCGGTCGCTACTTCATGTGTGTCCAGGTGCGCGAGGGCGTCACCCAGGTCGGGGTCCTCGAGGGACGCAGCCTGATCGAGCATTACGTGTCCCGCCCTGCCGATGACGTCAGCCAGATCCACGGGAACATCTACCTCGGTCGCGTTCAGAACGTCCTCCCGGGAATGGAGGCGGCCTTCGTCGATATCGCCACCCCGAAGAACGCGGTGCTGTACCGGGGCGATGTCCAGTTCGACCCCGACGATGTCGAGCAGCGCGGTGATTCGGCGCGCATCGAGGACATCTTGAAGAACCGTCAGATGATCCTGTGCCAGGTCACCAAGAACCCGATCGGTGCGAAGGGTGCCCGACTCACCCAGGAGGTCTCCCTTCCGGGCCGATTCGTGGTGCTCATCCCGAACTCGAGCACCTATGGGATCTCAAAGCGTCTGCCTGACGATGTCCGCAAGCGCCTCCGCAACATCCTCGACCGGGTCAAGCCCGAGCATCACGGTCTCATCGTGCGAACCGCGGCGGAGCACGCCACCGAGGCCGAGTTGACCGCCGATATGGAGCTCCTGCTCGCCCAATGGGCCGAGATCGAGCGCCTTGCCGCTGAGGCGAAGAAGCCCGCGCTCCTGCACCGCGAGCCCGAACTCGCCGTCCGCGTGATCCGCGAGGAGTTCAACGCCGATTACCGAGGGGTCGTGATCGATGACGAGCGGCTCCACCGCGAGGTCCGCGACTACGTCGCCGCGTTCAATCCCGAGCTGGCCGACCGCATCGAGTACTACGACACCGCCTCCGAGGGCATCTCGCTCTTCGAGCGTCACCACGTGCACGAGCAGGTCCACAAGGCCCTCGATCGGAAGGTCTGGCTTCCCTCGGGTGGTTCACTCATCATCGAGCACACCGAGGCGCTCACCGTGATCGACGTGAACACCGGCAAGAACGTCGGGAAGAGCAACCTCGAGGACACCGTGTTTGCCAACAACATGGAGGCCGCGGAGGAGATCGCCAAACAACTGCGCCTCCGCGACATCGGCGGGATCATCGTGATCGACTTCATCGATATGGAGGTGAAGGGCAACCGCGCGAAGGTCGTCGACTCCTTCCGGTCCGCGCTGAGTCGCGACAAGACGCGGACGCAGGTGTTCGACATCTCCGAGCTTGGTCTCGTCGAGATGACCCGTAAGCGCATCGGTGAAGGGCTCCTCACGGAGTTCTCGGAGCGCTGCCCCGACTGTGAGGGCCGCGGGGTCACCGTCGATCACACTCTGCTCGACTGATCCCGGTCACCCGCCGTGAGCGGTTGGGGAGGACCCGAGCGGTCGATAGCATCCGCCGGGCTATGTACGCAGTGATCGCCTCGGGCGGTAAGCAGGAAAAAGTGGCCGAAGGCCAGCAGGTGACGCTCGAGTTGCTCAAGGGCGACGAGGGCTCCGAGGTGTCGTTGACGCCGGTGCTGCTCGTCGACGGCGACACGGTGATCGCGGGTGCCTCGGCACTCGCCGGAGCGAAGGTGACCGGCCGGATCGTCGGCACCACCGCGGGCGACAAAGTGAATGGCTTCACCTACAAGCGCCGCACCAACCAGCGCCGCCACTACGGCCATCGCCAGCACTACAGCGTCGTCGAGATCACCAAGATCTCAAAGCCCTGATCTGAGGAGAACGACATGTCGAAGACCAAGGGCGGCGGTTCAACCAGGAACGGCCGCGACTCCAATGCTCAGCGCCTCGGCGTGAAGGTGTTCGACGGCACCAAGATCTCCGCCGGCACGATCATCGTTCGCCAGCGTGGCACTCGGGTTCATCCCGGTCGCAACGTCGGTATTGGTGGCGACGACACGCTGTTCTCGCTGATCGACGGTTCGGTCAAGTTCGGCGAGCGCAAGGGTCGCAAAATCGTCGACGTCGTCGAGGTCTGAGGCACGGCCCCGACAGGCGGCCGGTCAGACGTCGATTCCCCGGGGGAGACGCTCCTCGGGCCAACCGAGCAACTCCATTGCTCGATCGCAGGCGAACCGGTCGGTCATTCCGCTGACCCAGGCGACCGCCGCTCTCACCGGATCGTCTCGACCCTCCCGCTCGGCGACAAACGCTGACGGCAGCGCGTCTGGATGCCCCGCGTAGTGCTCGACGAGGGCTCGCAGCAGCGAGATCACCGCATCAGCCTGGGCGCGTGACTCGGGGCGGAGATACACGTTCTCGTAGTTGAAGCGGCGGAACTCCGCGAGCGCCTCGGCGGTGGGGCTCGTCATGCCTATCCGCCCGGTCTCGGCCGTCGCGTCGACCATGCCGCGGACGAATGCCCCGAGCTGGGATGACCGGCTCAAACCGCAGCGGTCGGCGACGACCGCCGGGAGCATCTCTGGGGACACCACGCCAGAGGCCGCCGCGTCCTCGAAGTCGTGGCACACATAGGCGATGCGATCAGCCCATGACACGACCTCCCCTTCGGGGGAGCCGGGAGCAGGGCGACTCCATGAGTGGTTCCTGATGCCGTCGAGGGTCTCGGAGCACAGGTTGAGCGGCACGAGAGTCTCGTCGGCCCCCCACACGGCGTGGTCGTAGCCGTCGTTGAGATAGATGCTGAACGCGTCCTCGCTGGCATGGCCGCCCGGACCGTGTCCACAGTCGTGGCCGAGGGCGATGGCCTCAGCTAGGGCGACGTTGAGCCCGAGCGCGGAGGCCACCGAGCGGGCGATCTGCGCGACCTCGAGGGCGTGGGTGAGGCGGGTTCGCTGATGATCGGCGGGAAAGACGAACACCTGGGTCTTGCCCGCGAGCCTTCGGAATGCCGAGGCGTGCAGGATCCGGTCGCGGTCTCGCTCGAAGCAAGTGCGGAACGGATCGGGCTCCTCCGCGCGGACTCGGTCGCCCGCTCCGATCGCTCGCGTGGCGTGCGGGGCGAGATGCTCAGCTTCCGCGTCCTCGCGGGCCACGCGGTCGACGACGGTACGGGTGCCGGTGGCCGCCCACGAATCGGCGTGCGCCAGAGCGACGCCGTCGACCCGGTGCCCAGCCATGGTGGAAGCCCAGCGGGCGGCCCGCTCGGCGGACTGCTCGTCGACCGGCCGGTCGACGGAGGGTGAGGGGGGTGTGGTCGAATCCACAGCTCCACCCTAGGGCTCGGGTGCAACGCTCCTGAGAGCACCCTCGGTAGCGTGCTGCCGTGTCGGATTTCGTCGACGAGGCCCAGTTGAACGTCCGCGCCGGCGACGGCGGGGCGGGCTGTGTGTCGTTCCGTCGCGAGGGGCCAGTGGTCAACGGCGGCCCCAACGGCGGCGACGGAGGGAACGGCGGTGACGTCTGGCTGGTGGCTGATCACAACGTCGCCTCGCTCCTCGCGTTCCGCGACCACCCCCACCGGCGCGCGAGCAACGGCGTGCACGGCAAAGGCAAGGATCTGCACGGTCGCCGTGGGGAGAGCCTCCAGATCACGGTTCCCGAAGGCACCGTGGTGACCGACATGTACTCCGGAGAGATCCTCGCCGAGCTCTACTCCCATGGCGACCGTTGGATGGCCGTCGCCGGCGGTCGCGGCGGCCGAGGAAACGCCAGGTTCCTGTCGAATCGACGCCGCGCGCCGACCTTCGCCGAGCAGGGCGAGCACGGCGAGCAGCGATGGCTCAAACTCGAGATCCGACTCATGGCCGATGTCGCCCTCGTCGGCTTTCCCAACGCCGGGAAGAGCACGCTCATCAGCGTCATCTCGGCGGCGAAACCGAAGATCGCCGACTATCCGTTCACGACGCTCAGCCCGAACCTCGGTGTGGTCTCGATCGACGAGGGCACCGAGTTCGTCGTCGCCGACATCCCCGGACTCATCGAGGGCGCGAGCGAGGGTCGTGGACTCGGCCACCGCTTCCTGCGTCACATCGAACGAGCTCGAGTGCTCTGCCTCATGCTCGACCTCGCGTCCGTCGAGGGTGTGAGCCCCGCCGAGCAGGAGGCGACGTTGCTCACCGAACTCGGCGCCTATCGGCCTGAACTGCTCGAGCGTCCCCGTCTGATCGTCGGCACGAAAGCCGACGCCGTGCAACCAGAGGAACTCGAGTGCCTCGGTTGGGACGGCCCGATCGTCTCGGCGGTCACCGGTGCGGGCGTGCGCGAACTCGTCGGCCAGATGGCCTCGCTGGTCCACGAGGCGCGATCCGAGTTCCCCGAGCGTGAGGGTGTCGTCGTCCTCCGGCCGGAGGCAACCGGTGCCGCGGTTGAGCGGATCGATGACGGCGAGTTCCGGCTCGTCGGTCGCGATGTCGAGCGGGTGGTGGCCCTGAACGATGTCACCACTGCGGAGGCGCTCGCCTACATCGATGAGCGCCTCGAGCGTCTCGGCGTCAACCGGATGCTGACGCGAGCCGGGGTCGCCGATGGTGACGTCATCTGGATTGGGGAGTTCAGCTTCGAGTATCGAAGCGATATCGGAGGCTCGCGATGAGGGTCGTCGCCAAGATCGGCACCTCCTCGATCACCACCGACTCCGGCAGTGTCGACCGGGATGCCATCGTCGCGCTCTGCGCTGATGTCGCCCGGCTGCGACGCGATGGGCACGATGTGGTCGTCGTGTCCTCAGGCGCTGTCGCCGCCGGTGTTCCCGCCGTTGGCCTCCCTTCCCGCCCCAGTGACATGGAGACGCTGCAGGCCGTCTCCGCGGTCGGGCAGGCTCGGCTGATGCAGGTCTACAACGAGGTGCTCGAGGGTCATGGCCTCATCGGGGCGCAGGTGCTTCTCGACCCTCATGACTTCGTCGACCGCACCCAGTATCTGCACGCTCGCCAGACCCTCGGTCGCCTCCTCGAACTCGGATGTGTGCCGGTGGTCAACGAGAACGATGCGATCGCGTCCTCCGAGCTCCGTTACGGCGACAACGATCGCCTCGCTGCGCTGCTCGCCCACAACCTGTCGGCTGACGTGCTGGTGCTCCTCACCGATCTCGACGGGCTTCACACCGCCGATCCTCGCGCCGATGCCTCGGCGAGTCTGGTGACGCGAGTCGCCGCCGATGATCCGCTACTGGCGACCGCGACCTCATCAGGCGGGAGTGGACGCGGCTCTGGCGGTATGGCGTCGAAGCTGTCCGCTGCCCGAATCGCTTCCTGGTCGGGTGTTCGCACGGTGATCGCCCGCGCCTCGCGAGATGGGGTGCTCGTCGACGCGGTCGCCGGTGCCGAGGTCGGCACCACATTCGACGCCCACGATCGCCGCCTGCCGGCCCGCAAGCTCTGGATCGCCTTTGCCGCCGAAGTGGGGGGTCGTATCACCGTCGACGACGGCGCTCGCACAGCGATCTCCACCCGCTCCACCAGTCTCCTGCCCGCGGGGGTCGTGAGCGTCACGGGGGAGTTCGAGAACGGCAGCACTGTTGAGGTGGCCGATCAGGGTGGCGTTGTGTTCGCCCGAGGCATGGTGGCCGCCTCAGCCGCCGACCTTCGGGGAGTCGTCGGTCGGAGAACAGCCGACCTGCCCGCTGGGATGACCCACGAGGTCATCCATCGGGACGACCTCGTCGTACTGCCCGGTTGAGGCTCTCCCGCGCGCCCGAGAAGCGAAGCAAGATGAGACCGAGGAGGTAGGCAAGGAGGCCGCCGATTCCGGCGGTCGCTGTGGCGAGCAGGCTCGCTGTCGGCGACGAGGTGTCGAGGACCCGGCTCAGAACCCAGGCCACCTCGGCGGCGAGCAGGGCGGCGAGCCCGACCCGCCACAGCGTTCCCACGAGTTCACCGACGAGGGGGCGGCCGACGCGGGTGCCGAGCACGAGGAGCGCGGCGATCGCCGCCAATGCGTACGCGACCGAGTGGGCGAGCCCAAGGCCGAGGACGCCGAGTGGCCCGACGAGCAGGAGTGCGAACACGATGTTGGCGAGGTTCTCGCCGACGTTGAGCACGAACGGGGTGCGGGTGTCGTGATGCGCGTAGTAGCCGCGCAGAGAGAAGAGGTACACGCTGAATCCGACCAAACCGAGTGAGAGCCCAGCGAGCGCCTCGGTGGTGTTGGTGACGGCGACCTCGTCGAAGCGGCCCCGCTCCATCAGGCCGCTGATCAGCGGTTGGCGGAGCACGAAGATGAGCGCCGCGGCCGGAGCGGTCAACGCGATGATCGCCCGCAGGCCGGTCGTGAACCGCTCCGCGAAGGCGTCTCGGTCGCGTTTGGCGACCGCCGAAGCCAACTCGGGTTGGAACGTCGTTGCGACGGAGACGGCGAGGAGACCGTGGGGGAGGACGAAGAAGGTGAAGGCGTCGAAGTAGGCCGAGGCGAGGGAGGAACCGGGTTCAGCGAGGTTCCGAACGACCACGAGGGCCACCTGGTTGGCGAGGACGAACCCGAGCGTCCACCCGCTCATGGCGGCGAGTCGTCGAACGGCGGGATCCCCGAGGTCGAGTCGGGGGCGCAGGCGTACCCCGGACCTCCGTACCGCGGGAACCACGATCACCGCCATCGTGGCGATCCCCACGGTCGCGCCGAGACCGAGTGTCAGTCGGAGGCGACCGTCGGTGGCCACCTCGGAGAGTTGCCAAGCCCGCGAACCGGCTCCGGGCAGGGTGAGCAGGCTGATGATGATGATCAGGTTCGAGGCGACCGGCGACCACGAGGCAGCGAGGAACCTCCGGCGACTATTCAAGAGCGCGTTGGCGATCCCGGTCAGGCCATAGAAGAGGATCTGGATCAGGAAGAAGCGCGCCAGGGTGGTGCCGGTAGAGCGGAACACCTCGGGGTCGACTCCATCGCCGATGGAGAGGCTGTACAGCCGGAAGATCCACGGTGCCAGCGCGACGGCCAACACGGTCACAATCACGACTCCCGCGACCGCGGCGGTCACCACGGCTTCGGTGGAGCGACGTCGTGCCGCGGGGTCCTCGCAGTCATCGGATCCCCAGCCGAGGGAGGTGAAGATCGGCACCAGAGTCGCCGAAAGGACACCTCCGAGCAGGAGGTCGTAGACGATGTTCGGCGTCTCGTTCGCCAACTTGTACGCATCGGCGAGCGAGGTCTGGCCGATCACGTAGGCGAAGGCGAGCACTCGGGCGAGCCCGGTCAACCTCGACAGGGCCGTTCCCGAGGCGACGACGAGGTTCGCCCGGAGCATGGTCCCCACGCCGGCGACACTACCGATCGGCCATACTCGGCCCTGTGCAGCTCAGAGACCGCGTGACGACGGCGCTCGTCAGAGCACCCGGCCCACGCCTCGCCGAGGGAATCGTGACCCATCTCGAGCGCACCGAGATCGACCTCGAGCGGGCCCGTGCCCAGTGGGCTGCCTACGTGGCGACCCTCGAAGGGTTCGGTTGGCGGATCATGAGCGTCGATCCGGCTGATGACTGCCCCGACGCGGTGTTCGTCGAGGACACCGCGGTGATGTTCGACCGCCTCGCCGTTCTCACCCGGCCGGGAGCGCCGAGCCGCGAGCCGGAGGTTACGGGCACGGCCACGGCGCTCGGGCGGCTCGCCGGTATCGAGACGGTTGACCTCGCGTCCGGTCGCCTCGACGGTGGCGACGTGCTGAAGATCGGGAAACGCGCCTACGTCGGAATCGGGGGTCGAACCGACGCTGAGGGAGTGGACGAACTCGCTCGACTGCTCGCTCCGAGGGGATGGGAGGTGGTGGGGGTGCCGGTCAGTCGCGTCCTCCACCTCAAGTCGGCCGTGACGGCTCTGCCCGATGGAACGGTCATCGGCTTCGAGCCGCTCGTCGATGACGCGGATGCCTTCGAGCGGTTCATCGCGGTGCCCGAGGAGGACGGCGCCCATGTCGTGGTGATCGATGACCGCACGGTGCTGATGGCCCACTCCGCGCCCGAGACCGCTCGGATGCTCCGCGATCGCGGACTCGAGGTGATCGAGGTGGACATCTCCGAGTTCATCCGGCTCGAGGGATGTGTTACGTGCTTGAGCATCCGCATCCGGTGAGCCGGACCTCGACCGTTAGTCTCCGCAGGTGACCCTCGCAGCCCCTGCCCCGGTGATGACCCGGGCCCGGGTGCTCACCTTCGGTCTTCTCACGGCGATTATGGCTTCGGGCTACGGGGTGATGTTCACCGTGCTCGACGACTTCCGGTTCGAGTACGGGATCAGCGAGAGCCGTCTCGGGCTCATCGTCGGGATCGGGTTCGGCTCGTCGTTCCTCAGCCAGATACTCCTCGCGCCGATCGCCGATCGAGGACACGCGAGACGGCTCGTGTTCCTCGGTCTTGTCGTCAACGTCGTCGGACTGCTCCTGCTCGGATTCGGGTCGACGCTGTCGGTGCTGCTCGCCGGGCGATTCATCTCGGGAATCGGTCTCGGCATGACCATGCCGGCGATACGGCGAATCGTCATTCTTGGCGACCCGCACCGACTCGGGGACAATCTTGGGCTGTTGCTGGCCGCTGACGTCGCCGGTTTCGCCGCGGGACCGGCGGTCTCGGCCCTGCTCGTCGGCCCGCTCGGGATCGAGGCGCCGTTCATCGTGATCTCGGTCGCGAGTTTGGCCTGTCTGCCCCTGGTTGCTCGAGTGCGGGTCGATGAGTCAGTGCCGAGCGGTCGTGAGTCGCGTCTCGCGCTCGATCTGCTTTCGATTCGACCGCTGGTGGGAGCCATGTGCATGGGCGGCGCGCTGTTCATGATGATCGGGACCTTCGACGCGCTGTGGGCGGTGGTGCTCGACGACCTCGGTGCGAGCGAGTGGCTGGCGAACCTCGGTATCACCTTGTTTGCTCTGCCGCTGATCTTCCTCGGGGAGTTCGGCGGCCGACTCGCTCAGCGGGTTGGCCCGTTCCGGCTCGGTCCGCTTGGCCTTCTGCTCGGCGCGGTGTTCATGGCGCTCTACGGAGTCATGCCGACAGCCGTGTTGATCTTCGTGGTCTGCATGTTCCACGCCGTGAGCGACGGTCTCACCGTCTCGAGCACCGGGGTCGCCGTGGGCATGGTGACGCCCGATTCGCGGCACGCAAGCGCGCAGGGTCTTCTCGGTGGCTTCCAGACGCTCACCGCGGGAGTTGTGGCGGTGCTCGCCGGTTGGCTCTACGAGTTCCATGGTCGCCTCGTCGCCTATCTCGTCTGCGCCGTGCTCATGACGATCCTGGTCGTGGCTGCCCTGGTGCTCGCTGGACCTGAGTGGCGGGCTCGTCGCGGCCCCTCGGTGGCGGCGGAGCCTCCGGATCCGGTTTCAGCGGTCACCGGTCACGCCTGAGTCCGCGCGTGTCGAGGTTCGCCACTACCGTCGGCGGTGTCGAGGGGGTCGCGGGTGCGGCTGGGTCGCTGAGGAGTGGGTATGGATGCCGCCGGTTGGAATGAGAGATACGCCGGAACCGATCTCGTGTGGTCGGCGGGACCGAACGTGTTCGTCGAGGCGATCTGCTCTCCGCTCGCGCCGGGGAGGGCGCTCGATCTCGCCGCCGGCGAGGGTCGCAATGCGCTCTGGCTCGCTGAGCGCGGCTGGGAGGTCACCGCGGTCGACTTCTCATCGGTTGGCCTCGACAAGGCGCTTCGGGCCGCCGAGGCACGGGACGTTCGACTGGAGACCGAGGTGGCGGACCTCACGAGTTATGTCCCGACGTCGGAGGGTTATGACCTGGTGTTGATCGTGTATCTGCACCTTGGGGCGGCTGAACTGCCGCTGATCATCGAGGGCGCCGCTCGCGCGGTGGCGCCGGGCGGCCGGCTCGTCGTGGTGGGTCATGACGTCGAGAACCTGGAGCGCGGCACCGGTGGACCCCAGATGGCGGAGGTGTTGACCACGGTTCCCGGTGTTCTCGCGGCACTGGAACCGATGGGATTGGCCATCGATAGGGCGGAGGTGGCTGAGCGGCCGGTCATCGCGGCGGATGGCTCCGCGGCGGTCGCGCTCGACACGGTGGTTGTCGGCAGGCGCGCATGAGCGCTCTTCGGGTCGGTGTGATTGGCACCGGAATGATGGGCGAGGTGCACGCCCGTTTGCTGAGCGAGCGGATCGGGTCGGCGAGGGTGGTCGCGGTGAGTGATCCTGATGCTGGTCGCCGCCGCGCGGTGGCCGAGGCGGTGGGAGCCGACGAGTTCGATGACCCGATGGGACTCATCGCCACTCCCGGCGTCGACGCTGTCGTCATTGCATCCCCGGATGATTCACACGCGGGATTCGCGGTCGCGGCGGTCCAAGCGGGCAAGCCGTGCCTGTGCGAGAAGCCGCTCGCCACCACGGTCACCGATGCTCGATCGGTAGTCGATGCCGAGGTCGCGAGCGGAGGCCGGCTGGTCCAGGTGGGGTTCATGCGCGAGTTCGACGAGGGGCACGCCTCGCTGGCAGCCCTCCGGCTCTCTGGGGCGCTTGGAGAGGTGGTCGCTGTGCGCTCCACGCACGTCAATCCGGCTCCGTGGGCTCCGGGGGTGTCGGCGGAACGGGTGATCACCCAGTCGATGATCCATGACATCCATTCGGCCCGTTTTCTCTCGGGGGCGGAGGTGGAGTCGGTGTCAGCGAGTGCGGTTCCCTTCGCGGCCGGATCGCCCGAGGTCGATGCGGGTGCGGTGAGGTTTGTGTCCGCGCGCCTCGACCTTGCAGGAGGAGCGGTGGCGCTCCTCGACGTGAACGTGTCGTCGGCTTATGGGTATCGGGTGGTCGCCGAGGTGATCGGTTCGGAGGGCACGGCGCGAACAAGCGAAGGTTCGGCGGTCGATATGTGGTCGTCGGGCGCCCGAGTGGCGAAGGTCTCGGCGAACTGGCCCGAGCATTTCTCCGCGGCTTATCTCACCGAGTTGACGGCCTGGGTCGCTGCAGCTTCGGCGGGAGGGGCCACCGGCCCGTCGGCCTGGGACGGGTTGATGGCCAATGTGGTGGCTGGGGCCCTCGTCGAAGCCGTATCGCGTGGTGAGCGGGTCGAGATCCCCCGCGCGGAGCGACCGGCGCTCTACGAGCGCTGAGCGCGGCCTAGGAGCCGAGCGGTGTGGTCCGCAGATCTCGGTGCTCTCCGTCACCGATCGACGGCGTTGTGGCTCCTGCCGCTACCTGGCGATCCCGCAGCCAAAGTCCGATGAACAGCCCGACCACGGCGACCGCGCCGTAGGTGGCGCCCGATGAGAGCATGGCGAGTGCCGGTGCCGGGCAGGTTCCCGCTATCGACCAGCCCGCTCCGAAGAGGGCGCCACCGACGATGTGGTGGCGCTCGATGCGCGAGCGAGAGAGGGTCAGGCGGCCGCCGTAGACGGTCTCGACCTGTCGACGCTCGAGGATCCACAGGAGCGGCAACGAGATGCCGATGGCGAAACCCATCAGGCCGAACACGTACGGGCTCTCGAACTTGAGGGTCTCGTGGATGGTGTCGTACTCATGGAGCCGGGCTGCGGCAAGCACGAAGCCGAATCCGGCCCCGAAGAGGCCGCCGACGAGGTTCATTCGGTTTCCCATCAGAGGTCACCCCCCGTGAGAAGGGTGAGAATTCCGGTCACGACGACGGCTGTCGCCATGAAGGTCGCGGTGGACGCCCACGACGCGGGTGAGCGTTGGGCGGTTCCGCAGATGCCGTGTCCAGAGGTGCAGCCGCCGGCCATGCGGGCTCCGTAGCCCATGACGATCGCTCCGGCGAGGACGACGATCGCGATGAAGATCGGTGACCAACCAGCGTTCGACATCGCGTCGTACCCGCGGCGGATCTCGATACCGGGACCGAGGATGGTGGCTAAGGCGCCCCCGACGAAGATGCCGCCGAAGTACCAGACCCGCCAACTCACGGTGTCGGTGTCGCCTTTCGCTGCCTTCATCGTCTGCAGATAGGCGCCGGATGCTCCAAGGGGCTGGTTGGCGACCACGAAGAGGCCGACCACCAGGAGCCCGAGGAGGGGACCGGCGATCCAGAAGGGGAGTTGATCCGGTAGGACGTTCATGTACGGACATATTTGTCGGCCCCAGCGCGCAGCGCAAGGACCTCGTGCGAACGTGAAGGTTCTGGTCGCCCGTCGCCGATGTGGCCCCCTCCCAATAGCGTGTCGTCATGACGGGCGACGAGGCCATGGGGGAGATCCCCGCCTACGGCGGCGCGACGGGCTCCGAGGACGGGCAAAAACGAGTCCGGGTCAGGCACTTCGCTCGGGCCAAGGAGCAGGGAATCCGGATTACCGGGCTGACCAGCTACGACTTCCTCACGGCCGGGATCTTCGACCGGGCCGGTATCGACTTCCTTCTCGTCGGGGACTCCGCGGGCAACATCGTGTTCGGCTACGACACGACGCTTCCGGTCACCGTCGATGAGCTCATCCCGCTGACCCGAGCGGTCGCGCGAGCGGCTCGCCGTGCCTTGGTGGTTGCCGATCTGCCCTTCGGTTCCTACGAGAACGGACCGGAGGAAGCGCTACGAACCGCGATGAGGTTCATGAAGGAGACCTCCGCCCACGCGGTGAAGCTCGAGGGAGGCCGGCGCAGCGCCGAGCAAATCCGTCGGATCGTCACCTCGGGCATCCCGGTCATGGGTCACGTCGGGTTCACCCCGCAGAGCGAGCACGGCCTCGGTGGTCATCTCATCCAGGGTCGCGGTGAGGCCGCGTCTGACCTGCTCGCTGATGCGCGTGCTGTCGAGGAGGCGGGAGCGTTCGCCCTGGTTCTCGAGATGGTGCCCTCCTCCGTGGCGGCCGAGGTGACAGCAGAGCTCTCGATTCCGACCATCAGCGTCGGCGCCGGACCGGGCTGCGACGGTCAGTTGATGGTGTGGAGCGATTGGGCCGGACTGACGACGGGACGCATCCCTCGGTTCGTGAAGCGCTACGCCGATCTCGCCGGCACCCTGCACGAGGCGGCGGTCGCCTTCCGTGAGGACGTCGAGGCGGGTCGCTATCCGAGCGCTGAGCACGAGTACGAGGCCTGAGCGGCCCTACTCGGGTTCGTAGGCGAGCACCGGGGCGAGGATTCGCTCGGTGTCGATGAGCGTCAGGCCCTTACGCACGCTGTAGTCCTCGACCTGCTCCCGGGTGACGCGACCGACGCCGAAGTAGACGGCATCGGGATGAGCGAGGAAGAGCCCCGAGACGGTCGACCCCGGCCACATCGCCCACGACTCGGTGAGGCTCACACCGACCGTTCGCTCAGCGTCGAGGAGCCGCATGATCATCTCCTTCTCGGAGTGATCGGGCTGCGCGGGATAGCCCGGGGCCGGCCGGATGCCTCGGTAGGCCTCCGAGATCAATTCATCGGTGGTGAGGCACTCGTCGGGTGCGTATCCCCAGAGGTCGCGGCGCACGAGGAGGTGCAGGTACTCCGCCCAGGCCTCGGCGAGCCGGTCGGCGAGCGCCTTCACCATGATCGAGGAGTAGTCATCGCCTTCGGCGGCGAAGCGGTCGGCGATGTCGTTCTCCTCCGGTCCGACCGTCACGACGAACGCGCCGATGTGGTCGATGACTCCCTCTTCCGCGGGCGCGATGAAGTCTGAGATGCACAGGTTCGGCCGGTGAGAGGTCGGCGACTTCTCGAGTTGCTGACGGAGACCGTGCAGGACCTCGAGCACGGCACCGTCGTCGGCGAGTACCTCGATGTCGTCCCCCGTTGAGCGGGCGGGCCAGAAGCCGACCTCCGCCACGGGGGAGAACCACGACTCGCTGATGATTCGGTCGAGCATCGCCTCGGCGTCGGCCATGAGCGACCGAGCGGTTTCGCCGAGCTCTGGGTCGTCCATCACGTCCGGGTACCTGCCGCGAACACCCCAGGTGGTGAGGAAGGGAGACCAGTCGATGTAGGCGCGCAGCGTGGTGACATCGGCTCGGACCGTTCGATGACCGGTGAACGTGGGGGCAGTGACCGTCTCGGCGTCAAAGTGGAGTCGGGCGGCATTGGCTCTCGCCGAGTCGAGGTCGAGGCGGCGCCGCTCGGTTTCGGCTTGGGCGTAACGATCGGTCACCCGCTGGTAGTCGGCTTCGAGTTCGGCGAGGAAGGCGACTCGTCGTTCGGGGTTCGCGAGCGCGCTGATCACCCCGGATGCGCGACTGGCGTCGGCGACGTGCACGACGGGGCCTCCGGTGTACGCCGGCGCGATGCGTAGCGCGGTGTGTAGACGGCTTGTGGTGGCTCCGCCGATGAGGAGGGGAGTGTCCATCCCTCGGCGCTCCATCTCCCGGGCGACGCCCACCATCTGATCGAGCGACGGGGTGATGAGCCCGGAGAGGCCGATGATGTCGACCTGGCGCTCCGAGGCGGTGTCGAGGATCGTCTGGGTGTCGACCATGACGCCGAGGTCGATGATCTCGTGGTCGGCGCAGCCGAGCACCACCCCGACGATGTTCTTCCCGATGTCGTGGACGTCTCCGGCGACCGTGGCAAGCAGGACGCGGGCGCCGCTGCCAACCGAGCGGTCCTCCTCGTTGGCATCGACCCGGGCTGCCTCGATGTACGGGGTGAGGTGCGCTACGGCCTGCTTCATGACGCGGGCGGATTTCACGACCTGGGGGAGGAACATCCGTCCGGCACCGAACAGATCGCCCACTTCGTTCATGCCGTCCATCAGTGGGCCCTCGATGACGTCGACGGGATGGGAGGCGGCGAGGCGAGCCTCCTCGACATCGACCTCGATGTGCTCGCCGATCCCGTGGCGGAGCGCGTGGGCGAGACGGGCGGCGACCGGGAGCCCGCGCCACTCGGCGGCCGTCGACTCAGCCTCTCCGACCGCGGCGTCCCGGAACGAGATCGCCTCCTCGAGAAGACGCTCAGCAGCGTCGGGTCGTCGGGCGAGGACGACGTCTTCGCAGAGTTCGCGAAGGTGCGGGTCGAGGTCGTCGTAGAGCGCGAGCTGACCGGCGTTGACGATCGCGAGTCGCATCCCGGCGCGGATCGCGTGAACCAGGAAGACCGAGTGCATCGCCTCGCGGACCACATTGTTGCCCTGAAAGGAGAACGACAGGTTCGATACTCCGCCGGACACATTCGACCGCGGGGCGAAGCGGAGGATCTCCGCGGTTGCCTCGATGAAGTCGAGCCCGTAGCGGTCGTGCTCGGCGATGCCGGTCGCGACGGCGAAGATGTTCGGATCGAAGATGATGTCTTCTTCGGCGAACCCGACCTCCTCGGTGAGCAGGCGGTGGGCCCGGCGGCAGATCTCCACGCGCCGCTCGACCGTGTCGGCTTGGCCGTCCTCGTCGAAGGCCATCACGATCACGGCGGCGCCATGATCGCGGCAGATTCGAGCCTGGTAGAGGAACTCCTCCTCGCCGGCCTTCAGGGAGATCGAGTTCACCACCGATTTGCCCTGGAGACAGGCGAGCCCGGCCTCGATCACCTCGAAGCGCGATGAGTCGACGACGACGGGGACGCGCGCGATGTCGGGCTCGGCGGCGATGAGTCGGAGGAACGTGGTGATCTCGGCGACCGAGTCGATGAGGCCCTCGTCCATGTTGACGTCGATTGCTTGGGCGCCCGCCTCCACCTGCTGTCGCGCGATCTCGACCGCGGCGGAGTGGTCGCCGTCCTTGATCAGTCGACGGAACTTCGCGGATCCGAACACATTGGTCCGCTCGCCGATATTCACGAAGGGGATCTCATCGGTCAACTCAAGCGGTTCGAGCCCCGAGAGAGTGAGGTGTTTCGTACGCTCAGGGATCTCGCGAGGAGCCTCGTCCGCCACCG
>Ga0222719_10002643_pt1 | contig 16273 bp, 15 predicted proteins | sample C33_34DmetaG_FD_165039 | JGI IMG/M metagenome (GOLD analysis project Ga0222719, IMG submission 165039) | Estuarine water microbial communities from San Francisco Bay, California, United States - C33_34D | ecosystem: Environmental > Aquatic > Marine > Unclassified | place: USA: California... | reverse complement strand
GTTAGATCTGTGCCTTTGACCGTTGTATACCAACAACCCATCCTGGCTCCTAACACAGCGTAGTCACCGTATTCTGTGTCGGCTCCTACACTCATCCACGTGCTTAAAATTTTTAGATTCCCCTTAAAAATATTTTCAACAAAACCAACAGGCGATATAACCTTTCCCTTATCGAGACTCATTTTCACACCTTCCCTAAACCCGGCAACGAATGCCTGTTGTGGAGAATCGTTAATTACGGTTTCAGAATACACATTGTGAAGATTCTCGTGTGGTACTCCCCAACAAAAATCTATTTGATTTTCTTCTCGATCGGCGTTTTCATGAGTTTTCATAGAAAGGCACGTGCTCTTTGGCCAACCCACTATTCCACCGTTGCCGTAGATCAAACCGTTCACACTGTTACGAGCCCTCCATCTATGAACTGCTTTAGGATTGGTCAAAGAAAAATCCAAACTCTCAAGCATAAATTTTTCATCTATGATGTTATCAGCATCAACACTAATAAAAAAATCAGTCTCTGCCACTTCAGCGGCGGCCTTGTGTGCTGAATCAAATCCTTTAACGCCATCAACACGTTTGGCCCATGGAACTTTATTGAGTAGGTCTGCGTAGTTGTACTCTTTGTTCGGTTCATTGTAACTGATAAAAACAAAATCTAGGTCAGATATTCTTATCTTTTCCATGACATTCTCCTGTCTGGCCAAAAAGGATCACAATTTATTTCTTCTAACTCGGGAAATCTATTCCTAGAATTTGATCTTATTTTTTTCACTACTGTTTTTCCGTCGTCACCGACTGTGTAATTTTCCAACCCATTTTTGTTTATTTCTAGTTTTTGATCTAAACCCACTTCTATTGTTTTACCCTGTATGGTTACACAATGAACTTTCTTTTCCTGTCGCAGTTTTGCCACAGCATCAAAAAACCCTGGCATTAACTTCCTCCATAAAATTTTTTGTGTAATAATGCAATGGCGACGAAAGCCTGCGACCACCAAAGAAAATGTTTCCATTTATATAAAGCGGATAATAATAATTCAATCCATCTTGCCTGTATTTTGATCCATGTATCTTGTCTTTGTTGTGGATAAATTTGAACCAAGGGTAGTCTATCAACTTTTGTTGTAGAGGATCCAACAGTCTATATGCCAAAGCATATACCACATCGGTGGTGGGCAGTTCGTCAAAACAATTTATTAAGATATTGTCTCGGAAAAAATTCCAATTAGATGACACGTTTTTACAATTTTCGTAAAAGGATTCCGCCCAGTGGCTTTTTCTAAAATAGGTCATTCCACTATAGATATTTGGCAAAAAATTGCTCTCATGATAAGGCCTATAAAATTTACCTTTGATTGTTTTTTCTTTAAAATCCAAACAGTCTAAGGAAAATATCAGATCGTGTTGGCACAAAAAGTTCCACCACCAATCTGTGTTTGCGTTCCATAACATGTCTGCCTCTAGTTTTATCGTGTGCGTGAAAGGTGTTATCGCGAATGCTTTGTGCTCGTTGGCAAATTTTTTGACGTGATTCTCGGAATCATCTTGCCTCATGACTTTTACTACGTCTACATTGGGGTCTGTAAATTTACTTTGTTCATCTGTCACTACACAAATTTTGTTTTGCCTGTTGTGCTTCTTGATAGATCTAGCAAGAATCTTTGTCAGTTCAACGTAGTCAACATCGCCTGAGTTTTGACAGAACCATAAAAAACCTTTAGACATTGGCAACCTCTTTGTTAAGCACGTGCAGGTCCTGACCATTCAATAGCACCGTGCTCTCACCGTTTCTGATCAATATGCCTTCGTCGTCGACATTAAGTATTTTGACGTCCGTTGGCACCGTTGCTATAGAATCTTTTATAAATTCGGTGTGTGTGAAACCGTTAACTTGATTAAGGGCGATAGCAAAAGCATAATCATTTCTGTAATTTTTGTATGATATTCTATAAAGGTTACAATAATGTTGATAATTTTTTTTCACATGACCGACCGTGTCAAAGATGTTTTTGACTTTTTGGGTCCTTTTGAATATAAGCACTGTGGCCCACACGAGATTAATCATAGACTCTCTGTCATATTTCATGCTTTGCCTATATGTTACGTCGTGTGCTCGGTCGTGCACCAGAAAATCTTCGTTCGACTCCATTAGTTTTAATATTTTATCGCTATAACAGAAATAATCAACATCCAACACAGCAGTAACCTTATAAGGTGAATGCTCGAACGCCTTGAACCTTTCCACATTGTACCACGGCTTTCCAAGTTTGGTGTTTGCTCTGTCTATCTCTATTATATTGTAATCGCATGTTGGCCTGTTGGGCCATGCCTCAAACGTGTTTTGATCTGTGATGATCGTGATGGGCATTTTCAAATATTTTTCTATCTGTTTGACACACCTGTTGGCTATTTTCTGATAGGACGTCAACTCAGTATCAAAACAGTACAACAGGATACCTTTATCCATGGGTTATTTTTCCTTTTTCTTGAAACGCTCTATCAATTGATGATAGGTGTGTAACGACTGCTGATTGGCCTGTATCAATTTTTTTAAGAAATCATCCGGATCGGACACCATCACGGGATTGCTGTTTGAGTCCAACATGAAAAATTGTTTGTGTGTTTGACTGAGAGTTTTAACCAAGCATATTGTCAATGCGTCTGCAGAAAATATGTGATTTTGGTACACTACTATCTGCTCCGATGCCGCTTTCTGCAGGGCATTTTTCTTCTGCAGATTTATGTCATAACTGTATTGCGAATATTTTTTTATGCTATCAAGGTCCATGCCACAATTATACAGTAATTATGGTGGTAATTCAATCGGTAAAAAATATTATTAGGACGCTGAGTTAGAAACTTCCGTGTTTGAACTGGTCTGTATCGCGGCCGCCAACCCTTCGCTGTCGTTAGGGAAAAGCTCGGTCAAACTCAAACTCATTACCGGTGCTTCGTTTGGGTTAACAGGCACACCGTCTGTGTTGCCCGCAGTGTAAGTATCGTCGTTGTCGGCATCCACTGCAACCATCTTGATGGTCATTGTGATCGCTGTGCCAACTGCGGCATCGAGCTTGGCCGAAATTTCAAGAGTGTTGCTGGTGTATCCACTGTTGTCAGAAGTCAATTTGATGATTGTGGTGTAACCTGTGCCCAGGTCATGGAACCCGTTTGCCAATCCGTCTGTGGTAAGTGTTTCGCCGGAGCCGGATCTTGTGCTGGCCTGCGATGCTATGTCCAGGTTTCCTATTGCTGTGGCAAGGTCATTGAACACTGTGTCTTTGTCACCATCTATGCCTGTGGTCACTCCAACAACTGCTCTGATCTTTCCACCAGCATTGAAGTAGTGTCTCATAGTGTCGGCATCTGCGAATGTCACCGATCTCTCTATGGTTCCACTTGTGTTCCAGGTGCCACCAAAAGACGATGATCCCACGGCATTACTGCCTGTGGCTGTTGTGTTTGGACAACCAGCCGCTATTGAAGCCGCCAGTGTGTTTAAATCTGTCTGTACTGCCGCTCTTGCCGCAATAGTGTCTCCGGAGGTTACCGCACTGGTCGACGTTAATGTGTCGTTGGTGTGATTGGCAATGTTAGCCATCAATGTGAACAGTGAATTCCATTGTGCGGCCGACACTGTGTCGCCGACATTTACTGTAGAAATAGTTGTTTGACCTAGACCGTATTCACCAGATCCTGTGCCTGCGATATGGTTTATTCCAAAATTTGTTGGTCCCGTATCTGTCGCAAAACCATTGTAATGATCATCTAATATTGTGTCACCTGCTACATATGCCATCTTATTTTACTCCTATCACGCATTCGTGTAATTCTGTTTCTTCGTTATATTTATGCTTTAAGACCCTTCCAATGGTGTTAAAAGCGGTACAGTCTTCTAACTGGGCCACTTTGGCCTCACCGTTTCCGGCAGATACCACACGATCTCCGGCTTTTGCTGTGCCTTTGAGCTTGACTTTGACCCTGCCCTTAAGTGCTATCATAGGATGAGATTCATTATTGCCTGCCAATGCATTCATCAAGAACGCGGGCGATTCTGACACAACGCCAAATACAGCGTCGTCGAATTCTTTTTGACATTTTGTTATTTCCTGTGATCCTCCCAGGATGACAAGTTCTCCAACTTCCAAAGGCATGTCGGCGGCGTATCTTTCTGCGAGGTCGGCATATTGGGCCGACGTTGAAGTGGCATGTACAATATTTGCCCTGAGGTCCACCAACGTTGGTGCTGATAATTCATCACCGCCACCTGATTTGAATGCTGTCCAGGCACCTCCTGCGTTGCCGTAAATTGTGGTGCCATCATCCGCGAACGTCTCGTCCCATACCCAATACAAATCTTGTTCTGTGTCTGATGAAATTTCTCCCCTGTTTACTTTTAATCCTGAATAATTAGGCATGCCCGCCGCCGAAGAAATGTTCCTGTTCAATTCGATGATATTGTCCTCAACGGTCAGTGTTGTTGTATTCACCGTGGTGTGTGTTCCGGTTACTTCTAAATTTTTTACTTTGAGATCCGTTATCATCCCTTCGGAACCGCTCATAGTCAAAACTGTTTTGACTGCTCCGCCATCGTTGACCTTGAACACTATGTCTCCGTTGGAAGTTGTGTTTTGTATTATCACATCATCTGTAGAGACGCTGATTGAGAGATCCGAACCCGCTCCCACAGTCAGTCCTGTGTCATTGATTATTCCGAGGCTACCTGTGGTGGTATCATTGGTGTTTGCCCTTAGATATCCCGCGGCACCTACTCCACCCAATGAGTCGGAATCTGTGGAGGTTCCATGCAGTTTATTTCCTACAACGTTGGTTCCTAATGTTATTCCCTTGAAGATAGTGGTGTAACCAGACAATGCAGTTCCCGGCGTGAACTCTTCCGCTGACACTATTCCAACTATGATATCGTTGGTAATAAATTTTAATATCGATTTGTTGACTCCAACGTTGTCTGCTATGGTGTCCGAAACCACCTGGGTTACCCCTGATCCAACGACTGTGGTCGGTCCAATCAAAGTCCATACTGTGCCATTATAAACATAGAATTGATTGTTAATTGTATCAAACCAAAAATCCCCAAGATTAGCATTACTTGGTGACGTTTGAGAATTTGTGCTTGATCCAACTGGTTTCCATTTTGATCCGTTCCATACCTGTATCTGATTGTTTAAAGAATCATACCATAGTTGTCCCTTGACCTTGTTGGAAGGTGCGGTTGTATTTGAAAAATTTTCTAAAAGTTTTACAAGATTTTCGTTCAGTCTTTCACCGAATCCCGCATATCCTTTACCGAACAATGCTAGATCAGTGGTGGCAGTATCAATTGTGCCATCTGCTAAAGTTACAATATTTGTACCTGCGGTGTTGTTTATCTTGTATGCCATTATTCGCTGTCTCTTATTTCTGTAAGGATATTTACATCTCCTAATAGTTTTATCAAAACTGTTGCTAAAGCAGGACTTATCTTGCTTCTGAGTGTATTGATCTCATCAGATGTCAAATCGTTGTCTATGTTGGCGTTTATGTAGTCTGCTACCTCTGTTTTTGTAATCATATTAGTTGCTTTTGTTATCCGCTACCTCTCGTAAAAATTCCACTTCGCCAACAGCCTTTATCAATATCTCCGCCAATTCAGGATAGAGCATTTGATCAACCATTGCTTCCTCCTCGGCGCTCCAGGTTGTTGACCAGTTTGCGTCTATGTATTCTGTTACTTGTTCTTTTGTTGCCATTAATAAAGATATCCTTACTGCTATTTATTTGTTTGGTCTTTGCTTATTTGAGTGTCATCTGATATCCAATCAAGGTTTTTATAGGTATTTCCTGTTAGATCTCGCAGGTAAGTTTTAACACTGTTTTCGGTCAATTTCATGCCATGATGCTTAACGTAACGCTTCTGCAGAGCACTTTCACCAGTGACTGTGTATACCAGTCGCATACCTTTGTTTTGGGCCATCTTCATAATTGCCTCAATACAGAGTTTCAATGCCTTGTGCAGTTTTTTTTTATCAGAATTTTTGTCTCCGACTATCCATTCCATAAACGCAAACTTGGTGCCGGTTCCTATGTACAGACCACCTGCACATATCGGTCCATCAACATCCTCTACTATGATTCCATCCGGAGGCAGTACTTCCATGGGCACCACTCCGAATTCATGTTGCTTCCACCATTTTTTCAATGTATGGTAATCTTTGTCTATATTCCAATTCCTAGTAAACATTTTTTTGAATTACAATTTTGTTTATGTTGTACGACTGAGTTAGAAAAATTAAACTTACCGCATCGGCTACCTGTGCGGCTTCTAATTTTGGCCATTCTTCCCACAGCCCTTTGGTCATGTCTGTACGGACCGTGTCTGGGCAAACATCAAAAATACTTAATCGCTTGTCGACCAAATGTTGTTGAGTAGTACCGATATATTCTATAAGTTCTTTTTTGTTTCTTTTATATTGGGTATATTCTTCATCTTGTATGCTGTCATCTGCTCCCTCCGGTGTTCCCGAAGTGCTGGTAATCACTACCACTTTTTTTAAGTGATCTGTATATCTGTTTACTATCTTCTGTAACATTGTCAGTTGTGATTTACCTGCATAGGCATTGAGTACCACATGATCAAAACCTTTTATTTCTTCAACTATGGCATCCTCGTGCTTGGTCACATCATGTCCGGTGGAGATGCTCACGCCTTCACAGAAATATCCATCTTGTGTCAACCTATCATGTATAGCCTTGCCGATACCTCTGGTATGTCCGGTGATCAAAACTCTATGTTTTGTTTTTTCTTGATTCATATAACTCTGCCAATTCCTTCAAACCCTCAAACCTTTCGTCATAATTTTTGACATAATTTTCCCAACCGTCGGCAGTGTATTCGCTTTCTTTGAAAAAATCTATCAGTAACGTCAGCCTCTCGCCTGGGTTTTTGTTGAACCCATTATGAGGTTGCTCACCCGGTTTGAAAGCAAACATGTTTCCGTTTTTAAAAGTGTGTAATTTTTTTTCCTTTGTGACCAAATCTTGATAGTACATGCCGCTTTGATCTCCCCCGCCGTCCTCGAAACACATCTGAAATCTCCATCCTCCCTCGTCATCTTGATGGGTGCCGATGGATGTGTTTGGTCCTACCACCATGAACGCAACGTTAGTTTTGTAGGGGAACTTACGTAGAATATCGTAAAGTGTAGGAAAGTCGTTGTATTCCTGCCCTTCGTGACCCATCGAACTTATGCCTAGTGCTCTCCAATCGCCCTTGACATAGTCACCTGGTCTATCAGTTTCTGTGAAATCATCAGCAAGTCCACGCACACCATCTGAAAAATCTTCCGGGTGCAGGAATGTCTTTTCTTTGACAGCAAAATATTCTCGTTTGATTGCGTCAAAATGTTTCTCCAATGCTGTGAAACACTCGCCTTGCTGTCCGTGGTAAAATGATCTATCAAGCATTCAGTATATTAACATTTTTATCATGAATTTGTCTATCATGATCCTGCCAATTTCTGAATATAGCCTCGCCGTGGTTCAATAATTCTTGTTGCTCGCTCAATTCGAAGTAATCTGTGAATTCTACTCCTTCGATAATGATTCTTCTGTTTTCGGATCCAAAAACATATACTGTGTGTTCGTCGTCTCCCAGGCTGATTCCAAGTTTGCTGTTCTCGACCCTGGTCCATCTACCTTCTTCTTTTACCATGTGTGATCCGGCAACCTTGATGCCTTTGTAATCGTACAAGTTGTCTATCAAGAATTTACCAGTGGCAAATACATAACCGCCAACAGCCACTTCATCTTTCAAATCCACTTGCTCGATAGGTTTGGCACTGCCATCTGCCATTGTAACCATAGTGCCTGCCAAGAAACAACCACCACCGGAACCCGGTGTGCCAGAAGCACTGTTGCCTGTCGCATCGCCAAATCCAGCCGCGGTCGAAATAAATGCTATACCCGAATTGAACATGGGTTTCCATGTCGAGCCAACTTTTACGTATGCGGCAGTAATTTTCTTCCAAACTCCTGCTACTTTGGTATACATCTCACTTATATTTTTCCACGCACCACTTACCTTGTACTTGGCATTGACTTCCACATTTATTGTGACTACTGCTAAACCATTGCCTCCACTTGTGCCCGAGCCTGTGGCTCCTAATGCCACTCCCGACACGTAATCAGAGTCACCCGTTCCACCAGGAGTCCTTCCAGATCCATTGTCTTCACTGCCTCCGCCTGGTATCAGATTTGATCCGGCACGTCCGCCGGTACCGCCGTTGTCTCCACTTCCACCGTTACCACCGATGCCACCTGCATCACCGCCTCCGCCGGCTCCTCCACCACCTCCGTCGCCGGTGTGATTTGCTCCGTTCTCACCTAGTGTACTGGGAGATCCTGCTGTGGCAGAATTAGTGTTGATACCTGCTGTTCCATTAGAGCCTTGGCCTGCGCCACCTCCTCCGGCTCCACCACCAGCAATGGCTATTTCTGTGCTGTCTATGAGAATGACGGTTGCTCCGCCGCCACCACCTCCGCCGCCAGAGTAGGGATTAGGACCTGCCGATCCACCATCTCCTCCAGAATAACCTGTAATGCTCTTTCCATTGTCGCCACCCGGGGCTCCGCCACCACTTGCTCCGGTGCCTCCACCTCCGCCTACGGCAACTTTGAGTGTTTGTCCTGCGTATGATGATATATCTATTCCTGTGGCAGAAACGTAGTGTCCGGATGAACCAGATCCTCCCGGTCCTCCTGCATCAGATCCACCACCGCCTCCGGCGCCTCCCCATATCTTGACGTCCATTGTGCTGACGCCAGGTGGAATGGTTACAGTCTGTAAGGTTCCTGTGTAGGTGAATATTTTTTTAATGACAGGCACGACCTATGCCTCCCTGACGAAAAAGAAGTCTCCGTCAACACTGCCAGCGTCATTTGTTCCATTTGGTTCAGCGGTAGCCACAAATTTTGCGGACGATCCCCATTTTGGTTGCTCACTGTTTATTAAATTGACAACTGCCCCCGTTGACGGAACGTCTGTCGTTGCTGTGTTTGATGTTGTTATTGTTTCAACGGATGGTTTAGCAAAATTTGTTGCTGTTACCCTTCCATTTGAATCTGTTTTTAAAACTTTTTCTTTATTGGTGTTTCCGTCGGTAGTGGCGTCTGCCAATCTTATCAACTGTGAATAAGATCCCGAACTTAATCCCGCCGACCAATATCCCTCGGATTGATCAAAAAACAATCTTGCTTCTACTCCGCCGTTCTGCTCTACGATCAGTCCGCCATCAACGTCGGTGTTATTGCCTTCGTTCAGTCCTATAAAAGCATCAACATAGGTTGATACATCAACACTGGATTTGTCATAACTTCCCGAAATGGTTAGGTCTCCTGTGATGGTGACGTCACCGGTCAATGTTATGGCGCCTGTTGCTCCTGTAATGGCTATAGGAGTTTTTGTTACTCCTCCGTCATTTATTGTTATGGAAAGATCATTGTCCTCAGAAGTTTGAGCCAAGGTGATATCTCCCGAACTTGCGGTTATTGAAAATTCCTGATTGTCTCCTACTATAACTCCCGAATCTGAATCTATGGTTAACGCACCTGCTATTGTGTCTGACTGATCTGCCCTTAAGAAGTTTTTACCTGCTATGTTGGTGGAAGATGTGTTGTTGTTTCCGGTAGAAACATCAACATGGGTAGTAGAAGTTGTTGTTCCTGAGAACGTTGCTCCCAATCCCGAATTTAGAGTGATACCTGCGTTGATAGTTGCAAAACCTGTGATCGACGCTCCTGGCGTGAACGTTTCGGTTGATAAAATGGCTACCCTTGTGTTGCCATTGTACATCGAACTGATTACTTTGCTTACGCCTCCTCCATCATTAATGGTTTCGATCTTCCATCCGGATAGAGTTTGTCCTTTTGTGTAGATCGGTCCTGCTAAAATCCAGGCAGTGCCTGAATAAAAATATAACTGATCATCATCGGTATCGTGCCAAAGGTCACCCGCCGATGGAGATGTTGGTGCCGATGACTGTGATTTAGCACCTCCAGTTGGTTTGAAATTGGTGCCATCATAGACTTTGATTTGGTTGGTTGATGTATCGAACCATAGCTCTCCTTCTAAAGGTGCTGTGGGTGCCGATGCTGATGCTGAATTTTCTAGCAATTTAACTAGGTTTTCGTTTAGTCCTTCACCAAAACCAGAATAACTTTTACCAAACAACTGTAAAGAAGTGGTGTTGTCCACCGTTCCATCTGTGATGGTTGTAAGTGCTGTTCCTCTTGTGTTGTTAATTACGTACGCCATATACCTATATTTAGTGTCTTCCTACAGATATGAAGATCACCCCCGTGTCTGCAGAATCATGATTTTCGAGAGCCTTTCCAATAATTGATCCAATTTTCGGATCAATAGCCTTGGTAGCATGTCCTGAATTCCTTCCACTTGTTGTCAAGAGATCTCCTTTTTTAATAACTCCGTCCACCTTGCAAGGGACCTTACCAACAAGTGCTATCGCAACACCTTCTGATTTGTTATTCATCAAATAGGCAGGGTCTGTAGAAACCACGCCAGCGACACTAGTATCATTTTTGAATTGCGAAATTGTTATTTCTTTCTGTCCACCAAAGATTACAACAGTCCCTGGTTCGTACTGATGGTCTGACTCATACATCTCAGCCAAGTCAGCGTATTGTGCCGATGTGGCTTTCGCATAGACTGTGTTATATCCTTTGAGAGTCGTTCCTATATCATATGTGGCGTCTGTTGCTGGAGCAATATTATAGGATGTCAATGTACCCTGAACGTTCATGGTTGCGAAAGTGCTAGTGCCAGTGCTAGTAACATTTCCTGTGACATCTCCTGTCAGCGGTCCACTGAATACAGTGGCCTTGGCTGTTCCTGTAACGTCGAGTTTGGTAGTTGGAGTGGTTGTACCTATACCGACTCTTGATGTTGCTCCGTCGATGGTCATTACCGTTGTAGTTGAACCACCATCGTTAACCTTGAAACTTATATCTGTGTCGACAACTACATTCTGCAACACAGCACCCGAACTCTCAACAGTGACAACAAAGTCATTGTCTGCTCCAACTGTAAGACCACCATCGTTTACTATTCCAAGTGTGCCACTAGTTGTATCATTAACGTTTGATCTAAGATAGTTTGCCGCGGCTATGCCACCCAACGAATCGGCATTCGTAGATGTGCCCGTCAGTTTGTTTCCACTCACTGCCGTTGAAAGATTAATTCCCGCAGTCAGTGTTGCGAATCCAGAAATAGAATTTTTAGGAGTAAAAGAATCTTCTGTGATTATGGCTATAAGCGTCCCGTCATTATACCATTTCGTGATATTTTGGTTGGCGTTGGTGCTATCTTGAATAGTTTCGTACACAAATCCGTTTTCGGTGCCTGTGCTACTCGGAGGGCCGACCAAAATATTAGTTGTTCCGTTATAAAAATACAGTTGTCCCGTGTCGGAGTCTATCCAAAGATCTCCCTGGGTTTGATTACTTGGTGTGTTTGATTGGTATATTGCTCCTCCCAACGGATTGAATAATGTTCCATTGTAAACTTTTAATTTGTTTGCTGATTCGTCATACCAAAGTTGTCCTGTAATTGGCTTAGATGGCGCTGAGGTGTTTGAGAAATTCTCCAATAAATGAAGGAAGTTCTCTGCCACCAGTTCACCATATCCTGCGTAACCTTTACCTATTAGGCTTAGGTCGGTCTGTGTGTTGACTATGCTGTCTTGAACAGTGTAACTGTTGGGTGAAGCAGATGAATTTGTTTTGTTGACTGTGTACGGCATGCTCTCCCTTATTCAGTAAATGTTGTTAAACTTTGAATTCTTAAAGTGTAATCTATCTGTATCAACCTATTCAATGATTTTTGGACAGGATGGAAAATGACATGTGTCAATAATTTATTGGTTGAACCGTTTTCGGTACCTTCCCAACTTTTTAAGCCTAGTTCATCAAATACATAATCACCATTGAAATTTGTAGTATTATCAAAAGCAGACTGTCCTGTTGGCTCACCGTAATCAAGAGTACAAGTGACCACTATGTCGGTGTACTTGTTTCCCGCGGTATGCCTAATCTCCATTTTATTTCTGTTGGTATCTTTATTTGTTGTGCTGTTGTCGTCTACTACTTTGTAATAAGTTTGATTGTATAAGGTGGCATTTGTACCTGTGGTGTTTGGAGTCAAATAAGTTATTACACCAGTGGGATCAACCGACGTTCCGCCATTGCCCAGTGCCATTTCGTGAATAAATCCAGTGGACTTATTGGCGAGGCTGTTAGCCAATGCTATGCTCATGTTTTCATAGTGTATAGCATTTCTCTTGTCCACAATCACCTCTCCTGTTTCCGGGTCCCATATTTTGATATGTCCATCAATTTTTATGCCGGTTTTATCTTGAGGCTTTTTGTTGTTGGTATTTTTTTGTTCAGTTATATTATCTTGCTGTTGTGTCATTGCGTTGTATTTATTCAGGTGCATTTGTTGGTTCTCCTGCTATGAATTTGGCCTGCGCCGTGTTTGATTTTTGTAATCCTTTACCGTCGGATGGATTACCATCAGCGGCAGTATACCATACCTGTCCTCTTTTTTGTATGATTTTAACCTGAGTTCCTGATGCTGGAGCGGTCGTAAGCGTTATATTCTGGGTGCTTCCGTCAATTACGTAATTAACTGTGCTACCGTCCTCAGAAACTGCTGGCACTCTGGTTCCTCCAACAAAAACATCCAATTCTTTGATGTTTGAAGGCACTGCTCCTGTACCGAATGACACTGTGCTACCATCACCCGCAGATGTGTTCGTATATATCGTGTCAGCATATGGAATGGTCTGCTGTCCTGCGTCTATCACTTTGGCTCCCGCACTGTGGAATTTGGCTCCGGTACCTAATGTTCCCCTTCTCAACTGTCCTAGCGAATTTCCTGTTTTTGAATAGTATTCAATTCTTTCTTTGTCTATAAAAATTACTCCAGGTGTTGTATTTGTTGGGTTAGGATTTGACAAAATAGATCCATCAGCCACAGTAATCGTGGTCGAGTCTATGGCAAGGTCCTGTGTCAACGTGGTTGTGTGCGTACTGCTGATCCTCTTATAGAAACTCCTGTTCAACATATCTTTGAATATTCTAAATCCAGTGGCGTCTACCGCTTTATCTAAGGCAAAATACAACACGTCCAATCGATCACTGGAGGTTATTGTCTTGCCATACACCGTAAGTTTGTTTCCGCTCAATGAAAATTCGTAGTTTGGAGACAATGTTTCAGAACCATTCAAAGTAACGAACACATAATCCGAGTTCAGAGGTTCAGATGCTAGATAGAACTCATTGCTTGTTCTACCTTCTAGAACCTCCCTTCTGAATTTTGTTCCCAGGGCGTTATTGAACGTTGTAACTGTGACCACGTCGCCTGACGAAAAACTAATGCTATCGGCCGCTATTTGAGTCGTATCGAAAATAATATCGTTTCCTGATATCACATAATGTTTGTCCACGAGGGTGCTGATCGCAATAACGTCTCCCTCAGACGGAACAGAGACGAATTCAATGTTCTGGCTGGCAACATCCACTGTGTAGTCTGTGTTCAGCATCTGTTTGACTCCGTTTTTGTAGACTTCTACTTGCGATGTTGATGTAATGATCTTGCTTGGATCCACAGTGCTGTCATCTGATAGTCCGGATACAACAGAATAGGTGTAAGTGGAACCGTCGGCGCTGTAATATGTGTTGTCTGGTCCACGCAGTAGATTGCCATTGACTTCTGCCATTGTCAATCCAGCGTAAGGTCCTATAGATCCAGGGGGATATGTTAATGTGTATCTGTTGGTGGAACCATCATACTGTACACTATTTGATCTAATCTCTGCATATGCTCTCGTAGATTGGTCTTGATTGAATCCTGCCACCTGTATTGAGTCACCCGACACCGGTGCTGTCGAGAACACAACAGTGATCTTCTTGGACTGTTCTGTAATCGTGTAATCTGAATTTAGAGTTTGCGGAATGCCGTTTTTGGTTACATAGAGAGTGGACGCACTGCTGTCTAATTGATAAGTGTCTCTGGCACTGCTTTCAAATGCTGTGGTTGATCCGTCACCTGTGAATCTGCTTAACACAACATAATTACTTCCAGATATGGCAAAACTTTTGATGTTTACTAATTTTCCAGAAGGTGGAGGTGTATTGAACGTCACTGTTTTGGCTGTAACGTCAACTGTGAACTCTGAATCTAGAGTCTGAGTAAGTCCATCTAAACTTACAAAAACGCCGGCCTGTGTTCCTGGAGTTTGGCCAATGTTAAATGTGTCTGTGTTGCCGTCTCCTACGTAGGTTTTATTGACGATAAAAGGCACACCGGACTGTGGCGTCGTATATACCTGTAGGTCTAGTGTATCAAAAATGCTACCAGGCACGTTTTCTTCCGGTGCGTAACTAGTTTCGGGTGATATGAACTCATCTCCCTCTATTATGATATCAGACGGTGATGTACCTAGTACACTATTGAATCTTCCTCCGGATATCAATGAATCCAGCGTCCTGTCATCTGTTGGAGTTAAAACCTTATCTTCATCGAAAGGAATAAGTTCTACTTTTACTCCAGATCCGGGTGCCGAACTCAAGGCAAATGTTTTGGTTGAACCATCTCCCCTGAAAACATCTGCTGTTTGTCTTATACCATCGTAATAAACTGTATAAACTTTTGTGCTGTCTGGAGCGGTGTCAAATGTATACGATGCCGTTGATCCGTCTCCGTAAAAAGTTTTTACGTTAGTCGACCCATAAGCGTCCCACACATCATCGTACCACGGTGAGGCGTCCCATCCTTGTCCTTCCGTGAAAGCAAGACCTGTAACCATCACACCACCATAATCTATTCCTGACATCAATTGTTGTAACTCGTTGCCGGGCATGCCAACAGTCGGGCTGTACAGACCAAGTGTTCTTTCCGCGGCGGATATGTATGACTCATCACCTCTCAGTTTGTATAAGTCACCTATGCTGTCTTCAAATTGCGTTGTGGATGTGAACCTGCTAGTTGCTCTGTATAATTCATTTCTGTACCTAATCAGGGTATCATATTCGTAAGTGGTGTTTGCTGTCCAATCCACTACCACTGCTGTTTTTGATATTCTGTCAAATTTGACTGTCATGTCAATGTCACGCACAAGATCGTTTTTTAATCTGGCATACGCCGTGGCTTGATCACTTGGCGTAGATCCGTTGTCTTCACCTCCTGTAATTGTAACGGTAGGTATTGAGGTATAACCCGAACCAATATTGGTCACTGTGATGGACGTCACTCTGCCTTGGCTTACCTTGGCCACCGCGGTGGCACCTGAGCCACCTCCACCTTGTATTGTCACTACAGGTGCTTGGGTGTATCCAGAACCAGCATTGTTTATGGTAACGGCGTCTATGTATTTTGTGTAATTGTCTGCCCAGAACTTATAAGGATAGGTGTTTAATAGGCTAGAATCATTGACGCTGTCCGGGTCAACGGACCTAATCCTTGATTCGCTTCTGTCATAGAAGGTAGGCAAGTCAAAATCTGTGTTGATTCCATCGTGATTTTCTTCCGATGTGTAGCCTAATTTGTATTCCCTAACCTTGGTGTGGAAAGGTTTGACCTCATCTATATATCTTTCAACATAATCATCAGTTCCGATTCTATATGTTTTCCTCTGATCCAATGGACGTAGACTGTTGGTGACATTAATAAAAGAAGTTTTAGTAAGCCAATCAACATAAGTCTGTTCTTCTAAAACTTTACGCAAACCTATGAAGAATAAATTATTGTATTCTATTTTTAAATCTCCGATGAAGATATCATCTCGCAGTGCGGTCAAAATATTTCTTGTTTCAACTAACGGTTCGCTATCAAAGAAATTGCCATCAAACGTATCCGTGCCCGCGTATCCATCATTGTTTATCGAATAGTCGTATATTCCTGCGGAAATCTGTATAGTTCCATTTTGCGTTCCTACGTTTTCCCATCCGTCACTGTTCCTCATAAACAATTTCCATCCCCCTGTGTCTGCTTGGGTCACTTTTACGTGACTACCAACAGCAAGGTCTAATGTGTCCAACTCATATTCCGAGGTAACTTGCTTGTCGATTTTGGTCTCAGAAGAATGCACCATGTCACCGTCCAACTTATACCAATCCACTAATCTCCAGAAAGCGTTTGTTTTGTATGACTGCACTCTTGTTCTGACAAATTCGGTTCCGTTCCATTGATATACTGC
>Ga0222719_10002642_pt1 | contig 16275 bp, 11 predicted proteins | sample C33_34DmetaG_FD_165039 | JGI IMG/M metagenome (GOLD analysis project Ga0222719, IMG submission 165039) | Estuarine water microbial communities from San Francisco Bay, California, United States - C33_34D | ecosystem: Environmental > Aquatic > Marine > Unclassified | place: USA: California... | reverse complement strand
AGCTTTTACCCAATTTCTATTTCCTCGAATAGCATTTATTTCGCCATTATGTGCTAATAATCTAAATGGTTGAGCTAGATGCCATCTTGGACTTGTATTAGTAGAAAATCTTTGGTGAAAAACACATGTTGAAGCACGAAAGTTTTCCTGGTTGAGATCTAAATAAAATTCTTTAATAGCATTAGGTAGCATTAAACCTTTATAAACTACTGTTTTTGATGACATGCTACAAACATATAATTTTTCGTCATCCATATATATTTCTTCAATATATTTTCTAGCCTGGATTAAACCGGTTTCAAAAACTTCTTGATTAAAATCTTTTTCAGTTGGTTTGATAAATAATTGAAATATCTCAGGCAAACAACTGTGAGCAATTTCTCCTAAGATTTTTTCATCAACTGGTGTCTTCCGATAAGCAGCAAGAGCTAGGTTTTCAGACTTAAGGATTTTTTTTATTTTAGGTAATAGTTTTGCAATATCTTGATTGTAAAAAATTTGGCCAATTGCAAAATGTTCACCAATTTCTATGTTTTGTTCTTTTAGAACAGTGTCTGCAAAAAATTTATGATCAATATCAAAAAGAAGGCCACACCCATCACCTGTCTTACCATCAGAGCCTACACCACCTCTATGTGTCATGCTTATTAAAGAATTAATAGAATTAATAATAACTTTATGTGATTTTACCCCGTTAATATTTGCAATTAAGCCAAATCCACAATTATCTTTAAATTCTTCTTTTTTAATTAATCCGGGCATATTTTTGAATGTGTTTAGTAAATTATATCACAAAGTTATTTCATTTAATTATAAAAAGTGTCATACTTCGTCATACACAACACAATTTAATATGAATAATAAAAATAAGCAATATAAAATTGAGAAAGGAGTTTTGTTATTTACTCAACCGAGGTCTCCATATTTTTATGGCAAGTTAAGAGTGAATGGAAGATATATTACGAAATCATTTGCCCCTATCGAAGACTATGATGCTGCATTAGAAATGCTTTATAAGTGGAGGGGAGAAATATTTGGAGAGAATAAAAATAAATTTAATATTGGCCCCTCTTCCAGAAGCACAAACTATAGAGATGAGTATTTATCTCATGAAAAACTTGATAACGATTTTCAGTTTCTTGAAGTAGGTAGATATGATCCTGCAAAAAAGACAGCTGAGGAAAGAATAATTAGCTTCGTAGAAATTTATGGTGAATATAATCAAGTGCAGGCCTCAAATCAGGCACACAGATGTCTAGATTGTGGTAATCCATATTGTGAATGGAAGTGCCCTGTTCATAATTTTATTCCTGATTGGTTAAAGCTTGTTAATGAGGGTAATATTATTGAGGCAGCTGAATTATGCCATTCAACTAATAGCTTACCTGAGGTTTGTGGAAGAGTATGTCCTCAAGATAGATTATGTGAGGGTGCATGTACATTAAATGACGGTTTTGGAGCCGTTACAATTGGTTCAACAGAAAAATATATCACTGAAAAAGCATTTGAAATGGGATGGAAGCCTGATATGTCGCATAGAAAATGGACTGATAAAAAAGTTGCAGTAATTGGAGCTGGTCCAGCAGGCATTGCATGTGCAGATGTTCTAACAAGGTCGGGAGTTCACAGCCATGTTTATGATAAAAATGAAGAGATTGGTGGCCTACTTACATTCGGAATTCCCGAATTTAAATTAGAAAAATCTGTAGTTAAAAGAAGAAGGAAAATCCTTGAAGAAATGGGTGTTAAATTTAATCTTGGTAAAGAAATTGGAAACGATATTCCTTTCAAAAAAATATACGACAGTTATGATGCGGTATTTTTGGCCATGGGTACCTATACTTCACTTCAGGGTGGTTTTAATGGAGAGAAATTGCCACAAGTATACAAAGCGATTGATTATTTAATTTCTAACACAAAAAATTTACTAGGATTGAAACAGAAAAAAGAAGATTACATCGACCTTAAAGGTAAAAACGTTATTGTTCTTGGTGGTGGTGATACAGCTATGGATTGTAACAGGACGGCAATTAGACAAGGAGCTAATTCTGTTAAATGCTTGTATAGAAGAGATGAATCAAATATGCCTGGCTCAAGGAGAGAGGTACAAAATGCTAAAGAGGAAGGTGTTGAGTTTGAATTTAACATTCAGCCAATTGATATAGTTGGTGATGAAAAGGTTGAAGGTGTAAAAATCGTTAAAACACAATTAGGTGAGCCCGATCAAAATGGAAGAAGAGTTCCATTGCCGATTCCTGGATCGGAAACTGTATACGAAGCTGATGCGGTAGTAATTGCATTTGGATTCAGAGCAAGTCCTTCAGATTGGTTTGATGACTTTAATATCAATACTCAAAAAAATGGTTTAGTTATCGCCGAAGAGCATCAAGAATATAAATTCCAAACTTCAAATAAAAAGATTTTTTCTGGTGGAGATATGGTTAGAGGATCTGATTTAGTCGTTACAGCTATTTGGGAAGGGCGTGAGGCAGCAAAAAGTATAATAGAATATGTTTCATGAAAACCTCAGATTCAATATTTTTAAGAGCTCTTAATCGAGAAGCATTAGAAATACCTCCAATTTGGTACATGAGGCAGGCAGGAAGATACATGCCTGAATACAGAGCAGTCAGAAGTAAGTTTAAAAATTTTTTGGAAATGTGTAAAAACCCTGAGGTTTGTTGTGAACTTGCTCTTCAACCAATAAATGCATTCAAATTAGATGCATCTATTCTATTCTCTGACATATTAACAATACCAGATGCTTTTGGTTTGGGTGTAGAATTTTTAGAAGGTGAAGGACCAGTATTTAATAATCCAATTAAGACATCAAAAGACATTACAGATCTACCTGAATTTGATCCTGAGGATTTGTCCTATGTTTACAATGCTGTTTCTAATATTAGAAATGCCCTACCATCAAATATACCTCTAATTGGTTTTTGTGGCAGCCCATGGACCTTGGCAGCATACTCGATTGAAGGTAGATCCTCAAAAGACTTCAATTACACTAAAAATTTCATAAATCAAAACAAAGATAGCGCACACCTCTTTTTAGAAAAGCTGACACATGCTTGTTTTCTATATCTAAAAAAACAAATAAATGCAGGAGCAGATGTAATACAAATATTTGATTCTTGGGCAAATTTGCTGAATGTAGATGAATACGAGTTTTATTCAATGCATTACATTAAAAAGCTCATATCACTCTTAAAAAAAGATGAACAAACATCTAATATTCCAATAATTTTATTTGCAAGAGATCCAAGTTTTAATACAAATAAAATGACTGAATCAAATGCAGATTGTCTAAGCTTGTTTTGGAATATAGAAAAAATAGACAAACCATTTCTTCAAGGAAAAGTTGCGCTTCAGGGCAACCTAAATCCAAAAATTCTTCTTGAAGATAATAACCTTATTAAAGATGAACTAAATAAAGTGCTTAATATGTTTTCTGACTATCAAGGATATGTATTTAATTTAGGTCATGGGATCACGCCTGATATTAGTCCAGATAAAATTAAATATCTTACTGAGCTGATAAGGGCTAAATAAAGATCTACTTTTTTTCAAGCCAAAGTCTTATTAAGCCTTCTTGAGCACATGAGGCAACCAACTCACCTGATTTTGAAAATATAGAACCTCTTGAAAAACCCCTAGCATTTCTGGTTATAGGGCTATCTATTGAATATAAAAACCAATCATTTAAATCAAGTTTTTTATGAAACCAAATTGCATGATCTAAACTAGCATTTTGTAAATTTTTAGTTAGAAAATTTACACCAACTGAGTTATTAGCTGCTGCAATGAGACCCATATCTGATATATATAACAGAAAGGCTTGTTGAATAACTTGGTCATGTGGGATGATGCCTTTTGGTTTGATCCAAGTATTTTTATATGGGGGCATTCTCTTTGGCTCAAAATAATCTTGTATTTCAACTGGTCTCATCTCAATTTCTCTTTGCCTTAAAAACATAGGCATATCCTTGCTATCAATATTAAGCTTTTTAAGTATTATTTCTCTAATTTCTATTTCATCCTTAAGTTCTTCTGGAGCAGGTACATCTGGAATTGAAATTTCATGCTCTAAGCCGTCCTCATCTTTTTGAAAAGAGATAGAGCAACTAAATATGGCCTCTCCGTCTTGCAAAGCTTTCACATTTCTAGTTGTAAAGCTCTTACCATTTCTTATTCTATCTACTGTAAATATGATTGGTTTGTCCATATCACCAGGCCTTAGAAAATAAGAATGAAACGAATGGGCGTAATGCTCTACATCAATAGTTTTATAAGCAGCGATTAGAGTTTGAGCCATTACCTGTCCGCCAAATACCCTTCCCCATCCAACATTCTTACCCGTCCAGCTATAAATATCTCTGTCAACTTTATTTAACCTAAATAGGCTTAAAGATTTTTCTATGGAGTTTTTTTCTTCAGTCATTATGTGTTTTTATTAAAAATTAATTTAAGCAGGTATACGATTATAGTGGTTTATATTACATAGAATGCAAAAAAACTAGAAGTTTCACATCTCAAAAAGTATGATGTCACACCAAGCTCACTAAATTTTGAATAATGACTATTAATAAAAACATCGAATTGACTACCAAGCCAAGTGAAAAAATAGAAGTATCTGATGTCTTTAAGATTGATTCAAAGATGTCAGTTAAACGATTTAAAGAAAGAACTGAATGGGTTCCTGAAGTTGACGAAGGCTATATTTTTGATAAAGAAACAACCTTATCAATTTTGGCAGGTTTTAGTCACAACAGAAGAGTTATGATTCAAGGTTTTCATGGAACAGGAAAGTCCACACATATAGAACAAATTGCCGCTCGTTTAAACTGGCCGTGTGTAAGAATTAATTTAGACAGTCATATAAGTCGAATAGATTTGCTCGGCAAGGATGCCATCAAACTTCAAGACGGAAAACAAATAACCGAGTTTCAAGAAGGTTTATTGCCATGGTCTATACAAAATCCCGTAGCTCTAGTTTTTGATGAATATGATGCGGGCAGACCAGATGTGATGTTTGTAATACAAAGAATACTTGAAGTAGAAGGCAAATTAACTCTACTTGATCAAAATAAAGTGATTGAGCCTCATCCCTCTTTTAGATTGTTTGCTACTACAAATACTGTAGGCCTTGGAGATGTAACTGGCTTGTATCATGGAACTCAACAAATTAATCAGGGTCAGATGGATAGATGGCATATTTTATCTACATTAAATTATCTTGATGTTAACCAAGAACTTAAAGTCATCTTATCTAAAGTTGGAGATATGAAAACAAGCAAGCATCAGGAAATCATTAAAAATATGATTAAACTTGCAAATCTTACTAGAAATGGCTTTGCAAATGGAGATATATCAATTCTTATGTCACCTAGAACAGTTATATCATGGGCTCAAAACTATAAAATTTTTAAAGATGTTAAAGATGCTTTTAAATTAACGTTCTTAAACAAATGTGATGATTTAGAAAAGCCAATTATTAATGAGTATTTTCAAAGATGTTTTGATATTGATATTAATGAAAGTTAATAAAACTCTATGAGCTGGGTAAAACATAGAGATAAATTATATGAAGCTGCGCTGTCATCAATAAAGTCAATTTCAAAAAATAAAACCATTTCTTCTAAAAATGGCATACCTCAAAGACCGCCAACACTAAATCAAACAGCATTAACTTCAGCACCTAGATCAACAAAAGATTTACCATCATGGAGAGGAGAAGCTGATTTTCAGGCTTTTTGGTATTTATTTCATAAAAATAAATCTGATGCTGATCTAAGCGTACCTGCAAGAATTGTTTTTAATGAACTTGAAATGTCGCGAGTTGAAATTTTAGGATCAAATTACTATAAGGGCTCAAAGAATAATATTAATGAATATCTAACCAATCTAAATGTACATGAAAAAAAATCGCCGCATTACTTAGCATTTTGTTCAAATCTATGGTTAAAGCATGCAGCAGGCATAGAACTTTCAGCATCATTGCTAGAGCATTTAAAAGATTTCAATAAAACTCATGGAGCAAATAAAGCACTAGATAAAATTAAAAACAGTCTTATATCCAGTATTGAAAATCAAGATGAATTTCAAAAAGTGTCTTTGGAGTTTTTAAAATCAATTAAACTTATTAAATCAATAGAAGATGACTATATTGAAGATGAAGAAAATGTTATTGAACCTCCTGGTAGCACAAATGATATTGAAGATGAAAATGAAATATCAAATGAAAATGAGAAAGGAGAAAGTGAGACATCTTTTGATGATTTAAATATCGATTTTGATGATGTTAAAGAGGCACATGAGGCTGCAGACGGAATTACAATTGATGAAGAAATAGATGTTACGGCCTATCCAAATAATGATTTTACCCTCACAAATTCAAATTATTCTATTTTCACTAATGAATATGATGAAATTATTGAAGCAAAAGATCTTACAACCCCAGACGAAGCTATAAGACTTAGAACACAATTAGATAATTTAATTAAGCCCCATCAAACAACAATAGGAAAATTAGCTAACAGGCTCCAAAGATTATTATTAGCTCAACAAAATACTAGCTGGAATTATAATCTTGAAGAGGGAATGCTAGATACAGCCAGACTTCATCGAGTTATTGCAAAACCAGGATATCCACTAAGTTTTAAACAAGAAACAGAAAATAAGTTTAAAGACACAGTTGTTACCCTTTTAATAGATAATTCGGGTTCCATGAGAGGAAGATCAATAAGTCTTGCTGCAATTTGTACAGATATTATTGGTAACACTTTAGAGCGCTGCCAAATTAAAACAGAAATTTTAGGTTTTACTACCAAGAACTGGAAAGGTGGAGATTCAAAACAAAAATGGATGCGTCAAGGAAGTCAAATGAATCCAGGTCGATTAAATGATATTAGACATATTATTTATAAAAGTGCTGACAATAGTTGGAGAAGATCAAGAAAACACTTTGGTGCAATGCTTAGAGAGGGTTTATTAAAAGAAAATATTGATGGTGAAGCTTTAACTTGGTCACATGAAAGATTAATTAAAAGAACGGAAGATAGAAAAATACTTATTGTTATTTCAGATGGTGCTCCTGTAGATGACAGTACTTTATCTGTAAATAATGAGGAATATTTAGACAATCACTTAAAAAAAATCATATTTGAAATTGAAAATGATAGCTCGGTTGAGTTACAAGCAATTGGAATTGGTCATGATGTAACTAAATACTACAAAAATGCTATAACAATAAATAGAGCTGAAGAGCTTGGTGAAGTTCTTTTAGACCAGTTAACAAAACTTTTCAAAAATTAGTTTCTACAATATAATTAATTAATGTTTACAGTGTAAACATTAATTTGGAGTATAAAGTTAATGAAAATAAAACAACAAGCTGGCCCACCTGATGACTTATTATATTTTGATGATGAGGTGAATTTGACACCACTTCAGGTTGAGGATGTTGTTGAAATATTTAACACCCCTCTAACAGGATCATATAATTGGGATTACACGATTGCTGATAATAGAATCAAGAAGCTTTATGAACTTGGTAAAGAACTCAATTGGAATGGTTCAATAGATCTTAAGTGGGAATACACTCACCCTGCTGATCAAAAACTTATTGAGCCTGATGAGCAAATGCCTATTGAAACATTAGAAGCATATCAAAAACTTACTGAGGAAGAAAAAATTCTCTTTGATCGTCATTCAACAGCAGAACTAATGAGTCAATTTCTTCACGGTGAGCAAGGAGCTCTTTTAGTAGCCTCTCAACTTGCTTCATGTGCACCTACATATAATGCAAAACTATATGCTGCATCACAAACTTTTGATGAGGCAAGGCATGTTGAAGTATTTAACAGGTACCTCCAAGAAAAAATAGGTATCCATTATCCAATAAATCCAGCTTTAAAAACATTATTAGATAAAATACTTACCGATGAGCGCTGGGACTTAAAATTTATTGGCATGCAAATTATTATTGAGGGTTTAGCTCTAGCTGCATTTCAAATGCTTAAAATAATTACGAAAGACCCTCTATTAAAACAATTACTTCATTATGTTGTTAGGGATGAGGCTAGACACGTAACATTTGGTATTAACTATCTTGAAGACTATATAAAAACTCTCTCTCCAGAAGAAATAGAAGACAGAGCGGAATTTGCCTATGAAGCATGTGTTATTTCAAGAGAAAGATTAATTAACACCAAGTCTGAACAAAAATTTTTAGGTATGTCTGAAGAGGAAGCTAGAGAATTTCAATTAAATACCTCTACATTTGAAATGTTCAGAAACTTTTTATTTTCAAGAGTGATCCCAAACCTATCAAGAATTGGATTATTAACAGAAAACGTTCGTCCAAAATTTGAAGCCTTAGGGTTGCTTGAATATGAAAATGCACCAGATGATTTTGAGTGTGATTGGGCTGAATTAAAAAAACCATTAGAAGAATTTGATAAAATACCTGAGGCTATTTAAATAAATCATTTTTAAAATCGATAAACTTTAAATTTGTTATAAAGTCCATACCTATTTAATATATACCTGTAAGGAGTAATTGTATGTCTAAACATTCTGCATTAAATACATTTGGTAGATCTGGCAATCCCGCGTTTACTAAAAATTTTAGTGGATCAGCTTATGATCTTCCGTTAAATCAAAGAATGACACTTGATGGAGCTGTTAACAAGACCGGTATTTTACTTAGCTTGTGTTTTGCAGGGGCTTTCATTGGATGGAATATACCAGCACTTTTAATGCCTGCTTGGATAATAGGAATGATTTTAGGATTTGTGACAATCTTCAGAAGTCCAGCAAAAGCAGGTTCAACAGCGCCTCTTTATGCATTGTCTCAAGGCATTTTTTTGGGAGGTATAACCCTTTTTTTTGAAGCTCAGTTTCCAGGTATTGGGATTCAGGCGATTGGCTTAACTTTTGGAATTCTAGCTTCATTATTGTTTTGTTATAAAAGCGGTTTAATAAAGCCAACTGAGAACTTTAAGTTGATGATTTTTTCAGCAACTATGGGTATTGCTTTGCTTTATTTTGTAAGCATCATTATGAGCTTGTTTGGTGGCAGTGGAATACCATTAATACATTCAAGTGGCTTTTTTGGAATTGGATTTTCACTGTTTGTTGTATCTATTGCTGCTTTAAACTTAGTTCTAGATTTTGATTTTATTGAAGAAGGAGCTGAAAAAGGAATGCCAAAATACATGGAATGGTATGGAGCTTTTTCATTAATGGTTACTTTAGTGTGGTTATATTTAGAAATATTAAGACTCCTAGCAAAATTAAGAAGTAGGTAATATTTTGAATGCTTTGATCTTTGGTAGTTTAGCTATAATTTCGCTTTTCATTTTTTTTAATCTTGGAAAGATGAAGGCTTCATCAAAACAACTTAATAGAACTAACAGGGTAAATAGATTTGGCAGTCAACAAAATACCAATAATATTATTGAAGGCGAATCAAAGGAGGTAGCTGATGAAGATAAAAATTAAAATTTATACAACGATATTTATTATGTTTATATCATTTCAGTCTTTTGCGGATAAGGCTCCAATTATTCAACCTGGAGCTCCAGGTGAAAACTCAAAAGTTCTTGATCCAAAAATGGCATCTAATATTGCAGGATCAAGTTATGTTCAAGCAGATATAGATTTTTTAAATGGCATGATCGTTCATCATAATCAAGCTATATTCATGTCTAAATTAGCTGATAAAAGAACTAATAATAAAACCATTATTGATTTAGCAGATAGAATTGATGTTTCTCAAGAAGATGAAATTAATTTTATGGAAAGTTGGCTTAAGACAAGAGAAGATATGATGTCTAATATGGGGCATGATCATGATATGCATATGAAAATGTCAGGCATGGCAACACCGAAACAACTCAAGGATCTTGAAAACTCAAAAAGTACAGATTTTGACAGATTATTTCTTCAATTAATGATAGCTCATCATGACGGTGCCTTGGAGATGGTTGATGAATTAAAGAAATTTCCTGGTTCTGCCAATGACCCTATTTTAAATGAGTTTGTTTCCGATCTTGTTAATGATCAAAGTGTTGAAATTGAAAGAATGAATAAAATTGCTGTAAGTCTTTCTGATGATCCAAGAGCGGGCTTAAGTCCTGGTCTCTATATTGCAGATGAAGCAATATTAAATCTTGAATTAATTGCATCGTTAAGAAAACCTGTAGGATTCTATGATCCAGATGATCCAGAATCAAAAGGTGTTGAAGATCCAACAAAAGATCTTGATGAAGATAGAGAATTAACAACTTTAGAAAAATCAAGAGCCAGAAAATCTCCTATTATGAGTTTTGCTAATACGGATATGGCTTTTAAAGACGATCTTTTGGTTGCTGGTAATTACCATGGTTTTAATATGTATAAAATTAAAAAAGATGGTATTCCAAAACTAATATCGTCTGTAGTATGCCCTGGTGGACAAGGTGATGTATCGATTGTAGGTGATTTATTAATTATGTCTGTTGAACAAAATAGAAGTCGTATAGATTGTGGCTCAATGGGTGTAGGAAGTGATGCAAGTCTAGAACGATTTAGAGGAATTAGAATTTTTGATATTTCTGACCTTACAAATCCCACACAAGTTGGCGCTGTTCAAACTTGCAGAGGCTCACACACTCACTCTGTAGTAGCTGGCCCAACTAAAGATAATAAAATTATTATTTATAACTCTGGCACTGCAGGTGTCAGAGATGATGAAGAAATGGAAGAATGTATTGGAAATATTCCTGGAGATAACAGAACAGCTTTATTCAGAATTGATGTAATAGAAATACCTATATTAGAACCATCTAAATCAAAAATTGTTAGTAGTCCTACTGTCTTCGCAGATCCTGAAACTGGTGCATTAGGAGGACTATGGGTTGGGGGCGATCATGGTGATGACACACAAGATACAAATAGAACTGATCAATGTCATGATATAACGGTATTTCCATCATCTAATATTGCTGCTGGTGCTTGCTCAGGCAATGGAATACTTTTTGATATCACCGACCCATATAATCCAAAAAGGCTGGATGTTGTAACAGACACTGGTTTTGCTTATTGGCATTCAGCAACATTTAATAATGATGGTACAAAAGTAATCTTCACTGATGAATGGGGCGGTGGTGGTCGCGCAAGATGTAGAGCATGGGATCCTTTAGATTGGGGTGCTGATGCAATTTACGATATTGTGGATAATAAACTTGAATTCAGAAGTCATTACAAAATGCCTGCTCCACAAGTTGAAACAGAAAATTGTGTTGCTCACAATGGCTCAATAATACCAATACCTAATCGTGATATTTTTGTTCAAGCATGGTACCAAGGCGGTATTTCAATAATGGATTTTACCGATTCATCTAATCCTATAGAAATAGCCTATTTTGATAGAGGTCCTATCAACGATGATATTTTAACAACTGGTGGTTATTGGTCTGCGTATTATTATGATGGTTATGTGTATGGTACTGAGATCACAAGAGGTCTTGATATTTTCAAGCTAATTCCAAGCAAGCATCTAAGTAAGAAAGAAATTGAGCAAGCTTCAAAAGCATTTCCTATAGAAGGCCCAATGGTCTTTAACCCTCAACAACAAATTCCTATGTCTTGGCCTAATGCAGCATCAAGTATATAGCTATTCAAATGAATCTTGCTTTTGATTTTGGCATAACAAACACAGATATTGTTTCTTTTTATGATGGAACAATGGATTATTTTTCGTTTCCATCCGAGAGTGTTAGTGACGAATCCTTAAAAAAGTTTTTAAATTCTCTCAAATTTGATATAAGCAAAATCAATAAAATTGCCGTAACTGGAGGTAAATCAAGTGACTTAAGTGATTGCTTGTTAAATATCCCAGTGATAAAAGTAAACGAAGTAGACGCAATTGGCTATGGCGCTAAAGAGCTTTATAAAATTACTGATTCAGAATTTCTTGCTGTAAGTACTGGCACAGGAACTGCATGCATTGGATTAGTTAATAATGAATTTAAACATCTTGGTGGAATATCTGTTGGAGGAGGAACTCTTCAAGGATTATCTAACCTTCTTTTTAATGAAGTTGATTCAGAAGTAATTAATAAACTAGCAACAAAAGGAAACAGGAGTAAATTGGATGCTTTAATCGGTGAAGTTGTTAATAATATTGGATCTCTTCATCCAGATGTTACAGCTTCTAATTTTGCTAAAGCGAGAATTAGTAATAATTTTTCTGATGAAGATATAGCATCCTCGCTATTCAATATGGTTGGAGAGGTTATTGGCACTATTTCATATCTTAATGCAATGTTGATTGGCGTTAATAAAGCTTATTATGTTGGTAGAGTTTCTCAATTAGAAAAAGTGAAAAAAGGACTTGATGCGAGATTAAAACTAGCAAATATAGGTGGACAATATAATGATCGCCAGGGGTTTGGAAATGCAATTGGTGCTATTGCATATTTAAATGCTAATACCTAAAATGTAAATTATTAACAATATAATAAAATGATAGTTACAGATAAATCATCAATCATTACCTTTGCAATACCAGTCTTCATGCTGTTAATTCTTATTGAATATTGTTATGGAATCTATAAAGGTAAAAGCAATTACAGATTGAATGATACTTTTACGAGCTTGTCGATTGGAATGATTAGCAGATATCCAACCATGCTTAATCTTGGTCTACAAAGTCTTATCTTTGTATATATAAGTAAATATTTCAATGTTGGTTTGTTATCAATTAAAAATCCAATAACTTGGATTGTGGCTTTTCTTCTCTATGATCTTTCTTATTACTGGATGCATAGAATGCATCATGAGATAAAAATTTTATGGGCAACACATAGCGTCCATCATCATGGCGAGGAATTCAACCTGTCCACTGCTCTCAGACAAACAAGCACAGGATGGTTATGGAAATGGGTATTTTATCTACCAATGGTATTTCTTGGAGTTCCGGGCGAAGTTTTCGTTACTGTAGCTGGTATTAATTTAGTTTATCAGTTTTGGGTTCATACAGAACATATAGGTCATCTAGGTTTTTTAGAAAAGATATTTATTACTCCAATGAATCATGGTATCCATCACGCTAAAAATAAAGAATATATAGATGCTAATTACGGTGGGGTGTTCATAATATGGGACCGTATGTTTGGAACTTACATTGCTAGAGATCCTGAAATTACACCTGTGTATGGAACCGTGAGTGCACTAAAAAGTTGGAATCCTCTTTGGGCCAATTTTCAAATTTTTACAACCATGTTTAAAGATTCTATGAAAACTAAAAAGTTTAGTGACAAGATAAAAGTATGGTTTTCAAAAACTTATTGGAGACCAGATGATTGTATAGAAGAAAAAAACCCTAAAGATTTTTACATTAAATATGACCCTGTAATATCAACAGATATTAAAGTTTTTAGTTTCTTACAACTCATGTTTACCGGCATTGTTTCTACTTCAGTGTTATTTTTCTTATCTCAAATTACTTACAACGAAATTTTTGTATACGCAGTTGCTATAACAATTTTAAGCTCGATGACAGGCCTGCTTTTAGAGGGCAAAAGATATATGTATTTTGTAATATTAATGTTCTCAGTTGCAGGTATTTTAGCTATCGAATTATTTGGAGTGCTAAATACTAACGTTCTTTCAACAACTCTATTAACTAGTCAGTTATATGTAACTATTCTTTTAGTATGTTTAATATATATTTATCAAAGCTACCAAGGCTTCTCAGCAGCTAGAGCTAGATAATTAATTAAGGCCTTATTTTAGCAGGCACTCCAGCGACGGTAGTATTATCTGGTACATCTTTTAAAACAAGACTTCCTGCTGCTACGATTGCACCCTCTCCTATTGTAATATCACCCAAAACAGTGCTTGCAGCAAAGATTGATGCTCCTTTTTTTATGTTTGGATGTCTTTTTCCTGATTCAAAACCCTTGCCACCTAAAGTTACACCTTGGAAAATTGATACTTCAGATTCAATTTCAGATGTTTCACCAATTACAACACCAGTAGCATGATCAATCATTACAGCTCCGGCAATTTTAGCAGCGGGGTGAATATCAACACCAAATACTTCTGAAGCTCTATTTTGAAAAAATAATGCCATTGTGTGTCGTTCGTTGTTCCAAAGGCAATGTGCAGCTCTATAAGAAGCTAAGCCTAGAAATCCTTTATAAAAAAGTAATGGTGTAGAAAAGTAGTTACATGCAGGATCATGATCTTTGAAAAACTTTATATCTTCTTCAAGGTTTTTTTCAATATCATCACAATCTCTGTATACCTCTAGGATAAATTTTTTAATGTCCATTGCAGACAAGGCATCGCTATGTAATTTAGAAGCTAAAATTGATGCTACAGCTCCAACTAAATCTTTCTGAGATAGAACAAGTGAGTATAAAAAAGAGCCAAGAGATGGCTCAGCCTCAACCCTTAACTTGATTTCCTCTTGAATTTTGGTCCACAAATCTATATCCATATGAAAAGGATTATAAGCATATTGAGATAATATAAAAGCTCAGGTGCCATTATGACACCTGAGTTATTATTTATTAAACGTCAAATCGATCAGCATTCATAACTTTATTCCAAGCTAGAATAAAGTCACTAGTAAACTTATCACCAGCATCACTGGATGCGTAAACTTCAGCTATTGCTCTTAATTGAGAATTTGATCCAAAGACTAGATCAGATCTTGAAGCGGTTCTAACCTTGTCGCCTGAAGATCTATCAAAAGCCTCATATGAATTACCAGTTCCATTTGGTTTCCATTGGACAGACATATCTAGCAAAGTATCAAAGTAATCATTTGTCATTGTGTTGGAATCATCTGTGAAAACACCATGACCACTTGAGCTGATGCCTAGAGATCTCATGCCGCCAAGTAATACTGTCATTTCTGGGGCTGTTAAATTTAACAATTGAGCTTTATCTAACATCATTTCTTCAGGAGTTACATTAATGCCAGATTTATGAAAGTTTCTAAAACCATCGGAATGTGGCTCTAAAACATCAAAAGATGCAGCATCTGTCTGATCTTCAGTCGCATCTCCTCTGCCTGGAGTAAATGGAACCTTAAATCCAGTTGCCATCTCAATACCAATATTACCAGCCAATACAATCACATCAGCAACTGAAGCTCCAGTCTCATTTGAAATAGTTTCATAAATACCTAAAACCTTTTGAAGTTGCTCTGGTTTATTTACTTCCCAATCTTTTTGAGGAGCTAGTCTAATTCTTGCACCATTAGCGCCACCTCTCATATCTGAGTTTCTATATGTTGATGCACTTGCCCAAGCTGTTTCTACCATTTCTTGGATAGAGAGACCGCTGTTTTTAATTTTTTCTGAAACAGAACTTATATCATATTCAGTATTACCCGCTGGTACAGGATCCATCCAAATTCTTTCTTCGCTTGGAACTTCAGGACCTACGTATCTTGTCTTAGGTCCCATGTCTCTATGAAGAAGTTTAAACCAGGCTTCAGCAAAAGCATCTGCAAATTCATCAGGATTCTCATGAAAATGTTTTGAAATTTTTCTATATTCTGGATCTTCACGCAAAGCCATATCAGCAGTCGTCATCATTGTTGGCACTTTAATGGACGGGTCTTCTGCGTCTGGTGCTAAATCTTCATCTTTAGGATCTATTGCATGCCACACTTTTGCGCCTGCTGGAGTATCAACTAACTCCCATTCATATCCAAATAAGAGATCAAAGTATCCGTTGTCCCATTGTGTAGGATTTGCAGTCCATGCTCCTTCAAAACCACTAGTAATAGTATCTCTACCTTTACCGGAAGCATATGAACTGGTCCAACCAAATCCCATTTCTTCTAAATTGGCACCTTCAGGCTCAACACCAACATTGGTATCTGGTCCTGCGCCATGCCCTTTTCCAAAAGTATGTCCACCTGCTACTAATGCAACAGTTTCATAATCATTCATTGCCATTCTTCCAAATGTAGTTCTTATATCATGAGCACTAGCCAAAGGATCAGGATTACCATCTGGTCCCTGTGGGTTGACATAGATTAATCCCATTTGAACCGCACCAAGTGGCATGTCCAAAGACTCTCTTACATCATTGTTTTCATAGCGCTCATTCTCAAGCCATTCTTTTTCTAAACCCCAATGAATATCATCTTCAGGAGCCCAAATATCCGGACGTCCTCCACTAAAACCAAAAGTTTTTCCACCCATTGATTCAATAGCTACATTACCGGCAAGGATTAATAAATCAGCCCAGCTAATTTTTTGA
>Ga0222719_10002641_pt1 | contig 16275 bp, 20 predicted proteins | sample C33_34DmetaG_FD_165039 | JGI IMG/M metagenome (GOLD analysis project Ga0222719, IMG submission 165039) | Estuarine water microbial communities from San Francisco Bay, California, United States - C33_34D | ecosystem: Environmental > Aquatic > Marine > Unclassified | place: USA: California... | reverse complement strand
CAATGGATCTGGGTAACAGGGATTTGCGGAATAGATTAGAGTAAAACTAGATTCTGCAACATCAAACTCAGGGCCATAATATCCTGCCCAGAAGCCGGGATCATCACCTTCTGCTCTGATAAGAATCGTATCTACGTTTTCAATTGGAAGTGGTGTTGTGAACAATTCTTGACCAGTAAAGGTTGACCACTGATATGTTCCATCATAGTTGTACTGTTTACCCCATAACTCAGTACCAGATTCATCATACATTCTGACAGAGATTCGCATGTAATCATCTCCATCATTTTGTTCAGAATTGGTATCATAATTTTTAAGATACCAACTGTAGTTGAAACCATCTAATTGGATACCAACACTTTCTAGTGCTTGTTGAAATGCAATATTCCATCTGAGTGTACCAGCACCATATCCCCAGTATGCTGTATCACCGTCCCAGTTAGGAATGCTTCCACCAGTGTAACCGCTCCAACAGTTTACACCCCAGGTACAGTTGTTGTACGTACCCTCAATAACTGAAGGATCTAAGAGGTTACCTGTTGTATCAGAATAGGAGTGGGATGCCGTAAAGCAAAGCAGCACCAATGCCAATACCCTTGAGTAAGTCATTGCGTCTGGTCTCCTGTTCTTTTACTGTAGGAACTTTATCTGGATTTTGTTCCCATAATACTTTTGCCTCAGCACCAATTTTACCTTCGTATGGGCAAGGAGTTCCAGCCATCCACATAGCGTTAAATACTCTTGGATCACCACACATAATGGAAACTGCAGCAACTTTCATACCCATATCGTATGTGGTCTTGGCAAGTTTTAATCGCTCACAATTTAAATCGCGAACCATACCACCACCAGAAATACCAAGAATCTGAGTTTGAACTGCACCAGAATATGATACGGTACACACATCAGAATTTGAACTATTGATGCTTGGGGAGATTGCACTTGGAGGTGGTGACTCTACCTTTTGGTTTACGTCGCTTTTATTTGTATTCGTATTATTGCTTGTATTGGTATTCGTGTTATTATTAGTATTTGCATTCGTACTAGTACTGGTTGAATTAAGGGTATCATTATTCGTGTTGGTATTATTATTTGTATTGGTATTCGTACTAGTTGATGTATTTGTATTCGTATTGGTGTTAGTATTGGTGTTTGAACCAGTAACCGTTGAGGTACTATTCACTGTTGACGTATTTGTGTTATTCGTCGTCGTGTTATTTGTAGTTGTTATTGTGCTGGTTGACGTCGAATCTGTCACAATTGTCTCTGCATAAGAGATTGATGACAACATAATAAAGCCAGCCAATGCTAGCTTCTTAATCATCTTAGTTTCCTTACATATTTGCTAGTAATACGAAAATCCAAATGATAACACCAAGAGCACAAAGTGCTGCGACAACTACACCACCAATCATAAGACCATCAATAAGTTTTTTTCTTCTTTTAATGATAGCTTGTTGTCTTGCTTTCTCTTCATTTTCACGACTCTGTTTCATTTGAGCCTGGAAAGAAAGCCAATCATCCCACATTCCTGAACGACCTTGGTAGATCATCATTTGTTTCAGCTCGTCCTCCTGGGCTTTAAGCTGCTCGGCGGCCATGAAAGCTTGTAAGTCGGACTTGTACCCATGCTCATGAGCTTTCTTTTGAATCTCGTTTTTTATACCGAAGTATTCAGCAAGCGCTTCGCCGGCAGCATAAATTTCCTGACCGTTTTGTATGGTTTGCTTGATGACGTCAAAAGCTGCGTTAGCCGCCGCTAGTTCCGCTATCATAATAGACCCTCTCTCTACATCTATTTATAAAAAAGTGTTTACTTTAACTAAAACTTAATATATAATAAATAAGATTATGGAAAGAAAAAACCCTGAGAATACAAATTGGTCTTCAATCGACGAAAGCATGTTCGAGACATATGAACCTGCAATGTTTAATGATTGGATCATTAAAACGTCAACGTATGGTGAGCAAATACAAATGTTTGCTTATAATATTCACAGTGGAATTACTATTATACGTTGGTTCACTTCAAAGGGGGATGCTGGAGAATGGCTCGAGCATTTAATTGATATATAATATAGAATTCGTTGAAACGAAGTAATAGGTTGACGGACGGGGCTTCGAAGCCCCCATCTCCACCAAAAGCACATTCGCAGACCGTGCCACGCCTCGGGGAGGATTGTACTGCAGGACGGAGTGTGCTTTTCACGGGGATGAATTGGATTCGACGGCGACTGAAAGGCTTCGTGGAGAATCGGTCAATGCGGAAGACCGCTGTGAGAGTATGATTGAAGGACTAACGCCTTCTCGGATCTCATGAGGATTGGGGGTGCCCGGTCGAAGAAGCAACTTAAAGTAAACGCAAACGATGAAGTTTACGCCTTAGCTGCATAAGCTAAGCGGGGTCTGGCCCACCTTGTAATCCAACGGGCCTCCATTCTCGAGAGGTGTAGCTATGAGCCTACTACTTGCGGCCGTAGCCGCATTCGAATTACAATTGCCCATCATGTGTGGTCCAACAGAAAATTTGCTTGCTGGACTGCGAGAAAGATATCAAGAGCAAATGATTTTCATGTCACCAAGCAAGAATGAGATTGGAAATGATCTGACTCATTCATTTTGGATGAATCCTGATACTCAGACTTGGTCTTTCATTGTGACTAACAAACAGAAAGAACAAACATGTATTATTGCATCAGGTGACAAGTTCCAGCTATTCCCACCGCAAGGTACTTCAACTTAATTTGTACAAAAGTGTCTAACTCCTTAATTTAAATAGAATAAAAAAGTTCTGTTTTAATTAAAAAAACTGTTTTCTTCTGATAAGTATTTTAGTATAATGTTTATCTGAAATCAAAAAACACAAGGAATTTATATTATGGCACATCAAGTTGAAACAATGGCGTACGCAGGTGAACTTCCATGGCATGGTCTTGGAGTTCCTGTTTCTAATGACCTGACTCCAGTCCAGATGATGGAAAAAGCTGGTGTCGATTGGACAGTACATGAATGTCCTTCTTTCGTAGACTTTAACGGTGAGAAGATTTTCACTGGCCAGAAAGCTCTGGTTCGTTCTACGGATGGTCGCGTATTGACTAACGTCGGTAAAGACTGGAATCCTGTTCAGAACGAGCAGGCGTTTGAGTTCTTCAGTGAATATGTTTTCGCTGGTGATATGGAGATGCATACTGCTGGATCTCTTAAAGATGGTCAAATGGTATGGGCTTTGGCAAAAGTCAAAGACTCGTTTGATCTATTTGGAGGAGACCAGGTTGAATCATATCTCCTTTTCTCGAATCCACATCAATATGGCAAGTCAATTGATGTTCGTTTCACTCCTATTCGTGTCGTATGTAATAACACATTGTCACTCTCACTCAGCATGCAAGCTGAACGCCAGGTCAAGGTTGGCCACCGTGTAGAGTTCAATCCAGGTGAAGTCAAAGAAGCTCTTGGAATTGCTTCTGAGAAGTTGGCTACATATCGTGAAATGGCTGAGTACCTTGGCTCTAAGCGTTTCTCAATGGATAAGTTGATTGAATACTACAACACAGTCTATCCTCGTCATTCAGACAAGCGTGTCAAGGACAAGAAATTATCTGCTGATACTTTGTCACGAAATGCTAAAGCGTGTTTTGATGTTCTCGAGACACAGCCTGGAGCAGAGTTTGCCGAAGGTAGCTGGTGGCAGGCCTACAACTCAGTGACATTCGTTACTGATCACGTCCAAGGACGCAATGCGGACAATCGTCTGTATTCATCATGGTTTGGTTCTAACCAGACACGCAAGAAAAATGCGTTGGAAACAGCAATCGAGTTTGCGGAGGCGGCATAAGCCCCTCCCCTTTTCTCCAGTATATTGATTACCTTTTTGTTATAAATACATTAAGGTAATCGATGGAACTGTCAATGGACCTAGAGACGAAAGCTTGGCTAACAACTGATGCCGAACATCTTTGGGTCATGGATAAGTTAATCCTGGCCAGAACGATGGGATACATCTGTGGTCCTGTTGGTCTGGATGTTCCATATCCAGGCGAGTATATTGTCAGACCTTGTGTCAATATGATAGGATTGGGATTAGGAGCTCAGAAGGTATTTCTTGAACAGTCAACCGATCATTTACCACTGGGACACTTTTGGTGTGAGTGGTTTGAAGGTGACCATTACTCTGTCGATTACTTTTGGGGACAGCAAGAGCTTACGGTTAAAGGTATAAAAAATAAAGATACATTTACACATTGGGATCTGTGGATAAGAAGTGATAAGTCCTTCTCATTTCCTGAGGAACTAGAATTTGTATCATTATCAATCCCCTGGATCAACTGTGAGTTTATTGATGGTAAATTAATTGAAGTTCATTTAAGAAGAAATGAAGACTTCAGTTTTTTAGAAAACCAACAGGAATTTATACCTGTGTGGAAAGGTGATAATAAAGAACCACCAGTCGGATATCAGTACATTGAATATCCTGATCTACATGGGCGAGTCGGAGGATTTGTAAGGTAACATGATTAAGTTTAAGAATTTTATATTGGAGGAAACTATGCTTCAAGATGAGCTGGTGAAGAGGCTTAGCAAACTTGGATATACTAAAGTTCAAGCTGATACACGTTCCCGTTTGTTTGTATATGTCCCCAGGTCTGAAAGAACTCTTGAAATTGCTAACATAGCTGATAAACTAAAGCATATAGGTGCTTCTCTAGATAAATCAGATGATGGTCAGAAGTTAGCTAAATCGTCAGAAGGAGCAGTGCGATTTGCAGGAGCTTATGAAGGTCAAGTAATTGCAATCAAACCTGCTCTTGGAGCAAAGGATCTATCAACTGATGAAAACGAGTCCTTAGCTGCTTACTATATTGCATGTAAACTTAAAAATAATAATACTGATTTTTCTATTAACGACTTCAAAAATTTACCAGTTCAATCAAAGTTCACAGCCGAAAATTTAATTCAGAAAGCTTCTAATAGCTGGTTGAACAGTGCCAAGTACATGGCTTTAAAAATTGCTAAGATGCCTCAGTTCCGTAATGGAACATTCACTATCTGTCAAAGAAGCAATAGTGCCTTTGTAAAAAATATTTCAGATGCGGCGAACAATTTATTAATAAAGGCAGATAAAGAAATGCAGTTGGATAAATGGAACCCAGCTGATATTTGGATGGTAAATCCTAGGTTCCTAGACACTGACTTTAGTCAATTTGAAAGTATATATGAGCTCAATACATGGCTACAAAAGCAATACGTAGCTAAAACAGTTGTTGGGGTTTCTCTCAAAAAGACAGATGAACAAGTTAAAGGGGAAATCAAAAACTTCCGATCTATTCAAAAACCTGTTACTGTAAACAAATTAGATATTGGTAAAAAAAGTTTTACAAATAGTAAAACATGTACTATTACATTTAATCGAACAGGTGAGTTAGATATCAGATCTTTCAAAAGAATGTCTCCTGCCCAAGGAGAGCTAAAAGGTAGATTGGCAGCAGGTGGTAAAATCACACCAGCTTGGATGGAAAAATATGTAGATGAATGTGTCCCTGGTAAATTTAAAATTACTACTGCTGATTATATTTCTAGAACATACGACACCAATAAAAATAAAATTTATCAATATGCGTTAGATCAGGCTAAGAAATTTGATAGTATGATTAAAATGACATTAGAGGAGTTTATACAAGAAATTGAAACAGGAAAATATAAGACTTCTCCTAAGTCATATTTGATATCTAAGATTCAAGGTATGGAAGTAATGAATGCTCTAAAAAGTCAATCAAAGGACAAACAGGAGTGTGCTATCGAAAAAATGATATCATATGCTGGTTCACAGACAGACGTTAGTTCTGTATTCATTAAGATAAGTTAAAGATATGGCATATTCAGGTTCAAAATATATTGAGGACGATTACCTTAATATAGCTCGAGGGTTAGTTAAGGGAACATCTTTCGTCCATAAGTTTGGTGCTGTTCCAGCAATGAGTAATGGTACTACTGGAACAATATGGGATAAAAACGATACGGTATATCCTTGGTCAGCATTTGATACTCCAGGTATCTTAACAATTGCAACAACTGCTGCTAATGGATCTACTGTTACAACTGATAATGGCAAATCAGTTACTATACTCGGTTTAGATGAAAATTTTAATGAGATCTCTGATACATTAACTATTTCAGGATCTACTGCAACAGGCACTAAAACATTTGCAAGAGTCTATAGAGCGTTTGTAACAGATACAGCGCCAAATGCATCACAAATTAGAGTATCGCGTGGAGCAACAGAAGTATTAAGAATATCAATTGGTAAAGCTCAAACCCTCATGGCAATTTATACAGTACCAGCTGGATATAATGGCTACCTTTGTCAAGGTGTAGCATCAATACAATATGGCGGAGATTCTACTATTGATATGTTTGTGCGATATCCTGGCGGTCCGTTTAGAATTGGCCATACAGCTGAAGTGGCTGGTACTGGCATGCCGTACCATTATAAATTTACTGTACCAATCAAATTACCGCCAAAGACCGATATTGATATAAGAGCTTCAGTTCGTTCAAATAATGCTCGTGTTACATCAGCGTTTGATATTATTTTAGTTAATAAAGAGTTAGACAGATAATGAACTTTAAATCTTTTATTACAGAACAAAAAAATACTCATATGACTCACATTGAGGATAAGGTTCTCTATGGTGGAGTCAAAGGAACTCGTGAAGCTATTCTTGCTCTCAGAGCATTACGTGACACATTTGCAGGAGAACACGATGGGAAAGTATCTGTTAAATGGGATGGAGCTCCTTCTATTTTTGCTGGTACCGATCCTCGTGATGGTAAATTTTTTGTAGCAAAGAAAGGTATCTTTAACAAGAATCCAAAGGTGTACAAAACAAATGCTGACATTGATGATGATACAAGTGGTGATCTTAACACAAAGCTTAAGCTCGCTCTCAAGCATTTACCTGATTTAGGAATCAAAGGAGTGATTCAAGGTGACTTCTTATTTTCAAGTGATGATCTTAAAAGTGAAAAAATTAAAGGAAAGGATTACATTACGTTTCACCCAAACACAATCGTCTACGCAGTTCCAGCCAATACCCCTATGGCGAAGGAGATCAATGCGGCGAAGATAGGAATCGTGTGGCACACATCGTATACAGGAAACAGTTTTGAAACAATGAAGGCTAGTTATGGAGCAGACATCACAGGATTTAAAAAATCTAAGAACGTCTGGTCACAAGATGCTCTACTGCGAGATATGACTCAATACACTATGTCCAAAAAGGACACGGAGGAAGTCAATGAATATCTTACACAAGCTGGGAAACTGTTTAACCAGATCTCAGGCTCAACACTCAGACAGCTCGAATCCAATTCAGACCTTGCAAAACTCATTGAGCAGTTTAACAACTCCTACGTACGAGCAGGCACAGTTGTTAATGATACTTCTGCGCACACACGAAAACTCATCGTCTGGATCAAAAATAAATACAAAAAAGAAATAGAGAAAAGAACAACAGAGAAAGGTAAGGCAACTCAACAGGCAGCGTTAAATAAAATACTTGAGTTTTTCTCTGCAGCAAACAAAGCATCGTTACAGAAAATATTTGATTTGCAAAAAGTTATTGTACTAGCCAAACTAAAACTTATAAATATATTAGACCGTTTTAATAAGATTAAGACTTTTCTTAAGCATACTGAAAACGGTTACCAAACCACAGGGTCAGAAGGCTTCGTAGCCATAGACACACTTGGTGGTGATGCGGTTAAGATTGTTGATCGTATGGAATTTTCATACGCCAACTTTAGCCCGGAAATTTTGAAGGGGTGGCAAACACCACGCCGATCATAATATATTAGATGGGAAAACCAGGAGAATAAAAATGGCAGATAAGCTTCTGCGATTCAGAGATGTGCTTGAAATGGAGGGGAAGGATAACTTCAACCGTCCATTATCTTTTGACGATTTACATGTTACTCAATACCGTCCTGGTGAAGATGATCTTACCAACTATCGAGCTTATCGCCGCAAAAGAGTCCAAGGGGCTGGAAGCGGTGAAGGCGGACCTATTGGCGAATCGACTGATGTCGACGAAGCTCTAACCGTTCAACAAAGACTCCAACGCAAGAGAACATTCAAGAGACTTCAACCGAGAATCAAACTTGGACGCGAAAGAGCAAAGCGAAGAATTGCCTCTAAAGAAAAATTAATGAAGCGGACTCGTAAGCAAGTTCGTCAAATGTTCTTAAAGAAATTTACCAAAGACATTCCAAAGTCAGAACTGACATATGCTCGCCGTCAAGAAATTGAAAAGCGCTTGGATAAACCAGCAATCAAGAAAAGAATTGACACATTGGCAAAGAGAATGTTTCCTAAAGTTCGACAGGCTGAACTAGCAAAGAAAAGAGGCGGCGCTAAGTGATTAGTTCGTTTAAAGGCTTCTTAGTAGAAGAAGAAAAAACAGTTTATTTCACGTTCGGTAGAATGAATCCTCCGACGATTGGTCATGAGAAGCTTTTACAGGTACTTGCGGCAAAGGCAGGTAAGAACCCTTATCGCGTATATCTCTCTCAGTCAGAAGACCAAAAGAAGAATCCTCTTTCATATAAAGACAAAGTCAAGATTGCTAGAAAGATGTTTCCTAAATATGCAAGAAGCATCATGATGAATACAAAAATTAAAACTGCAATCGATGCTGCCACTCAGTTGTACAACGATGGGTATGTTAACCTTGTTATGGTTGCTGGTGGGGATCGTGTTCCTGAATTTGATATTCTATTGAAAAAATATAATGGGGTTAAGGGACGCCATGGATTCTATAACTTCAATAAGATCACAGTTGTTTCAGCTGGAGCCAGGGATCCCGACGCAGAGGGCGTAGAAGGAATGTCTGCATCCAAGATGAGAGATGCGGCCAAGCTTGGAGACTTCACCAAGTTCAGTCAAGGTATTCCAAAGAATGTTTCTAATACTGATACAAAAGCTCTATACAATGCTGTCCGTAAAGGAATGGGATTGAAAGAAGCAAAGGAAACAACACAGCACGTTCAGCTTGAGCAAGTGTCTGAGATCAGAGAATCATATGTCAATGGTGAACTATTCAAAGAAGGTGATACCGTTGTTATCAAGGATACTGGTGAGATTGCCAAAGTCAAAACACTTGGTTCTAATTACGTTATCGTTGAAGGATCAGGTAACAAATATCGTAAGTGGTTGGATGCTGTTGAGAAAGTAGAAGACAATAATGTAGAATACGAAGTTGCTCCTTTCTCTATCAAAATGGAATCATTAAGCGAAGCTCAGGATCCAGATATCAAAGATCGTCCAGGAACTCAGCCAGCAAGATACCATAAAGGTTTGGCTAAGTCGACTAAAGTAAAAAGAGACGCTCAGTTTAAGAAACAAACAAAAATGGCTGACGATGATCCAGCTGCTTACAAGCCAGCTCCTGGTGATGCATCGGCTAAGACAAGGCCAAGTAAATACACCAAAGCCTTTAAGCAAATGTTTGGTGAGGATACGGACGTAGGGGGAAAACAATACAAATACCTCCACCATTGTCCTGGTGCAATTACAGCATTTAAGAAAGATATCAAAATCCATGGCAATACTAATGAAATCCATAAAGCAATATCAGCTGTGGATCATTATCTTGAAGTAGAAGATAATGCTAAGAAGCGAGGATACGCAACTCAGGCTGATATTGACTTGATGAAGAAGAGACAGCAACCAGCTAAAGCAGCCATTCAAGCAGCCGGGTTGAAGGATCACAATTATCATCAGAGTCATATCGATACGCTTAAAGATATGCTAAAAGAACCTACTAATGAGCAAAATATCGAAAGAGTTAAAGATCGCATTTCTCGAGAAAGAGAAATTGAAAGAAGAAGAGATGCTGCTGACAGAAAGCGTCATGATTCAATGATGGATAGAGCTCGCTCAGCCAGAACAAGAAGAATCAACAGAAGGACTTCTTAATGATCAAATTTCAACAGTACATAGAGGAAGAGGCTGGTAAGTCTCTAGCTGATAAAGCAAAGAAGTCAGGTATTTCTGTAGGTACGTTGAAAAAAGTTTACAACAGAGGTGTTGCAGCATGGAAGACTGGTCATAGACCAGGAACAACTCCATCTCAATGGGGACATGCAAGAGTCAATGCTTTTATTGTGAAAAAGAAAAGGGGTGGTCTCAATCACGATAAGGATCTTGCATGAAGTCCTTCAAGAACTTTATGGAAGGAAAGACAGCAGACCTTATCAAAAAGAGTCATAGTAAGAGAGGTGCCCCTGGTACTCTCAAGGCTAAGATCGATGGACCAATCACTTTACAAAAAGTTAAAGCATTAAAAAATAGACCAAACGCTACGACTTCGGATAAGAAGCAAGCCAACTTTTATATTAATATGCATGGAGGTTAAACATGCCACTTAAAGTATCAGACGGAATGGGAGCGTGGATTTCTGATTTCAAGAAGTCTGATGCCCCTCAGTTTCAAGGTAAGTCCGATAAGGAGCGTCGCGAGATGGCGATTGCTGCTTATATGGATGCAAAGAAAGAATCTGTTGATGAAGCAAAACGAACAGTGACGATTGATACTCCTGATAGTTTGTCTTCTATGAGAGTATCAAAGGATAAACCCCCATTTACTCCAGATCCACCAAAGCCTAAGCAAAAGAATAGTGATGGTACTACATCGTCACCAATGTCGAGAGCACGGCAGCTAGCTAAGATGGCTCGTGACAAGGGAATGAAGAAAGAAGATGTTAATGAAGCAGTTCATCCTGATCATGTAACTTTGCATCCTCATAAGACCGACAAGACAAAGTATACTGTTGGTCAAGTAGGCAAGAATGTCAAGGGTCGTTTGAATCCAGGTGAACATGTTTCTGATTCAGAAGTTGATGATCTTCACGATATGGGTATGAAGGTTAAGCACGAGCGTAGACCTTACAGAGAGTCTGTAGACTGGGAACAAGTCATTGCATATCATGAAAGTGCAATTGTTGAGTTGGAATCTCTATCTGAGAATCTAATGTGGCCTAACATGCCCAGCAGCAAGAGTAAATTTAAGCCACGGAGTGGTAAGCTCGGCGCTAAAATGAAAGATGTGACAAAAGATCTGGCGCACAGAGCCAAGCGACATGAATTCCAAGGAGGTCAGCAAAAGCAAAACCTCGATCGCGATTATAAAAATTGGCATGGACCTACAGGTAGTGGCAAGCGTTGGGATCTGGCTAGTCCAGGCAAAAGAAAAGCAGCAGCTGATAGGACACAAGCAATTGTGACAGCACATAAGAAAGCAAAGAAAGCTGCTAATCACGCTTTACAAACTATTCAAAAGCATGGTCCTCATCATGCTGCATCAAAAGCCGCGGTTGCTAAATACAATGCTGCTAATGACCATGTAGCAAATTTGCCAGAACATTACTCTATGACAGAGTCTACTCAAAATCCTAGTCACTGGCATGCTCTTGCTAAGAACCACGCTGATCAAGCTAATCATCACTCTGATCAAGCAAAAAAACATGACACTTCCTATATTAGTGGGGATGCAACTATAGTTCACCCAATGCGCGCACGAGCAGAAGCTAGTCACAAAGGAGCTAGGGACACTCACCAGGATGCAGGTGCTGCAGCTAAAAAAGTTGCTCATGCTATTGAAAAACATGGTAATGACCATCCCACTACAAAAAGACTAAAGGGTCAGTATGGGGATGAGCATCATCTTGCAAAAAAACAATCACAAGAAGCACGAGAAGCTTCAGCTAAATTAGGTGCTCATAATCAACGTCGGGATGCTAACAGATATAATGAATCTGTAGAGATTGATGAAGCTCATGCATACTCAAAAGCTGCTAAGGCACTTCAGGATTATGGTAGCAAGAGTGGTGGAATTGATAAGAAAGACTTCCATATTGCAGCCAAGCATTTGGATAACATTGGTAAAGCAGGTTTGATGCAAAAGGGTGATCACCTAGCTAAATTCAATCGTCACCTTAAAGACTTGGATACTGATGTTCGTGATCGTATCCATATGACACTAAAGCAACATGGTGTTATGGAATCAGTTCAAGAAGCTAAAGTTAAGTTGAAAGGATTCGGTCCAGATCACGCTAAAGGTAATATGGGTAATCCTGCCGCTCGAGCTGCTTTAGGTAAGAGAATGGCTGATAACGAAAAAGCACGTCAAGCTTTGAAAGATCCTAGCCATAATCCAGCATGGGCAAATTCTAAGTCTAAGACTGAAGAAACTGTATCTGAATTGAAGAAGAGCACGTTGGGTTCTTATGTCAATAAAGCTTCAAGAGATGCTGCATCAAAAGCTTATGGTGCTGCTTCAGCTGCTAAAGATAATAGAGCAGATCAAGCTGGTAAAGACTTTTCTAAATCTATGAAGCGTTTGAAAGGTGTTGAGACAGCCACTAGAAAGATGGCGAAGGAAGACATCGATGAAGCAAAGTCATTTGATCAGAAGTTTAAGGATCATTTGAAGTTTGCTACATCTAAGTCAAAAGCTGTTCAAGATTATATGGCTAAGCGTAAAGCCAAGCGCGATGATGCTCATGCTAAACAAGACCCGGCTGCTGTTAAGAAGAATTATGGACCAGCTGTTATTCCTCCTGGTACAGCTTATAATAAAGCACGTAAGAAAGGAATGAATCCTTCAGCAGCTGCTGATGCTGTAAGTACTGCATTTAAGAATAGAGCCAAAGGGAGAAAGCTTCCTGAGGGAAAGATTGAAGAGGCAGCTCAGTTCAAAGTAGATATTGAAGGGTTGCCTCCAACTTTCATTCAAGGTAAATCATCTGCGGAGATTTTAGCTAATCTCCGTAAGATTGTTAAGCAGCCTTCGTTGATCAAGAATGTCGAAAGATATACTGACATGGAAGTAAAGAAAGCTTATCGTCAAAAGGCACAGGGTCGTCCAATGGGCGAGGCTATTGATTCAACTGATACTGGTGGTGCAGAAGAAACAAAGATGGCCATGAAGCAAATCAAAGCTATGAGACATTTCCTTGATGGTATTGAGCAGAGAGTCGGTAATCAAGGCGACATGGAAGAATGGTACCAGAATAAGTTGACCAAGGCTAACGATTACTTGAAATCTCTTTATGCGTACGGAAAGGGTGATGAAGAAGTTTAGAAATCTAAGACAAGAATCAATGGTGCCACAGTGGCTGCATAAAGCAGTCATGGCACCTAAGATGAAAAAACTTGTTAGAGCTTATTTAAACTGGCGGAAGAAAAATCCTGGCCAAGGTGCACGTGGTGTCCAACAAGCGATCAAGATGATGGGATTGTCTCCGCGTGATGGAAATCAACTAATTGATAAACTCAATGATTTGGTTAAACAAGGTAAACTTCCTAAACATTTGGCAATTAATGAAGAATATAAATACGAGGAAGGTACACCGGAAGCAGCTGCTCATGCCAGAAAAATGACTCCTGGCCAGAAAAAAGAAGCTGCTATGCCTACAACGGCTCAGATTCGAATGAATAGAGCATTGAAGAAGCACGGTGTAGGTAAGCACGATGACTTTTATAAGTCTCAGATGGATCCAGAAACTCGTAAGAAGTATGAACCAAAGAAGTTTGAAAGAAAGCCTGTGTCCCCAGGAACGTCTGTTCCTCCTGAAAAAAGATTCAATTGGTTAAGGAAAGACTAATGGGTTTCATGAAGTTTAGAGAAGAGTGGATTGACGATACGTGTGAATGTGACAGTTTATTCGAAGAAATTGAGCTCACGGAAGCAGAGTACCAGGGAAGAAAGGTCACGTTAAATGACCCCTTCCGCACTCCAGGTGGACCCAAGAAGTTTTCTGTATATGTTAAGAATGAAAAAGGTAATGTTGTAAAGGTTAATTTTGGAGATCCGAATCTATCTATTAAGAGAGATGATCCAGCTCGTCGTAAAAGTTTTAGAGCGCGTCACAATTGTGACAATCCAGGGCCCAAATGGAAAGCAAGATATTGGTCTTGTTACCAATGGCGAGCTGGTGCTAAGGTAGATAATTAATAAGGATAAGAAATGGCTACCCGCGAAACTCAATCAACACGTTTAGATCGAATTGAAGAGAAGCTTGATAAACTAACCGAAGCCATGGTTGCTATGGCCAGAGCCGAAGAAAAGATCATTAATCTTCAAGAAGATCAGTATAACATGTTTGATAGAATGAATAAACACTCTGAAAAATTAGATGAGATCGAAAGAGTGTGTAATGATAATCATAGAACAATTTGTGTAATCAACAAGTTGTTCTGGGTAGTAACGGTGGCCGTCATCGGGTCAATAATAGCACAAATAGGAGTTCTATAATGGACATTAAAACAATTGAAGCTTTGACCCAAGCTTATAATGAGGTCACAGAGAAAATGTCTTCCAAAGAAAAAATGAAGAAGGGTCTGTATAATTCAAAGCTCGATCCAGTCGGGCAAGCAGACGCCGATATTGATAATGATGGTGATGTGGACAAGACTGACAAGTATCTTCACAATCGTCGTAAGACAATTACAAAAGCTATCAAGAAGTCAGGCAAAGATGATCCTAAGGGTAAAAGTGGCGAGACTGCTGTTATGAATCCTAAGAATGAAAATGTAAGATCAGCTGACAAGAAACCAGAAGTATTTGTTGCACCAGACGGTAAGAAACATACTCGTATGGTCCCAGTTGATAGAGATGTTGTTAAAAAGGAGTCTACTGATATGTCAATCAGAGAAAAGTTGTTGTCTGTGTGGGAGAAGAAAGATCACGGCAATACAGATCAAAAGCAACCATATGATGACAATTGGTCACCAGGCGCTAAGAAAATGAAAGCGGATGTTGAGCAGGGTGCTCAATATGATGAAACAGAAGAAAAAGGTCATGATGATGCGTCAAAAGTCGGCCGTGTTACGAAAACATCACCAAAAAATCCTACGGACAAAAGTGCCAAAGGAGATATGAAAATTATCAATCAACCAGAAGATATAACCAAGAAGGCAGGTATGAAAAACGAATCATTCTCTAAAACAGTAAAATCAATTGCTGATGCATATGCATCTATGCATGAGACAAAACAAGAAGAAGCAGTAGATCTCGACAAGGACAACGTAGACAAGGCTCTCAAGCATGATTGCGCGACTCACGTAGAGCATGCTGAATATGGATCGGGCCGATGCATCCCGGAAATGCACACATTAGTACAAGTGGATGAAGATACCGCTGTTGTTACTCATTATGACGTGATGTTTGAAGACAAGGACGGTAATCCATTTATTGCTCAAAATGTACCAGTTGAAGAAATGAAAATCACGAAAGAAATGAGTCACGGTCATAAGAAGAAGAAGTAATATGAAGAACGCAAAAGCAACGGTTAAAGGTTGGGTCAATCAAAAGACTGGTGAGCTTCTCAAGGCTCAGAAAATGACCCAGGAGAAAGCTGATGAACTCAACGGTGTAGTAAAACCTGCACCGGTTGTTGAAGCTCCTAAGCCAAAGAGAGCTCGTAAGCCTAAAGCTAAACCAGTTGTGGAAGAAGCTCCAGTAGAAGAAGTAGAAGTTCAGCAGCAAGACGATGCTGATTTCGAACCTCAAGAAGCACCTAAGACATCATTCTTTAATAGATTTACTAACTAAGGTCATATATACTCTTATACATTTTAAGGGTATTAAATGCTTGTATTTGAAAAATTAACTGAAGAGAATTTATTTCTCTATGCTGCTAAACATTATGACAATCCGACATTCTCGGATATTGATGATTTTTATGAAGACTTGAAACGATTTAAATATATCAAAAGATTGACAAATCGTTATCTGGAACATAATGACCTAGCAGAAAGGTTAATTTTAAATCATCTGGTGGTGGTTTTCAACGTATTTGGTGTTGAAGCCACCTTAAACATTCTAGAGTTGAAACTCGATGAAGAACATTGGCCTGTCATCAAACCATTTTTAATCTTCCTTAAGTATATTACCAACGAGCAGCTGACAGATATTGAAATGGATAAAACAGTAGTAGAAAGATTGCGAGAAATATAATGGGAATAGTAAAAAGAGCAGCCGACCTAGCATTCACATTCAGATTTATTCGTATGCTTGTCCTTGACTGGAAAGATTGGGATGCCTATAAGCTAGGAATCGTTGACGAGGAAGGCAAAAGAGACAAGAATGTTAAACTCGATACAGATGAGAAAAAGTCTGCCTATACTCCTTTTATTCGTATGGCTGCTAACATCAAGCGGCTGCTCTCCAAGATTCCAGGTGGATCCTCAAAAATCGGAAGTTTCGCTGCGGCTCTA
>Ga0222719_10002640_pt1 | contig 16280 bp, 16 predicted proteins | sample C33_34DmetaG_FD_165039 | JGI IMG/M metagenome (GOLD analysis project Ga0222719, IMG submission 165039) | Estuarine water microbial communities from San Francisco Bay, California, United States - C33_34D | ecosystem: Environmental > Aquatic > Marine > Unclassified | place: USA: California... | reverse complement strand
CATGACTCAAGTATACATTATAAGAAATAAGCTTGGTCTTAATTATATGATTTGGTTTTGGTAGAGATGAAATAGAATTGCTTGGCTCCTTGACAACAACTTTCTTTTTACAGTATTTTTTTGCAATCTCAACAATTTCTTTTTTATCATCACCGATAAATGCAATTAGTTTCAATGTTTCATCATATTTAGATGAAAGAGAGTTTATTTTTAGTTTATTAAACATAAAATCTAAATATATATAGTCATATCTTTCTTTACTATGTTTTATAAAATCATAAATATTACCATGAAACAACCTAATATTATTATCTGATCTTTCTAAACCATTATTTAATAATAGAGAAACTATCGGGCTATTTTCAACCATCGTTACATTGTGTCCCATAGCATTCAACAAAGTTCCGTCCCTACCAAATCCTGCAGTACCATCCAAAATATCTGAATTCTTACTTGAAAAAACTTTACGAAATATGTCCTTGCTATCTTTTAGCCTCATATTCATTTTTTCTTTAAAATCTTTTTCATTAAAATCAACAATAATCTTTACAGGATTTTTATAGTTTTTATTTATTATATAAATTTTGTCTTTTTTAAGATGTAACTCGATATTTATGTCAATCTTATCTATATCTATGGAATTCTTTAATGATGAACATTTAGCAATGTTTGTTTGGTCACAAAATATTTTCATTCAGAAATATTATACTTTCTTCTTATTATTCTCAGAAAATAAAAAACTAATGGCCAGCACAATGCGCTAGTCAAGCAGCTCCAGTATAAAGAAATATTATAGTTATTTATGTTTAAGATTGAATCAATCCATAAGACAAGTGTGAACTTGATTATCAAGATAGCTATGATGACTATTGATTGTTGGAAAACAGTTATATATCTAGCTATGTGGTGAATCTTTAAAACGAGATAAGATATAACAGTATACATTAGAGCATTTATACCCAATGTTGATCCTAATACTACATCCAGCACCAATCCAACTATCCAGGATGTTAGCAGCCCAATTGACGAGGGTATAGCTAATATCCAATATATAAGGAAAAGCTGTGTCCAGTCAGGAGAGAATGATCCTAATGGAAAAGTACTGATTGTTAATATTAACGAAAATATTAATGATAATAATATGGTAAAAAATTTACTCATCAACATTTTCCTTCGGCATGTAGTCCCATATTAAAATAAGCTCGGGCATTTTTTCTGGATACTCGAAAGGTTGTATTTCTGCTTCTTTAAACTCAGCATCTAGATTATCTCCAACTTTAATGACTGTTCCAATAGGGATCTTAGGTTTGAATCTATTTGCAATTCCTGAGGTAGAAATGACATCGCCTACCACAATGTCGCTATTTATATTCGCATAATTAATTATTAACTTTTCTTTATCTCCAGATCCGCTAACTATTACTTTTTGTCCAGTTCTATTAATTTGGCCAGGAATATCATGTGTCGGTTCTGTTATTAGTATTACTTTAGATGATAAAGAATTTGTTTCAATGATTTGTCCTACTAATCCATTTGTGCCTATAACATTTTGGCCAAGAAATATTCCATGATTTTTCCCTTTATCTATTAATATAACTCTTTTAGTGGGGCTTGCAGAGGTATTTATAACCTTAACAATAGTTTGTCTATTGGATAAAATACTAGATTCTTTTGTGATTTTTCTGAGTCTAATGTTTTCACCTTTTAAAGATTCTAGCTCTTGTAGCTTTATCTTCAAGTCTAGATTCTCTTTTCTTAGCAAAGATAGTTTCTCCTCTAAATTTTCTATATCACTAGATTCTCTGATTGCTTCTTCTAAAATTAATTTAGGTAAACTTGATAATCTTTCTATTGGATAAACAACTAAGTCATTAATTGTGGATCTAATCTGGGTAATTTTCTTATATCTATGATCAAGTACTAGAATAGTAATAGACAAGAGTATCAATATAATAAAAACATAGAATTGGTTTGTACTTTTTTGAGAAAAGCGGTTCATTACTAGTCAACAGATAAAAATTCATTTCCTTCTTTATCAATTATTTCTAATACTTTTCCACCACCTCTTGCTACACAGCTCATTGGGTCTTCAGCAACAACAACATACATACCTGTTTCTTCTGTAATAAGTTTATCAAGATCTCTTAATAATGCTCCACCACCTGTTAATACCATTCCTCTTCCATGAATATCAGCCCCTAATTCTGGCGGGGTTTGTTCTAAAGCAGTTTTGACTGCAGATATAATCCCTTGCAGAGAATCCTGAAGTGCTTCTAGTATCTCATTACTATTCACTGTAAATGACTGAGGTACACCTGCCGATAAATTTGTTCCTTTAACTTCAATTTCTAGTAGATCACTACTTGGATATGCACAACCTATTTCATGCTTTATTTTCTCAGCAGTAGGGTAACCTATTACACACCCATAATTTCTTCTAACATATGCAATTATTTGATCATCAAATGTGTCTCCACCTATCCTTGTAGACGAAGAGTAAACAATCCCATTCAGTGATATTGTAGCAACCTCTGAGGTACCGCCGCCTATATCTAACACCATGTATCCTCGAGCTTCATCAATTGGCATTCCAGCACCAATAGCTGCAGCCATTGGCTCATCAATTAAATGTACTATTCTAGCACCAGCACCTGAAGCAGATTCTTTTATTGCTCTTCTTTCAACTTGTGTCGCTCCGCACGGCACACATACTAATACTCTTGGGCTAGGTCTAAAAAACTTACTATCGTGCACTTTTCTAATAAAATGCTGTAGCATTTTTTCACAAACCATAAAGTCAGATATTACACCATCTTTCATAGGTCTGATTGCTTGTAGCCCAGTTGGGGTTCTTCCCAACATTTTCTTTGCTTCGATACCTACAGCTTCTATTTTTCGACCGCTTGAGCCTTTTTCGTCTCGAACAACAACAACAGAAGGCTCATCGAGAACAATGCCTCTGCCTTTGACATATATTAGGGTATTAGCAGTTCCTAAGTCTATCGAGAGATCTGTTGAGAACGTTCCTTTGATTTTTCTGTATATGTCACCGATCATTTCTTTAATTTCACCTTAAGTATTTCATTTATAAGTTTTGGGTTTCCTTTACCTTTTGTCTCTTTCATTACCTGTCCGACAAAAAAACCTAATAATTTATCTTTACCATTTTGATACTCTTCTACACTTTTATAGTTGTTTTTAATGATATTATCAACTATTTTGTTCAATTCATCTGTATCAGATATTTGCTTCATACCTTCATTTTCGATGATATATTGGGCATCTTCACCATTATTCCACATTCTTTCAAATACATCTTTAGCTTGTTTGCTAGATATTACTTCGCTTTGGACATTCGAAAGGAGATTCTTAAGATTCTTATAACTGACTGGGTATTCGCTGACGCCTATATTTTTTTTGTTTGCAAGAGCCAACACTTCTGTAATTATCCAGTTTGCCGTTGTCTTTGCGTTAAGATCAGTACCTTCAATTGTTTTTTCAAAATACTCTGACAATTCTCTATTATTAGTCAAAATATCAATATCATAGTCATTTAGCTTATATTGAGCCTTAAATCTATCTTTTTTTGTTGACGGAAGTTCTGGCATATTTGATTTAATATCTTCAATTAATTTAGATGTAATAGATACGGGCAATAAGTCCGGATCGGGGAAGTATCTGTAGTCATTCGCTTCTTCTTTAGATCTCATTGATCTAGTTTCATCTTTAGACGGATCATAAAGTCTTGTCTCCTGTTTAACGTTATCACCATTATCGAGGATATCAGACTGTCTTTGAATTTCATGATTTATAGCATTTTCTACAAATTTAAATGAGTTAATATTTTTTATTTCTGCCCTTGTTCCTAAAACTTCAGAACCTTTTTTCATTAACGAGATGTTTGCATCACATCTAAAGGAACCCTCTTGCATATTACCGTCACTAATGCCTAAATATCTCACCAATGAATGGATATTCTTTAGGTATTGAACTGCCTCAGCCGCACTTTTCATTTCTGGTTCAGATACAATTTCTATTAATGGTGTACCTGCTCTGTTAAGATCTATAGCTGTCTCGTTTGGGTAAAGATCATGTATAGATTTTCCAGCATCTTCTTCTAGATGTGCTCTAGTTATATTTATTGTTTTTGTCTGTCCATCAATAATTATATTGATACTTCCACCTTCAACTATTGGTATTTCATACTGTGATATTTGATACCCTTTTGGGAGATCAGGGTAAAAATAGTTTTTTCTGGCAAATATAGAATTATCAGAAATATTTGCCCCAATAGCTAAACCAAATTTTATTGCCATTTTAACTGCTTCCTCGTTTAACACAGGAAGGACTCCAGGCATTCCTAGGTCTATCGCACACGCTTGAGTATTCTGATCTGAACCAAAATCGGTTGAAGCTGGAGAAAAAATCTTACTTTTTGTATTCAATTGAACATGAATTTCTAAACCTATAACTGGATCCCACATGTCTATTAATTCTCCTGTGGTGACTTAGTATGCCAATCTGTTAAATTTTGATAGTGGTGAGCTAAAGATAAAATTTTAGATTCATCAAAATGATTGCCAATTATCTGTAAACCCAATGGCAGATTATTTTTAAAACCCATAGGGATAGACATTGCTGGTAATCCAGCAAGGTTGGTACTTACCGTAAATACATCTGATAAATACATTGCTATAGGGTCATTAGTTTTTTCTCCTAGCTTAAAAGCAGTATCAGGCGTTGTAGGACCAAGTATAAGATCAACTTCTTTAAACGCATCTTCAAACTCATTTGAAATAATTTTTCTAATTTTTTGTGCTTTTAAATAATAGGCATCATAATAACCCGCAGATAGTGCATAAGTTCCTATAAGAATCCTTCTTTTAACCTCAGGTCCAAAAGCTTCAGATCTTGATTTTTTATACAGTTCCTCAATATTCTTCACATTTTTTGCTCGATACCCAAATCTGACACCATCATATCTTGATAGGTTTGATGAGCATTCAGCTGGAGCTACAACTTGATATGCTGAAACACCAAGCTTAGAACTTTTCAGACTAATTTTCTTAAATTTACACCCATTCTTTTCTAAAATTCTAATATTCTCATCAAAAACTTCTCGAACCTTATCATCTAGACCATCTAAAAATTCTGATGGGATGCCAATTATTAATGATTTAAACTTTTTTGTACAATCAGCTGCATAATCAGGAACTGGATTTTTCGAGCTGGTTGAGTCTTTTGGGTCAAATCCTGAAATATGTGTTAATAGAATTGCAGAATCTTCAGCAGTCCTTGTAAAAACGCCAGCTTGATCTAAACTTGAGGCAAATGCTATCATGCCAAATCTAGAAACTCTTCCATATGTTGGCTTGATTCCACAGATACCGGTTAACGATGCGGGTTGTCTGATAGAGCCACCAGTATCAGTTCCAGTAGAGCATGGGATTAGTCTTGCCGATACACTTGCAGCAGAGCCACCAGACGAGCCTCCTGGTACATAATCTTTATCCCAAGGATTTTTTACATCACCAAAAAAACTTGTTTCATTAGAAGACCCCATAGCGAACTCATCCATATTGGTTTTACCTACTATAACCATTCCCGCATCATTAAGTTTTTCAACTACAGTTGCATCATATGGGCTTATAAAGTTATCCAGCATTTTAGATCCGCAGGTTGTTTTAATATCTTTAGTACAAAAGATATCTTTTTGTGCTAAAGGTATGCCTGATAGCGGCCTCAAGATACCCTTTGAAATTTCCTTATCTATTATTTTTGCCTTATCTATAGCATGTTCTTCAGTTAGGGTTATAAAAGAGTTTAATTCTGGATCCATATTTTTTATTCGGTTAATAAAAAGACTGGTTAACTCTAAGGAACTAACTTCTTTTTTTTCTATAGCTTTTTTTAATTCTGAAACAGTTTTATTATGCATAATTAATCAATAATCTTTGGGACCTTATAATACCCATTATCTGTATTTTCATTATCTTTCTGAAATAAATCTCTTTGGTTTGCCTCTTTAACCTCATCTTTCCTTAATTCTTGCTTAAGGTTTAACGGATGAGACATAGGTGTTACATCGTCAGTATTTACACCATTCATTTCATCGACTAAATTTAGAATTTTTTCTAAACTCGATGCGATATCATTTAATTTATCATCTTTAATTTCAAGCTTGGCAAGGTTTGCTATCTTAATTATTGTTTTTTTATCCATACTACGAGTTTCTTGATACGGTAAATCTATTTATGCCATTATAATCTAATATAATATCTATGTCTTCATAATAGTTTTTTTTCAATAGTTTCACAATTTCCCTAGATTGATCAAATCCATTTTCAATGAAAAGAATACCTTCTTTTTTGAGGATCGACTTAGACTGGGATATTAATATTTTAATATCCCTTAGACCCTTATCATTAGCGAATAATGCATAGTGTGGTTCGTATTTAAAAACGTTTTCATCGAGATACTTTGACTTATACTCTATGTATGGGGGATTTGAAATAATGATATCAGCAATATTTTTTTTAAGTCCTTTCAACCAATTTGAGACAACAATTGTACAATTGCTATGAATTTTCTTATTATAATTCTTATTTAGGGTTTTGATTGATTCAAATGAATTATCAATAAGCACAATATCCCAATTAGGTCTTTCTCTTGCAATTGTTAATCCAATGCATCCAGAACCTGTGCCAGCATCGACTAATTTCAATTTTTTATTTTTTTCGAATAACAAATCTCCTTGTTTTAAAACTTCTGGGATAATAATTTCAGTTTCTGCCCTTGGTATGAGAACTTTGCTATCAACCAAGTAATTATATCCATAGAAATCTTGATTACCAATTATATAAGCAAGAGGAACTCCATCTTTTAATAATTTAATTGATCTATTAAAACGTTTCATTTCATGTTTAGAAATTTCATACTCTGGTGTAGTAATTAGAAAAGTTTTTGTCTTGCCTATTATATCTAGAAGACAGTTTTCAACATCTCTTTTATTTATTGATGAATTATCTGAACAATAGGAGTGCAGTATTTTATTTATTGTAGAACACATGTTTAGTCTATGGCAGCTTTTTTAAGTTCCTCAATTAGTGACTCGATATTACCCTCTAATATTTGCTCTAATTTATAAAGTGTCAGATTAATTCTATGATCTGTTATTCTTCCCTGAGGATAGTTATAAGTTCTTATTCTTTCTGATCTATCTCCGCTGCCAACAATATTTTTTCTCTCTTCAGCTGTATTCTTCCTTTGTTCTTCTTGCTCATGCATTAATATTTTCGAATGCAATATTGACATTGCTTGAGCTTTATTTTTATGCTGAGATCTTCCATCTTGACATTCAGATACTGTGCCTGTTGGAATGTGGGTGATACGTACTGCAGAATCTGTTTTATTTACATGCTGCCCCCCTGCACCAGAAGCACGGTATGTATCTATTCGTAAATCTGCTGGATTAATATCAATCTGATCTATTTCATCAACTGCAGGTAAAACTGCGACAGTAGATGCAGAGGTATGAATCCGACCCTGTGTTTCCGTGTTAGGTACTCTCTGAACTCTATGAGTCCCTGATTCAAATTTTAAGTTACCATAGACATCTACACCGCTTACTTTAAGTATTATTTCTTTATATCCTCCATGATCACTTTCTGTGACATTCAATAACTCAATATTCCATGAATTCTTTTCTGAAAATTTCGAGTACATTTTGAAAAGGTCTCCAACAAAGATAGCTGCTTCTTCACCGCCAGTGCCTGCTCTTATCTCAACAAATGCATCTTTAGAATCATTTGGATCTTTATCAACTAGTTCATCTTCAAGGTATGCCTCCAATGAATCTCTAATTCTTGTATTATTGGATATTTCTTCTTCTGCCATAAGTCTGAGCTCTTTATCCTTTTCATTTAGAAAGCTTTGAGATTCTTCGATTATTTTAATGGCATTCTTATATTCATCATATTTTTTTATGATTGGATCAATTTTTGAGAATTCTTGATTTAATTTTTTTAATAAAGCATGATCTTGATATATCATTTCATCTTCAAGTTGCCCAGCTATGACCTGATGTTTTGAGATAAGCTCATTCAATTTTTCGATTAGCTTATTATTCATTACTTCTTTTTAAAAATATTTTGAATCTTAAGCGAAGTTTCTTCATCAATCAGTGATAGAACTTCTTTTAATTTTTTAGTTGTCTCATGAGTGAGCTTATTTTTTAAAGATTCCGCCAAATGCGATATTACATCATCAGTATTTTCACCATCTTTAATTAATTTTTTAGCCTTTATAATGGCGCCATCTGTTATATCATCTACATAACCTCGATAATTTTTAATAAGGTCGTTAGATTGATTTTGATCTAACCACTTTCTGAATTCTAATATCTTAAAACTAATTATTTTTTCTGCCTCATCAACGGCTTGTTCTCGTATTTTATAATTATTTTCAATGACTTTACCCAAATCATCGATACTGTATAAATATATATTATCAAGTTCAGATATCTCTGGCTCTACATCTCTAGGAACACCCATATCTATAATTACATATGGTTTTTCATTGCCACTATGAATGCAGCTTTCCATCATTCCTTTGCCTATAATAGGAATTGTACTAGACGTGCATGAAATTATGATATCATGAGATGAAATTATATTCGGTAGGTACTGCAATCTAGAATAATTACACTGATTTTCTTTAGCAACTTTACTTCCTTTTTCATAATTCCTGTTTGTTAAAGTTATATTATGCAGGTTGTTTGCATGCAAATATTTGATGGCAAGCTTAGTCATATAACCAGATCCTACAACCAGTGCTCTTTTTGAAGAGATATCATCAAATATTTTTTTTATTAATGTTATTGATGTGAACATAAAAGAAACTGGATTAGACCCAATATCAGTTGTAGTTCTTACTTCTTTTGCTACGGAAAATGAAAACTCAAATAATCTTTTCAAAGAAGATGCTAAACATTTATTTTGATCTGCAATTTTAAATGCTTCTTTGACTTGCCCTAGAATTTCATTTTCTCCTATTACCATTGAATCTACTCCAGAGGTAACGTTGAACAGATGTTTTATGGCTTTTTCTTCATGATAACTGTAAGTAAAAGGTTTGCAATCCTTAGTCATGCTCTGATTATTATTGAGCCATTGAATAATCTTTGAGTTGTCAGAATTACTCTCTGTATATATTTCAGTTCTATTACATGTTGATATCAAAACAACTTCATTTACTCCCTCTATCTTCTTTATTTCAGATAATGCACGAGGGATAGAATCTTTGCCGAAGGCTAATTTCTCTCTTATTTTGATTGGAGCGGATTTATGGTTAACGCCTAGAACATTTATAGTCATGATTTTTTAATGTGTATTTACTCTACATCCTCCGAAAATACAGATATGTGATATATTATACTATTATGAGTAACTATTTGAATATTTTACTAATAATTATCCCTTTATTTGTGTCATCTTGTTCAAATAATCGTGATGAAGTCTCAAGTGTAAATATGCCTGTTTCACAAAAGAATTTCGGCGGTGATAAGTATTTACATTTATATAACTCACTGTATATTGGTTTGGCCTTGAAGAAGTCACTAAATGATGAAGCTCTAAAAACCTTCATTAATAACATAGACACAATGGATGATATTAATTTATTTGAGAAACTTTCTAAAATCTCAAGAGATACTCATAGATTTAGTTACTCTCAAGCTATATCAGATAGATGGATCGAGATTGATGGTAACTCTTACCTAGCTTATATGTATGCTTTAAGCGCCTCTATTGATAATAGTAATTTTGATAAAGCTAAGGAATATTTTGATAATTTTATAAGAGTGAGCGATCCAAGAGACAGACGAGACTATGCAAAACTCATTTTTTTTATTATTGAAAATAAAAATAGAATTAATGTCGTTAGGTTTTTTGAGGAGTACTTAAAACAAAATAATAATTATGCGCTACATATAAATTTCATAGAATTATTGTACTCCTATAATATGCATGAAAAAGTCATTGAGCATATTAACAAAATTGGATCATTTAGTGACAGAGGTTTAACAAGAATTTATGCTAACTCTCTAAGGTCAATGGGTAGCCAAAATATGGCTATAAGTATTTTGGAGAAATACATATCAGATAAAGTCTCTCCTGATAGACAGGTTGAGTTGGAACTACTAGATGTATATCTAGACAAGCAGGACATAGTTTTCTCGGAAGACTTTATAAGCAGTTTATTAACCAAAGATCCGGATAATTCAGATACTTTATTTAAAATTTCAACTTTATTACATGATAAGGGTTATCATCTTTTATCTGAGAAATATCTATCATACATTGTTATAGAAAATGATCGAGTTAATATTATGAGGGGCCTAAATGACTATATGCTAGGTAACTATGAGGAATCGATTGAGCATTTTAAAAGAGTAAGAGATTTTAATTATAAAATATTGTCACATATAAATATCTCCTCATCGTTGAATCAGCTATATGGGCTAGATAAGGCATTTGCATATATTGAGAGCACTAAAAAAGATTATGATGATAAGGATATCAATCTTAATCTAGCCTTACACCAAATATCTCTTTTGAACGAAAATAAAATGTATGAAGAAGTGATTGAGTTTTGTAATGACTTTTTAACACAAGATCCTCTCTTGACAAACATATTATATGCCAGAGCAATGGCGTATGAAAATTTACAAAAGATTAGTCTTATGGAGATTGATTTAAGGAAAATCCTTAGCATCGATGCTAGAAACGCAAACACCCTAAATGCATTGGGATATAGTTTGATTATTCACACCAAAAGATATGAAGAGGCTTATGATTTATTGCTTGAGGCGTACCACTATGATCCTGGTAATGCCGCTATTTTAGATAGTATTGCATGGGCAGAATATAAGAGAGGCAATTATGCTAAAGCTCTAGATTATATTGAGTCATCATATTATCGTGATAAAGATCCAGAAATTATTGAGCACTACTGCGAAATATTAATAAAGAATAAAAAATTTAAAAAATTAAAAAAAGTTATCAAGCTTGAGTTGAAGAGAAATAAGAATAATCTTGAATTTATTGATAAACTTAATTCATATCATAATGACTCAGTCTTATAAGTCTCATGCTAAAATAAATCTCTTTTTAAGGATAATCGGGAAGAGATCAGATGGGTATCATAATATCCAGAGTATTTTTCAACTCATAGATCTTCATGATGAGATAATCATTAAGAAGAGGAAAGATGGCTTAATAAAGATAAAATGTAATGTAAAAGAAATTGAGAATAACAATCTAATTAATAAATCAATTGATCATTTCTTAGACTATACGCGATTATCTAATATTGGATTAGACATTATTTTAAAGAAAAATATACCTATAGGGGGAGGTCTTGGGGGAGGAAGTTCAAATGCAGCAACATGTTTGATGGCGCTCAATGAGATATATGAAACTAAATTATCAGTTATTCAGCTCAAACGAATCGCAAGACAAATAGGATGTGATGTTCCATTTTTTTTACATCAGAAGAATGCCTGGGTTGAGGGAACTGGAGACATCATAACACCTGTATTCGTCAAACCAATATGGCTTGTTATGATCTTCAGTAAACACAATATCTCTACGTCTGACATCTTCTCGAAGTACATTCATAAGAATAATTTTAAAGAGTTCAGTTATGATGATTATTTAGAGAATAATACCGTCAATGATTTTGAGAAAATAGTTTTTAAATACTACCCTTCAATACACCAGTCTTACAAACATTTATCTAGCTACGGTAGAGCTCGTATGACAGGTACAGGGGGTACAGTATTTCTACCTATGTCGTCTTACGAAGATGCAAAAAAGGTTGTTTCTCGCCTGCCCAAAAAAGAAATTTCATTAATTGTAAAATCTCTAGATATATAATTAGCAAAAAACATTGTTATTTAACATACACTTATTTTGACTGTCATGTTAACCTTAGCTTATATTCAATGGCTAAGGGGCTAGTAAATCTTAGATACTCTTGATATATTTAAACAAATTTATTTTGGGGTGTCGCCAAGCGGTAAGGCAGCGGGTTTTGATCCCGTCATTCGGAGGTTCGAATCCTTCCACCCCAGTTTAATAAGGTGCACACTATGAAAAATGACAAACCTTTAATGATTTTTTCAGGAAATTCTAATAAACAGCTAGCTATTGATGTGGCATCCCACTTAAAGTTATCGGTCGGCAAAGCAAGTGTTTCAACTTTTAGTGACGGTGAAATTTCAGTCGAGATACAAGAAAATGTCAGAGGACAAGATATTTTTATAATACAACCAACTTGTCAGCCAACAAATAATCATCTAATGGAATTAATGATAATGACAGATGCACTGAGAAGATCATCTGTAGAGAGAATCACGGCAGTCGTTCCATATTTTGGATATTCTAGACAAGACAGAAGGGTTAGATCGGCCAGAGTGCCAATTACAGCAAAAGTAGTTGCGAATATGATAGAAAGCGTTGATATCGATAGATTGTTAACAATTGATTTGCATGCGGATCAAATTCAAGGTTTCTTTGATATTCCTGTAGACAATATCTACGCTACACCATTATTGGTTGCTGATATTTATAAGCAAAAACACCCTAATATGTTAGTAGTTTCTCCTGATATTGGTGGTGTAGTAAGGGCTAGAGCATTAGCAAAGCAGCTCAACTGTGATTTAGCCATAATTGATAAAAGAAGACCTGAAGCGAATGTGTCCGAAGTTATGCAGATAATCGGGGATGTGTCCGGTATGACGTGTATCATGGTTGATGATATTGTTGACACTGCTGGGACACTATGCGGCGCAGCCAAAGCTTTGAAGGATCAGGGTGCTGAAAAGGTACTAGCATATATAACTCATCCGGTATTCTCTGGGAAAGCTTATGAAAATATTAAGAAATCAAAGCTTGATGAGATTATTGTAACTGATACAATCCCATTACATGAAAAAGCTAAGAATATTAAAAATATCAGGCAAATATCAGTATCTGAAATGCTTGCTGAGACAATCAGAAGGATTCATCAGAAAGAATCAGTTAGTACACTTTTCATGGATTAGTGTATAATCCTATTTTTGGAAGACATAGATTATGACATCACAATATATATTGAGCGGGACAAAAAGAGAAAATTTTGGCAAAAGAGCCTCAAAGCGTTATCGCAGAGAAAATCTTGTGCCTGCAGAGGTATATGGGGCCTCTAAGGATAATCAATCAATATTGGTTAATAGTTTCGAATTAACTAATCAAATCAAGGATCCACAGTTTTACAGCAATGTAATAGATTTAAATGTTGGAAAAACAAAAATAGAAGTTATCCTAAAAGATATTCAGAGAGATCCGCAAAAATCTCATATTACTCATATAGATTTTCTTGAAGTTGATCAAAATGTTAAAATTACAGTTAATGTACCAATAAACTTTATAAATGAAGATACTTGCGTTGGTGTTAAAAAATCTGGTGGTGTGGTCTCACACATAATCACTGAAATAGAGATTAACTGTTTACCTAAAGACATACCTGAAAATATTGAGGTTGATGTACAGGAACTAGATATAAATCAGAGTATCCATTTAACAGAAATCAAATTACCGGATGGTGTTGAATTTCTATCAGGCACTGACAAAGATCATGATTCCGCAGTTGTGAAATGTTACCAGCCTGTTGAAGAAGTTATAGATACTGCCGCACCAGAAGCTATTGCTGAACCTGAAGATGCTACCGCGTCGAAAGATGATGAGACAGCTACAAAAGGTGATGTTGATGATTCAAAAGAAAGCTAGTTTTTAATTATATTTAGTTGCGCTTATGAGTCAAATGTCTTTACAGCTAATAGTTGGTCTCGGTAATCCTGAACAAAAATACATGACAACCAGACATAATGTTGGTTTTTGGGTAGCAGATTCTCTTTCTGAAAAGTTAGCTAGAGATTTCACTTTCCATAAAAAATATGAATCTGATCTTTTTGAGTATGAGTTTGAGTCACGCTTATTTCATTTTATGAAACCCCTAAGTTATATAAACAACAGCGGTGTGCCAATTAAAAAATTTATTAAGAATAAAAATATTGAGGCAGAAAATATTTTGATAATTTATGATGATTTAGACTTAGCGGTTGGAAAGGTTAGATTGAAACAAGGTGGTGGTAGTGGAGGCCATAATGGTCTCAATAGTATTATTGAACAGATTGGTTCAAAAAACTTTTGGAGACTAAGAATAGGTATTGGTAAACCTGATGATAAGAATAAAGTGATAGATTATGTCCTTGGAAGACCATCATTGATTGATAAAAATCTGATTAATAAAAGTATTGATTTACTAATTGATGAAATAAATAATTTTTTCTCAGGTGAATCTACTAAACTAATGAATAAATTAAATGGGGACAATAAGTAAGATGGGGTTTAAGTGTGGCTTAGTTGGGATGCCTAATGTCGGAAAATCTTCGATTTTCAATCTGTTAACTAAACAAAAAATTGCTGCTGATAATTACCCTTTCTGTACTATAGATCCAAACATCGCTTATGTTGAGGTACCAGACCAAAGGCTTGATTGCTTGGCGAATGTAAATAAATCTGAAAAAGTCATTAAGGCATCTATTGAGTTTGTAGATATAGCAGGCTTAATTAAAGGAGCTTCCAAAGGAGAAGGATTAGGCAATGAATTTTTAAGTCATATAAATAGCACAGATGTAATTGCTCATGTTGTTAGGTTTTTTAGGGATGATGATATTCTGCATGTCAAAGGTCAGCATAATCCTTTTGAGGACTTTCAAGATATAAATCTTGAATTAATTTTAGCTGACTTGAATACCTTATCTAAATATCTAGAAAGATTAAAAAAAAGTAAAATGAATCCAAAAGAAAAGGATATTTTGGTAACGGAATTAGAAAGCTTAATAGAACATCTTTCTAATGATAATTTTGCCTCTTCTTTTCATTTTAGCGATGATTTATTGGGTTTAAATGATCTTAAGTTATTAACAAAAAAACCAATGTTTATTATAGCAAATATTAATGACAAAACTGATGAAAATGAAGTTCTAGAATTCCAAAAAAAAATATCTGACAATATTCATCTTGTAACCATAGATGTCAAACTAGAGCAAGATATTTCAGATTTAGACCCCAACGATCAAGCTGATTTTATGGATGAAATGGGAATTAAGGAAAGTGCTCTTACAAGGATTATTAGAAAAGGGTATGAACTCTTGGGTCTTAAAACATTTTTTACTTCTGGGCCAAAGGAAACTAGAGCATGGGCGGCAAAAAAAGATTTTAATGCAAGGGAATGTTCAGGTATTATACATACAGATATCCAGAAAGGGTTTATAAGAGCAGAAACAGTATCTTATACTGACTATATTGATAATGATGGTGAGCAGGGTTCTAAAAATAGCGGTGTTTGGAGACAAGAAGGCAAAGATTATATGGTACAAGAAGGTGATGTTATTTACTTTCGTTTTAATATTTAATGGTTATGTAGCTCAGTTGGTTAGAGCACAGCACTCATAACGCTGAGGTCGGTGGTTCAAATCCACCCATAACCATTCTATTACTTTAAATGTAGTTTTTGTTATCTTGTTAGTAAGCTATTATTTGATTATGATGAACTACTTTATATATATTTTTTCTTCCTATGCTATCGTGATAGGCTCAATGTTATTGAATGCAATAATTCTCTATTTCACATTTAAAAAAATCAAAGGAAACATTAAAGATAAGAGATAAATTATGAAGAAGAGAACTCTAAGAATATATTATATCTCTTTCATCTTGGTATTATTATCTTTACTTTTTTTTATGTTTATAAAGACATTTAATGATAATCTATTATTTTATCGTAGCCCCTCTCAAATTACCAATTCAGAGTTCCCTGATAATTATGTTTTTCGAGTTGGCGGAGTTGTCCTTGATGGCTCATTAATTAAGAGTAAAGACACTATGAATGTAAAATTTGTTATTACTGATTATGAACAGAATCTTGATATTACTTATACAGGTATTTTGCCGGATCTTTTCAGAGAAGGCCAAGGTGTTGTAATAAGAGGAAAGCTAGGTGATGATGGCGTGTTTTATGCAGAAGAGGTTTTGGCAAAACATGATGAAACATACATGCCTCCTGAAGTACTAGATAGCTTAAAAAATAATAAAGAAGCTCTCAACAAAACTACTGAGTCTATGAAAATATATAAATAATATGATTGCGTACATCGGATTTTTTTTAATATTACT
>Ga0222719_10002637_pt1 | contig 16295 bp, 24 predicted proteins | sample C33_34DmetaG_FD_165039 | JGI IMG/M metagenome (GOLD analysis project Ga0222719, IMG submission 165039) | Estuarine water microbial communities from San Francisco Bay, California, United States - C33_34D | ecosystem: Environmental > Aquatic > Marine > Unclassified | place: USA: California... | reverse complement strand
ACCAAACTCCACAGAAGACATTCCAGAGATCGCGGAATCCATAGCCATAGAGCAGTCGATACCACAGGCCAAATTCGAAAACTACAAGAAGAGGATCACCACGGAGGAAGACTATCACCAGAGAGTGGAGGCCAGGATCAACGACCTGATAACTAAATTAGACAGCAAAGAAATTAAACTTTCGGACTTGTCCAAAGAGGATCAGCAAGTTATAATAGATATATTAAACCAAAGCGGATAACAAATGGCAAAAGGTGATAAACACGTTGGAGCAACAGACCAACAAGGCAACAAGGAACAGGAAAAGACCTATGCCGCAACAGGTGAGAAACTAGACCTCAGGAAAAAGAACGGCACAATCACACTAGTGACACCCCCGAGTTTCTTCCAGAACCAGAACAAGAGTTTCTGTCTTATAAATCTCAGCAAGAAGGACAAAGACAACTTCGCGGACCAGATCAACAAGTACTTCCCTAAGGATGACTTGACAATATACCTCTGGGACGACAACAACTTCTCGGCACTGGATCCGTTTGGTGGTGACGATCCAGAATATGAAAAATATCTAGAGAACTGGAAACCAAATGCGAAGGGCAGGGACTACACTTGGTTGTTGAATGCCTGCAGGGCCGCTACCACTGTGATACTGAACATGGACTACAGTTCAAACCAAATGAAGGTTTGGTCGGGATATATTTTAACAATGGCCAAGACTTGGTTCCTAAACTCAAACACAGATGATTCGGCCTCGTTTGGTGTGTTGAATCGTAACAAGATCAACAACATGGCGGAACTGTTTCCAAAAATCAAAAAATTAAAAGACAATCAGTAATGTCAGAAGAGGCATTGATATGTTCGTTCTGTAGCAAGAGCCGTAAGGACGTCACGAAAATGATCGTGGGTGCCAAGAAGACCACAATCTGCAACGAGTGTGTGAAACTGTGTGTGGAGATCCTAGAAGAGGACATAGTCAAGGCACGTAAGGAGAAACTGTACGCAGGAGACAAGAACATCCTAAATCCTGTTGCAATCAAGGAACACCTAGACCAATATGTCATAGGACAGGACGCCGCCAAGACAATATTGAGTGTCGCAGTAGCAAATCACTACAAGAGGATCATGCAACCACCAATTGACTTTGATCTGGACAAATCAAATGTAATGGTATTAGGAGCCACGGGTGCAGGAAAAACACTGATGGCAAGGACAATAGCGAAATACCTAGATGTGCCTTTCGCAATAGCAGATGCCACAACACTGACAGAATCAGGTTACGTAGGTGAGGACGTAGAGAACGTTGTGCAGAAACTTTACGCTAACGCCGAAGGCGACATAGAAAAGACACAGAAGGGTATAATATTCATAGACGAAATAGACAAGATCTGTAGGAAAGGTGAGAACACATCACTGACCAGGGACGTATCCGGTGAGGGTGTGCAACAAGGACTACTGAAGATAGTTGAAGGCACAGAGTGCAGGGTACCTCCACATGGTGGAAGAAAACATCCTGACCAGCAGACCATAACCATAGACACAAGAAATATACTTTTCATAGTAGGCGGTGCATTCACCGAACTTGAGACACAGATCAAACGAAAAAAAGCGTCAGGTGGTATTGGGTTTGGAAGCAAACTACAAGATCAAGACAACAAAAATTACTTGTCAGAAGTGCAACCAGAGGATTTGATCAAATACGGACTCATACCAGAGTTCGTGGGCAGGTTCTCCATGATCACAAACATAGATCCCCTTAACGAGGCTCAGTTGATAAGGATATTGACGGAACCCAAGAACGCCATACTGAAACAGATACAGTACCTGTTTGGATTGGACAACATAGAAATTGAGTTTACCAAAGAAGCAAAACAAAGTATCGCAAAAAAGGCCAAAGCACTGGGCACCAACGCAAGGGGACTGAAAAACGTAGTAGACACAGTGGTTTTACCGTATCAGTTTGACGCAGAGGAGATGAGGAATAAAGGAGTCAGTAAGATACAGATAACTAATGCGGTGGTTGACAACGGAGCCGACCCTGTGTTAGTATTTAAAAAAACAAATGGAATATCAAAAAAACAAAACTAGACCCAAGTTTAAGAAGACAGAGAGACCGTTGGGTTTCCAAGGCTACTACGTGGAAGTGCGAGAGGGCGAAGATGCCGTCAGGGCATACAGGAAGATCAAGAGATGGATCAAGGAAGACAAGTTCATAGATCAGATCAGGGCCAACAACACATACAGGAAACCATCAGAGATAAAGGTCGAGAAGAACAAGGAACGTAGGAAGGTGCTACGTAAACTGCGTAGAGAACGTGACAGTTTCCTATCAATGCGTCCTCAAAGAGGCAGATAATTTTACCAAACTAGGTCGCAATTTGACATATAGCAATTATATGTTATAATAAATAAAGTTGAAGATTGCTTTAGATAGGATCTTCATAACATTAACCTTGCTAACAATAGGAGGACAGCAATGACAAAACATCTATCTATTTTCAATAACCTAAGACCATACACAGTGGGATTCGACGACTGGTTCGATCACTTCGATGCCATGATGGACGACAGTTTCTTCAGGGGGACTGGTAACTTCCCACCATACAACATAGTGAAGACTGGTGAAAATACCTACGACGTTGAACTTGCACTTGCAGGATTTACCAAGGATGACATCATCGTTGAGTACAAGGAGAACTTACTCACTGTGAAGTCAAAACCAAACAAAGATCCAGCAGACGAAGTAGAGAAATACGACGACGGAATGCAACACAGAGGCATATCAAAGAGGATGTTCACGAGAACATTCACAATCGCCAATGATGTTGAGGTCAAGGGTGCAGAACTCAAAGATGGTTTGCTTAAAGTGAGCATGGAAAGAATAATCCCTGAACACAAGAAGGCCAAACTCATCGACATCAAGTAAAGCATGAAATGGATGGGGTGGTAAAACACCCCTTCCAAATTGACAATCGTGTTAGATATGCTATAATAAGGTATGACAATGACAGATATACAAACACTGACCAAAGAAAAGATCAAACTAGACGAGCCAGGCCTATACGATGTAATATTCCTCAACGACAATATCACCACTATGGAGTTCGTTGTGAAAGTGCTCAAGCAGATATTCGGCAAGACGCCGGAGCAGGCACAGAACATCACAACGAGGATACACCAAGACGGACAGGGCATCGTTGGTTCATACACACACGAAGTGGCTGAACAGAAGGGCATCGAGACCACGCTGGCCGCAAGACAGGAGAACTTCCCACTACAGGTCAAAATCAAGAAGCAGTGATGGATCCAAGGGATTACGTAACTGCAAACCAACACATAGTCCAACACATCAAGGACCGCCTGCTAGGTGATCCTAAACTGGACATGTACTACGGGACCTTAGACTACGCCACGACAAGGTTCAACACAATCTTGTTAAAATTATCACAGAACAGGATCCTCGAGCAACAGCACCAAAACGAAATACATGAATGTTTCGAGGCAATACAATCTTTCTATCGTAACGTCCAACGGTACGACTCATGGCCCAGACCATTCAAATTCATAATCAGCATAGTGCTACATGGCATAGGTACGAGACGTATTCCAAAGATAAAGAGATTGCTAGAAAGAATCAATAATTAACAGTATGATAAGCAATTGGTTGTTCTGGGCCATACCCAAACAATACATCAGGAGATACCTCTTCACGTTTTGGTTCGTGATGTTCTTCCTGCCAGGATACGTTTTGGGATTGCATTTCACTAAATTGGGATTTATAATAAACTGGCTCTGGTTCGACATCGTGTTCTACGGGTGGTACCGGGCAAAACAAATGATAGGAGACGACGAATGAAAGCAGTAGTATGGAGTAAACCGGCCTGCCCTTATTGTGAGAAGGCCAAGAACCTGTTGAAGAACAAGGGCATAGAGTACGAAGAGAAGAACATAGCGGAAGGCCACAAGATACAGGACCTACTGGAACTGGTGCCAAACGCAAGGACCATGCCACAGATATGGCTTGACGAGGAACACATCGGTGGTTACTTTGAATTAGAGAAGAAACTTATGGAATAATGAACTTTTTTTGCTCCACAAAAAAAAATACAAATTCTTTTCAACTTTCCGAGCACAACATAAACGGCAACTACATATATCTCGACGAAGGTTGGTCCCGTGAGGATGATTACTTTTTCAAAGGAATAAGTTCCAGTTGGTGTAAGATATATTTTAATGGACCTATACGCATAGAAACAAACAAGTTTAGAGATTTTCCTATATATCATAACGGTTCATGTCTATCAAACTTTAAAAATTTAGGAAATGTAATCTCGGTCGATGGAATACCCAGTATCAACAAAGGCAAGGTTAATATTTCATACGTCAAAGATTTTTACCCAAAAATCCCAAATGATCCAGTGTCATTCAAAGAGTGCAAAGATATTCTGTACGATGCCGTGATCGAGAATGTAGGTATTTTTGCCGCCAACAATAAAAAACCCGTCATGATTCCTGACCAAAACGGTGTTGATACATTACTAACAAGGAGCGCCTTTGACTACATAGGAGTTGATTACAAACTTTTCACACTAGATGGCAAACCAAAAGTTTCTTCATTGGGTAATCACCTCGCTGGAATTTTCTGGGGGTTCGCACAGGTACCAGAGTACAACGACAAGGTGGTAGTGGGTGGTGGATTCTATGGGGACGAGTGGATATTAAGGAATCCTTACTACGCCCACGTACTGCTAGACAACCATGGCATTTCTCTCGAAGAGGAATTTGACTCCATGGAGGATTGCTACATGAAAAAATATTTTGAATCATACAGGAAAAAATGTTCTGTGAAAAATAAAAAAACCAAGGAAGATGTGCTCACACAGATGTGTAATGATTTCCAGATATGGCACCTGAACAATACGACGTTTTTATCGCCATTGAAACATGAGTCACTGCTCACCCTGTTCGCCGCTGACAGCGAGACCATATTATCACAAGTGACCAACGCCACCCTTAGCAAAGCAGTCATCGAATCATTGAACCCAAATCTGTTAGAAATGTTAGACGAACATAAAAATCAAAATGATCCAAATTTTTTCCACCCGTAATTTTTTGGTAAAAGATTGACATTATAAACATTCTAAAGTATAATAACACTGTTAACATCTAAAGGAGAAACCATATGGAACTTAAAGACAGCAAAACAAAAGACAATCTGAGGGCCGCATTCCAAGGCGAATCAGAAGCGAACAGGAGATACCTTTACTTCGCACAGAAGGCCGATATCGAGGGTGCAAACGAAGTGGCACAGGTATTCAGGTCAACTGCTGAAGGAGAAACAGGACACGCACACGGACATCTAGAATACCTAGAAGAAGTGGGAGATCCTGCAACAGGGGAAGCCATGGGTAGTACGGATCAGAATCTTGCTTCTGCCATCAAGGGCGAGATCCACGAGTACACCGACATGTACCCGGGCATGGCAAGAACGGCAAGAGAAGAAGGCTTCGACGAGATCGCAGATTGGTTCGAAACCCTAGCAAAGGCCGAGAAGTCACACGCGGGAAAATTCCAGAAGACACTGGACGCCTACAAGGCCGCATAATGACGTACACTGTCAACGACAAGTGTATAATGTGCAAACACACCGATTGCGTAGAAGTATGTCCAGTGGACTGCTTCTACGAAGGTGAAAACATGCTGGTTATTAATCCAGACGAATGTATTGATTGTGGAGTGTGCGAACCAGAGTGTCCAGAAGACGCGATCAAACCCGACACCGATGATGACGGTAGGGCATGGGTAGACTTCAATTCAAAATGGGCCACATCAGGATGGCCAGTACTAGCAACCAAAAAAGATTCGCTCGACCCCGAGGGGAAACACAAAAACGAGCCAAACAAACTGGAGAAATACTTCCAGGACAAATAATGAAAGAACACAATGAAAAAAGACAAGAAGAAATCAAAATGGCAGGCCAAAAGAGAGAAAGAGGCCGAAAGGAACAGCCAGTTCGATCCCAAGATACACCAACTGGGTAGAGAGGGATATGGATTCCAAATGAAACGAGACATAGAGGCAACCGAAGAGGAACTGTCAGGCAAAAACCTACCATTCAAATCTGAGAAGGACAAGTGATCACAGACAAGATAAGAGAGATGGGAGAGAACCTGAAACTGTTGGAAGGACATGACCGACTGCAGTATCTCGTGGACAAGGCCAATGAAGTGGAACCACTGCCAGACGCGGCCAAGACCGAAGACAACAGGATACACGGTTGTGCTTCTAAACTATGGATCGTAGGTGGTGCGGATGCAGAACAGAACATGAAATATCAAGTGGACGGTGACGCACACATAACCAAGGGAACGGCTAAAGTGGTCACAGACATAGTCAACGGAGAGCACAGGAGTGCCGTGGCGAACCTCACGGTGGAGAGTTTTGAACCACTGGGCATCAAAGAACTACTCACAATTCAGAGACAGAATGGCCTGGGAGAACTGATCACGAGGATAATAAGGATTGCACGATAATGGATATGCCACCAGGATGGACTCCACAACCAAGTCCCTCGGTTGATCCACAACTGAAGACCGATCTCGGTGATATAACGGAACATCCACCCACACAACAGGAATACATGCCCAGGATAGTTGAGAAACTTAAGGAATGTTATGATCCTGAGATAAGCGTTGACATATACAACCTTGGACTGATATACGATGTGAAGGTCACGGAAGATGGATACGTTCATGTGCTGATGAGCCTCACAAGTGCATTCTGTCCAGCCGCTGACATGATACCCAAGGACGTGGTGCAGGCCGTCGAAAGCATACCAAACTTGAAGTGCAAGGTCAAGATCACCATGCAACCACAATGGGGCAGGGACATGATCAATCCAGAGGTCCGGGACCTCATGGGTCTGTAGCCAAGAAGGTTGACTTCGATTCGTTTCTAACATATAATACAAGTACATAGTTCCTAAAAGCATAGTGGGAAAGTGACGTGAAATCCGTCCACATTACTTGATACGGTTACAGTCCGAATGCCACCTAGGAACGCAACAGAGCAAGGAGACTCAAATGATAAGATTAATTCTTATGTTAATCTTGGTGTGGACCAATACTGCCCAAGCAAAAAACAATGACTGCAAATGGAATGACGAGACACCGTGTGTTCTGATTGCTCCCAAGTACAAAACAAATTCAAATGCATTGGGTGATAAGATTTCACCCACCACTATCATCACAAAGAACGATATAGAGAAGTACAACCTCATAGATTTGCCCAAGGCACTGGATCACATTCAAGGAGTAGACGTTACGCAGTCAGGTCCTACCGGACAACAAGGGTCTGTTTTCTTTAGGGGTACAAATTCAAATCACACACTTGTTCTTTTGAATGGAATACCGATTAACGATCACTCAACACCCACTGGTGCTCATGACGTGGGACAGGATTTCATGGCCAACGTGCAACAGATAGATGTTTACAAAGGATCTGCTGGTGCCCACTGGGGTGCAGATGCGGTTGGTGGTGCGATCAATTTTAGGACCACCGTGGACTATCAAAAACGGTTCAAGGTTTCGGGCAATGGCAATGACAGAGTAATCAACGGCAACTATTACACCAACGTCAATGGTTTTGACTTATCAATCTCTGCCGGACAGCTCGAGTCTGAGAACATTTCGGCACTTTCAAGAGCAGACGAGAAAGACGGCACTGATAACAAATCAATATCCGTGAACGTCAGCAAATGGTATGACCTAATTCATTGGAGGACAACTTGGTTCGCGAGGAACACATTCACGGACATAGACGGACACAGTGTCGCCATACAGGACGGCAAGTGGGCGGACAACACTTTCTACGCTCTCCAGACCGGACTGGACTACAAGAACTCCAGCCTCACACTGCACACGCACTCCTATGACAGGGACTATGACGACGCACACTATGACAGTCTGAACTACACCCTGAAGGCCACACAACAGTATGAAAAGTTTGGCTTTGGATTCGACTACAAGCACAACGAGTCTTACAGCGAGACACAGTGGAGCACTGACAACAGGGATCTTTACAACCTTGGATACTTCTTTAATCTTTCGCACAACATATTTTCCTACAGCCACAGGTTCGATGAGGAACACGAGACATACAAGTTGGGATTCTTCAAGGAGTTGGATGCTGGTCTCAGCATAAGCGGTAGCACTTCCACCAGTTACAAGGAAGCGACCACGTGGACGGCTATAGAATACGGTGACACACATGAACTTACCTTTGCAAAGGACAACTTCTCCGCAACTGTGTTCAAGAATGACATAGGTGCGTTGAACACGGATGGTATAGAATTTGGATACGGCAAGGACAACTTCAGGGTGTTCGCCAGCCATCTCAACAGCAAGTCAAACGATACGGTGTCCTTGCGTAGACCTAACTGGGCACTGGGCTTCATGCACACCAAAGATCTCAAGAACAACTTCAGTATCACAACGAACTACAAGTACAAGGGCAAACACCTGGATGTACACAATGTCAATTGGTCAACAATATCTATGCCGGAAACACATCTGTTGGATCTAAACCTTGGATACAATTTCCATGGCATCGACTTTGGTGTGAGCCTGTTGAACTTGTTTGACGAGGACTACGAATCGCCACACGGTTTTGGCCAGGAAGGCAGGAAGTTTACTCTAGGATTCAACAAGTCATTCTAGTATAATTACGTATAGATGCAAGTCACACTCGTAGACAAGATGGGCACAGACTTATCCGTAGTCAATGCGGCACGGGTCAGTTACGCCAAGAGCAAAGAGTCATTTGACGTTGTCAAAGATGAGAAGTTGATCAAGTACCTGGCAGAACACGAACACTGGTCACCGTTCGCACACGCATCACTACAATTCAGGATCAAGGCACCCATATTCGTTGCAAGGCAACTTGTGAAACACCAGGTGGGACTGGTATGGAATGAGGTTTCAAGGAGATACGTGGATGACGCACCAGAACTGTACCAACCAGACACATGGAGGGGCAGACCCCAGAATTCAAAACAGGGTTCAGATGGTGAGGTCAAACTGGACCAAACAATCAATCATAACATGGAGACAACGATGGAGAGTTGTCTGATACTGTACAACAGTCTGTTGCAGAAAGGTGTGGCACCAGAACAGGCACGTATGGTGTTGCCACAGAGCATGATGACCGAATGGTACTGGTCAGGCACTCTGTACGCATTCGCTAGGGTGTGTAACCTGAGATGCAAACCAGACACACAACGAGAAACACAGGAGGTGGCCAACGAGATCGATAGACTTACCAATGAGGCGTTTCCAAGAAGTTGGAAGCATTTAAGAAAAATTTAACAAATCTGTAACATAACTTTAACATAGCATATATTAAATAGGAACGAAGATGGAACAAACTTTCTCATTATGGATGGTACTGGGTTTCTTGTTTGCCGCATACTCTGTTGTGGCCAACGACAGTGTGCAGACACTGGGTACCTGGATGGCATCAAATCAAAACAAATTCAAATGGTACTACTTGTGGGCGGCGGCCACAGTTGTGCTTTGGTTCACCATGTGGTGGGGTTGGAGCACCAATGGCGGTGACATATCTTATGGCAGGCTTAACAAGATACCTTTCCAGGAGATACAGTGGTATCATGCCACTGCACCACTGATACTTTTATTATTGACACGTATTGGTATTCCTGTATCAACCAGTTTCTTGGTATTATCTGCCTTCGCAAGTACATTTGTGTTAGAGAAGATGCTGGTGAAATCAATCATAGGCTATGCACTTGCGGCCGTTGTGGCGTACGCGGCATGGCAAATAATCGAGAGGATCATAGACGAAAAGAAAAATCAAATATCGGAACGTAACAAGACACGTTGGCGGATCGCCCAGTGGTGCAGTACTGCATTCCTATGGTACACATGGTTGAGTCATGACATGGCCAACATCGCTGTGTTCCTGCCAAGGGCGGTGCCAGTTGAATGGATGGTTGCGATATCGATCGTGTTCGCGGCATTCCTTGGATACACGTTCTGGGAGAAGGGCGGTAAGATACAGAAGATAGTTGTCGAGAAGACCGGCACGAGATTTGTTAGGTCTGCAACAATGATTGATCTGGTATATGCTTTCATACTGCTGTTCTTCAAACAGTACAACGACATACCAATGAGCACCACATGGGTGTTCGTGGGATTGTTATGTGGAAGAGAACTAGCAATTTCAACACTGATGAAAGACTACAAGTTCAAGTATGTGTTTCCGATAGTTGCAAAAGACTTCGCGAAGATGATGCTTGGTTTGTTGGTTTCGGTTGGTATAGTTCTTACCATACACTACATCATAGTACCAAACGGGTGGTAATCAGATATAGACATCTCCAAGATTTCCTAGTATAATATATCGTATGAAACTAGGTATTGTAGGACACGGCTTCGTAGGCACAGCAGTGGATCATGGATTCACAAAGGACGTGCAGAAGTTCATAGTTGATCCCAAACACAACAGCACCAACACCATAGAGGACATGATTGCATTCCGACCTGACGCAACATTCGTGGCAGTGCCAACTCCCATGTTGGAGACGGGTGAGTGCAACACAGCAATACTCGAAGACGTGATGCAACAGTTGAACAAAAACAAAGGTTCGCTGGTGATCGTCAAGTCCACGGTGCCAGCATACAAATTACAAAGCATACTGGAACAGTGTGTGGACATCAGGATAGTTTACAATCCAGAGTTCCTCACAGAGAAGAACTACATCAATGATTTCGTGAATCCCGCAATGCACGTGTTTGGCGGAGTAAACGCAGACACAGACGCAGTGGAGAAACTGTACCGAGAACACAGTGATTGTGCTGAATGCCCTGTGTACAAGACGGACCTCGTGACGGCCAGCATGGTCAAGTACTGCATCAACAGTTTCCTGGCCACGAAGGTCACATTCATGAATGAGATGTATGATGTTCTCAAAGCGGCCAAGGGAACAGACTGGAACACATTCTCAAAGATCATACAAACGGATCCCAGGATAGGCAACACGCACATGAAGGTGCCTGGCAACGACGGACAACGTGGCTACGCAGGCAGTTGTTTCCCTAAAGATACAAGTGCTTTGGCATGGTTCGCCCGTGAGATACTTAATACACCGTTTACACAACTGGAAACCAGCATAGAGATCAATGAGAAACTGCGTAAGACCAATCAGTCATAACGGTTAAATAGCAATATGAAACCATGGTTTTACAATGAGCAATCTATAACGGAATTCAAAGAACCCGTAGTTTACAAGGGTCTTAACATATCGGTCAGCAAGACCAAAGTCAAACCACCATACATCGCAGTTGTGACGTCTCCGGCCACAGGCAAGGAAGTTGCAAGGACTGGCGGTGACACAGAACAGGCGGCACTTGATTCCGCAAAGCAGGCTATTGATAAACGTGAAGCGGACGCTCCGAAGATATCAGCGGGCGGGCAGACCAGTATCCTTTTGAACACACCTTCCAACGACGAACTGTTGAAAGATCCGTCAATGTACAACAATGTACACGCCAAGATATCAAAGGACCGTAATGGACCCACTTTGGTGATAGGGAATGAGGTATACGGTGCGGCGGACCTAGAGGCGGATGGCTTCGTGAGGTCCTATGATCGTAGGATGAAAAAGAACAGAGACAGCGAGGAGGCACTTCCACAGGTGATGTTCAACGCCAGCAACAAGATTTTATCACAGATCGGAATCAAGATGAATGGCAGGTACACCCTGGACACGGAGGGCAAGTATAAAGATGACAACGAACACACGGTTTATCCACTACAGTTCCAAGGAAGCACTGTACACGCGGGCGACAAGTTGAGGATGAACAGGCCAGCACTGACCATAGGTGCAACCAGAGAAGATGCACAACCATGGTTCCAGAGAGAATTAGAAGAAGCGGACATAATAAAGTTCCCAGAACCCGAGAAGAAGGTCGTGGAACTGCCAAACGTGCAGAGCTACCCAGACTTCCTAACAGGGGTCAAGGACCTATACAATAGAAAAGACAAAGGTGAGATATCACAAGACAGTCATGACAAACTGTACGCTGACCTGATCAACAGGTTCATGAAGGAAGAATCATTCGAGACCCCATGGTTCGTAAGGGAAGATCCACAACAAGAAGAAAAAATAAAACAAAGAGTTATAAGAGCATTGAATAAGAAAAAAGCCGATGACCCTATGTTTGACAAAATATATAGAACAATCATAGGAAAAGCATTAGGAACTAGGATTGAAAATTACATAGCGGCACATAAAGATACAGATATCGGTACTGAAGAAATGGCTTTCCTAGTAAAAGAAATTCCAACACTAGGAACAACACAAGAAGTTAAAAATTTTGTACTGGCATGGAACAAAGGAAATGATTTTATTAACACACAGGAACTTATACCAACCGAGGGTATGACAGAACCTAAACCTCTGATAAGTGTGGTTGGAGAAGGTCTACCCCAAAAATTATTCCAAACATTAACAAGACAAAACTTTTCTAAATCTGACGGAGGTCCAGGAGAAGCGGCATTGGCAATCATGAGTCCGATGATAAAATACACAGGAAGCACGACAGGTGGCGATGTGATAATAGACAAAAAAAGAGTGGAAGTTAAAGGTGGTGGAAAAAGTGCTTCGTCCGGTGGTGGAAGAGTAATAGATGATAAATGGAAACCAAATTGGGGGCCTACAACAGCAGTATTACAGAAAGCAGGGTTCAAAGGGAATATCTCAGTTCTTAGAGCAACAAAACCATTCCCGCCTAATTTCCCTAAAGAAGATTTCATTAAAGAAACTTGTTTAAATTGGTTTGGCCAAGAAGTACAAAGTCTTATTGATACATTTGGAACTCCACAATTTAGATTGGAATGGAACAAAGTTATTTTTAATTCTTATAAAGCCAAAGCAAAACATCAAGGGATATTGATAATAGGAAGAGAAAATTATCAGTATATTGTAAATGGTGAACAATTAGCAAATACAAGACAAACTAGTAAAGGAACAATTTACTACCCTGCTTCGAACCAAGTTAGAGATTTAGGAATACAAGTTTCAATAGGTTAGCAATAATCACTACGCACTAATCCAATCACACGCACAAATAAGTATTTGTATGCACATTGACGCACAGGGCAAGTTACTGATAGCACCACCCGGCATGCCTGATCCCAGGTTCGCCAAGACCGTGGTTTTCATATGGAAGCATGACGTTTCCGGAGCGTCGGGTGTCATGATCAACAAGCGATGCCAGAGGCCCACGTTTGAACACGTGTGTGAGGAGGGTGGCATCAAGTTGAAGCCAGGGGTCAACCCACCTGTGTACTACGGTGGACCGGTTCTCAACAATGTTGTGGGAGTCTTACACAGCACGGAATACAGACTGCCCAGCACCAACACCCTGATCGAGGGCACGGTGGGATTCACATTGGACAGCAAGATACTGCAAGATGTTGCCCGAGGCAGTGGACCACTCAACAGGATGATCACACTCGGAATGTGCAGTTGGAACAGCTCACAGTTGGAGGAGGAGATCGAACACCCACACACACCTCAGATGAGTTGGCTGATGCTGGACTACGACGAGAAACTGGTGTTCGGACAGTTGGAGGACTCCAAACCCGACGACATCTGGGAGGACTGCGTCAGCAGAGCGGTCAAGAATAAAACTGCTGAAATAACATCAAAGATATTCAGAGACTAGTATTGGTTGGCACAGGTGCTGATCATGTGATGCCATAACTGGTCATAATCCCATTGGAAGTCATGCACTTCCTTCAAGTAACGCTGTTGTAGAGGCCAAGATTCTTTTTCCATAGCGTTTTTACAGGAAAAATACAAGTCGTTTTGATCCTGCACATAGTGGATCACCTCATGCAACAAAACGCCGAGATCCCAAGGATCGGTACGATCCCACGTGTCCGGCAGATATATCACGTCCTCCTCGGTGTCGTAGAATGCGTGTAGGTGACCGTGCCTCTCCGCTTCGCCGTAGTACCGCTGTTCCATCTCGGCCTGTGGCAGTAAGATCACTGTGGGAATGACCATATCGACTGTGTAGTCACTGTTGGCGCCCAACCATATCAAGAGGGCGGCTATGATCTCTTTCATAATCAATAGGTATTTAAATCCTTGTGTTTATGGAAATGTGTGCCGTTATAAGATCCGGTGAGGTAAGTTAAATACAGTTATATAGACCTGGAGGGGTCGGTGAGCGTATGATTAGACAAACATTGTTGATACTATCAGTGTGTTCGGTGGTTGCGGCCAGCGAGCTCACGCACGAATTCAAAAACCCGGCATTCTCGGGCGAGGGCTACAGCAATCACGTGCTGGCCATGGAGCAGTTGAGATACCAGCGTGAGAAGGAGATAGCGGACGCCTTGGCGTCAGCGGCCGCCAAGGCCAAGCGTGAGGAGGAACAGACCACGCTGAACAAGTTCCTGAACAACGTGGAGTCACGTATCTACGCACAGCTCTCCAAACAGTTGGTGGACAACATGTTCACGGACGACGGATCAACGTCAGGCACCGCGGAGATAGAGGGCGCCACAATATACTGGGTCAAGGACACGTCAGCGGACACGATTTCAATAACGGTCACAGAGACGGACGGAACAGTGACGGACATCACCGTGCCACTCACGGGATTTGGATTTTAAATGAAGAGATTTTTTGGCATAACCATCGCGGCGCTGATGGCACTCGTGGTGTCAGGCTGTGCGCCCACGGTCAAGAATGTCAAGTGGGATGACCCAGTGGTCGCGGGATCACACATGGAGCGGAAACTCAAAGATCTACCGGAACTGGACGGACCCATCATAACCATAGCGGTGTACAGTTTCCAGGACAAGACCGGACAGAGGAAGCCCAACGCCAACTTCTCACAACTGAGCAGTGCGGTGTCGCAAGGATCAGAGGTGTGGGTCATAGACGCCCTGAAACGTGCCAGTGGTGGCAAGTGGTTCCGGGTGGTGGAGCGTATCGGACTGGACAATCTGGTCAAGGAGCGACAGTTGATAAGAAGCACACGTGAGGTCTACGACAATGACAGTTCGCCCAGCCTTAAACCCATGCTGTTCGCGGGACTGATCATAGAGGGCGGTGTGGTAGGATATGACACCAATATCGAGACCGGTGGACAGGGTGCGAGATACCTAGGCATTGGGTTGACCAAGCAGTACCGGGTGGACCAGGTCACGGTGGCCATGAGGATCGTCTCCGTGCAGACCGGTGAGGTGTTGCTGAGCGTGGCCGTGGAGAAGAGGATAGCCAGTTACAGGACCAGCGCGGACCTGTTCAGGTTCGTGGACCTGGGCACGGTGAGCCAGGAGGCGGAGATAGGCAACTCCCTGAATGAGCCAGTGAATTACGCGGTGAGAGCCGCAATAGAATCTTCAGTGGTGGAGATGATAACCAAGGGTGAGCGACAGGGCCTTTGGAAGTTCAAACAACCTGTCCATACAACAATACACGAGGAGAAGAGCGTAAATGAAGACAACAATTAAGTGGATATTAGCCGCTTTGATAGGGATGACCCCAGTGATGGCCAATGACATCTACGTTACCCAGTCGGGTGACAACCTGGACTTGGACATAACACAGGACGGTCAGAACAACCAAGCGGGTAACTCAACCACGGCGATGAGTTTGACAGGAGGTTCGATGACCTTCTCGATCAGCCAGGTGGGCGACACCAACGTGATCGAGGCACTGATCAATGGTACAACGTACACGGGTAACATCAACCTCACGGGATCAAGCAATACCGTGGACCTGGACTGTGCGGCCACCAACTGTGACACTGTGTCAATGAGCATAGACGTGACTGGTGACAGCGCGGACATAACAGTGGACTTGGGTTCGACCGCTGACACGTCAGACTACACGGGCACGATCGACATCACGTCGAATGCGTCTGAGACATTCACACTGACCGCGAACGCGGCGGCGGCGGATGCTGACATAGACATTTCAAACGCATCTGGACTGACAGGTAACACTAGCAGTTACACGCAGTCGGGCGATGGAGATAGTGCTGGACACTCACTTGTTCACAGCCACACGGGAGACGGTGGTGTGATCAACATGAGCCAGTCTGGTATCTATGACAACAAGATCAACGTGACCACATCAGGCGACAACGCGGCCATAGACATAACACAGTCAGACTAACATGCGTTGGCTGACATTCATAGTATTCTGGTGCCTTGTTTCAACCATCGCATCCGCACGGATCGGTGACGTTGAGCAACAG